>Ga0302277_1003522_pt1 | contig 10680 bp, 10 predicted proteins | sample III_Bog_N3_1_FD_198759 | JGI IMG/M metagenome (GOLD analysis project Ga0302277, IMG submission 198759) | Peat permafrost microbial communities from Stordalen Mire near Abisko, Sweden - III_Bog_N3_1 | ecosystem: Environmental > Terrestrial > Soil > Wetlands > Peat | place: Sweden: Abisko... | reverse complement strand
GCGGAATCGAATTCCGCGCGGGGAATCAACTTCAACACTTGAGAGAAAATGCTGCATACTGTGGGCAAGGCTGCGTCCTCCTCTGACGCTGAGTTCTAGGAACTTGTTGAAAATCGCCGTAGCCACGCATCTTCTTTGAAGTTTCGAGCGATTGCGGCTTGAAAATCGGTTTGAAATGCGGGATGGAGCAGTGTCGATGCGTCTTTTGCGGCCTCCGGGAGCCCCTCCCAGAGGCCGCGACCGGCCTTCAGGCACACTGCTCCTGGAGTTTTGCGGTTTGTCGTTGTGCTATTAGTCCTGGCAGCCTCAGCAGGTTATGTGCGGCGCAACTGAAGACGAACAGCCAGTCCACTTTCTCCAGCCCTCGTAACTTGACTTGGCGTAGCGGACCAGTCTGCTTCAGCCAGCCAAATCCCTTCTCGACCAGCCATCGGCGGCTCAGACTGACAGCGTACCCGGAGTGCCGTGTTGTCCTGCGGTCCAGGTTGCTGCGGCGGCCTTTATCGTTCTTGGTTACATGCGCGGTGACATTCAGCTCGCGTGTGGTGGCAACGAAATCTTTGGTGTCGTATGCCTTGTCCGCACCTACAGTGATGCGATGTGAGCGGCCTTTCTGCTTCTCTTGAAGCATCAACAGCGCAGCATCGCGCTCGGCGTATCCATCGGCGTGTGTAACCATCGCGGCCGCAATCAGACCGTTGCGGTTCTCCACCAGTACGTGGCCCAGATAGCTCAGCTTCGACTCCTTGCCGTAGCTCTTCTTGTACAACCGCGCGTCCGCGTCGGTGGTGGATTCATGCGTCTTGTTGGAGCGCTTCTGGCCATGAAAATCCGTACCATCGCCGTCGTCGGAGCCGTCTTTCGAGTGAAAGCTCTTTTGCGAGGCCCAGGCCTGAATCAGCGTGCCGTCCACTGTGAAGTGCTCATCGCTCATGAACTTTTTCGCCCGCAGGTTCACTTCCGCGAAGAAGCTCTGCGCCACGGCACTGGTCAGAAGCCGGTCGCGGTTCTTGGAAAATACGGCATGGTTCCACATCGCATCGTCCATGCCCAGACCGACGAACCAGCGAAATAACAGGTTGTAGTCGATCTGCTCGACCAGCAGCCGTTCTGAGCGCACGGAATAGAACACCTGCAACAACAAGGCTCGCAGAATGTACTCCGGTGCAATCGAGGGACGCCCCGAGGCCTTGTACAGCTTGTCCAACTCAGGGCTCAAAGAGGCCAATACCGTGTCCGTCAGCTTGCGAACCGCACGCAACGGATGATCCTGTGGAACCCGCTGCTCCAAAGAAACATAGCTGAACATCCCATCTTGAATCCGCTCATCGCCACGCATGTCTGTTAGACGAGTCAGACTGAATATATGGCGCGAAAACAAAGGGCTTTTTCAACAAGTTCCTAGACAAACCCAACCTATCAGAACGGCGCAGCCTTACCTCTATACCTGACCTACTACCGATTTTCCTGTCTTGGACAATAGTGATATGTTATATTCTCAGGTTGAGGGAGTTTTTCAGGTATGCTACATGCAGATTCTGTTAGATACTCATGGTCCCTTGGATTCATCGCGTGGGTCGTTTCTATTTGTATTACCTATGGATACGATTTTCGTGGTGGACCGATAGTTGCTATTTTCGGGTGTTCTATTGCTTTATTACACTTACTATGGGATTCTGATTTCAGAGTGAAGATAAACTTATGCATTGTGGATTGGGCAGTACTTTCTATATGGATAGCGACTGTTATGAATCTTGCTTTTTCCGTTTACATCCGAAACACGCTACATGCCTTAATCGACACGTCGATTGTTATTTCAATTTATATTCTGTCTCGCATTTATTGCAATTCGCATCTAGCAAAAGTAGCACTATGTATATTCGGAAGCGTTTACGCTCTAGTGTTATCATTTGTTACGATAGCGATATTTATCACTCGATACGATATATTATCTATTGCGGGTATTCATGATGTAGTTAGTATGAGGGCAATATTTGTAGTTCCGGCACCGGGACCATCAGCAACTGCTAGTCTCAGTCTTTTGTTGGCATTATTACCGTTTCCGGTATTAATGATCTGTTACTTATGGAAGCATAGCATCGCTTTGTCTATCATATGCGTTTTGGGGGAATCACTGCTAGGAATGTCAGTTTTCTTAAGCTGTTCAAGGGGTATGGTGTTATCAATACTGCTTTTTGTTCTGCTATTTTGTGGAGCTGTTATTATCTCGAAGCATTCTGCAAAGAAAAGAATACTACTTAGCGCTTTTATCACTACAATTGTGGTTCTATTACTACTTTACTCGTGGCGGCACTCTGTAATCAATACCTGCTCTATAAGTCATAATGTGACGCAGTCCAGAAGCACAACTGGACGTGTTGCACTCTGGGACATGTACTTCCATGAATTCAGAAAGCATCCTCTGTTTGGTGTTGGCCTTGGCAACTCAGGATTATTTCCAGCACATATTCCTGAACGTGATAGTGCAGAGGGTTATGCACCTTCTAGTCCATTTAGTAGCTTAATATTGCTTCTCGTTGAAGGGGGAGTTGTTAGCACTGCTATTTACGTCGTATTCTTCCTGACGCTTATGAGGTGCGCTTGGCGCCGACTGCGCAAAGTGCATTCGGATGGTTTCTCGCTTGAATTGTGCGCAAGCCTAGCTGGTTTTCTATGCGTCTGTTTTAGGGACACTACGGATAACTCGATATTTTGGCATCCAATGACTCGTATAATAATGTGTATTCTTGCTGTATTGATCATGCATGCTGCAGAAATGACCACAGCACCCCGAGGCGTTCGAATATCAGGAAGAGTATCTGCTCATATAATGTTCTGTTGTTTATGCGTCTTTATTATAGTTACAGCATATGCCGCGTGTTTAGATGCTCGATTTAGTAAGGCAAGTTCCGAATATAGCTCAACAGCAATTGCCCTACATAATCGTGATTATGCACACGCGTTGCAGCACGCTAATGCCGCTGTTGATCTCGACCAACATAATGCGCTATATCTAGCAGCAAGTGGTTTGGCGTTTTCAACCTTTATCGATACCGGAAATATGATTTGGACAAACCACAATATTGCCTTACATCTCACGCCGGAAGACAGATTCATGTTAGATGCCGCTATATGGAGATATCGCGCGGCAATCAAGGAAAACAGCCTTGACGCCTTAGCGTGGCACAATCTTGCCTGGCTAGTATTATTACAAGGTAATATAGATGAAGCACTCGATGATATGCGTACAGCTGTGATGCTCGAACCAACCGATTGGACATACCGCGTGAGCTATGGCATCGTTTTAGAGCGGACAGGAGACATAGATAATGCTTCTAAAGAATACATAGCGCTGTTGAGGATTAATCCTCACATTCTTAATTCTGACTTCTTTCGTGATCTTAAAGATAGACATCCCGAGTTGACGAATCAACTTATTAACGATGCACTTAATAGCTTAGAAGAATCGTTTACCAAAACGCATTCGCCAATAATAGCTGCAAAGGCAGGAAGTATATTAACCTACAAACATGACTACAAGCGTGCGGAAATCCTCTTAAGTCATGCTACAAAGCAAATGCCATCTCTTTACAGGGCGTGGCTAAACCTCGGAGAGGTAATGGGAGAACTGAGAGACCAGGACGGAGCAACGCGTTGTTTTCGAAAAGCCCACTACATAAGTCCCTCAGACCCGGACGTAGCTGAACGGTGGTCTGCTATGAATGGCTTAACAGCTAGAGCTCAAAATACTAATGATGCTACGACTATCAACGTGTCCAATCCAGAGGACTATGGTATAGCAGATGATCGTAATCTCCGCTTATTCCGCGAATACAGTCAAATGGTGCTAATCAGAAACAATGTATTTCCTCGTGAACTCCTTGAATATTGCGGAGAGAGATAGTGGAGTGTAGCCACCATTGGGATCGCCCGTGAAACTCCTCGCACCGACCAACCCATCCACCCCAGCTTGTAACTTCCACACTTACTTTGACCTGCTTCCATTTTCTCAGATAACGTACGATATTTTTCGCACATTTGATTTTCCATTGAACCAGAGAGGTTGGTACAAGCAGGAGGAGCAAGACCTCTGAGGCAAGAACGATGGAACCAACCATGGAAGCGGAAGCAGGAGCGGGCAACGGGAGAAGTCGCCGTTGGGTCCGGTAGTACAGATCGACGATGGGCGCATTCAGGCGCATTTGGACGAAGTGGTGCGGGCCACAGTAGAAGAGACGCTGAACGCGCTTTTGGACGCCGAAGCCGACCATCTCTGCGGGGCTCGCAAGTACGAGCGCGCCGAGAGCCGCAAGGATACCCGGGCGGGCAGCTACGACCGGCATCTTCAGACCAAGGCCGGAGACGTCACTATGACCATGCCCAAGCTGCGCACGCTGCCCTTTGAGACGGCGATCATCGAGCGTTACCAGCGGCGCGAGTCGTCAGTGGAAGAGGCTCTGATCGAGATGTATCTGGCCGGGGTGAGCGTGCGGTGCGTGGAAGACATCACGCAAGCATTGTGGGGCACACGCGTGTCGGCCTCGACGGTCAGCGACCTGAACCAGAAGATCTATGGCAAGATCAACGAGTGGCGCGAGCGCCCGCTTGTGGGCGATTTTCCTTACGTCTATCTTGATGGCATCTGGATGAAGCGCTCGTGGGGCGGCGAGGTAAAGAACGTTGCCGTGCTGGTCGCCATCGGCGTCGCGCAGAGCGGCTATCGAGAGATTCTGGCGGTCAGCGAGGGCACCAAGGAAGACTTCGCCAGTTGGACCGAGTTTCTGCGCGGGCTGAAGCAGCGCGGCCTGAAGGGCGTCGAGCTGTATGTCTCCGACAAGTGCCTGGGGCTGGTCGAGAACCTGGCGGAGTTTTATCCCGAGGCCAAGTGGCAGCGCTGCGCGGTGCACTTCTATCGCAACGTGTGGACGGCGGTCCCCAGCGGCAAGGTCAAGCAGGTGGCGGCGATGCTCAAGGCCATTCCTGCGCAGGAAGACGCCCAGGCGGCTAAGGAAAAAGCTCGCCAGGTAGTCGAGAAGCTGCGCGAGATGCGGCTGGCCAAGGCGGCCGAAATCGTAGCCAACGGCATCGACGAAACGCTGAGCTACTACAGCATGCCGCCGGAACACTGGCGATGCCTGCGGACGAATAACCCGCTGGAACGGCTGATGCGAGAGATTCGGCGACGAACACGCGTGGTAGGGGCGTTTCCAGATGGGCAATCGGCGCTGATGCTGGTTGCCGCACGACTCCGCCACGTGGCAACTACAAAATGGGGCACCAAACGCTATTTGCAGATGAACCGGCTGGCCGAAGTTCGCGCCATCGCCTGACCTTTTTGCTGCTGGCCCCCATGGGGGCCAGCAGCAAAGCAACCGCAACCAACAACCTTCCTGAACTCCAAGGAAGATCGAAAGTGCGAAAAACTCTGGACACTACCTTTTCTCATCCAGCCACTTGAGCTCCAGCGTGCAACGTCCACGCCTTGCCTTCAACATTAGCCGGTAGCCGGTCGGACCGCTGCAAAACTCCGGAGGTCTCGCGCCGCGCCTACTCAGACAAAGAGGAACCTCATCTTCTCTTGTTCCCTCCTCTCATTCAAGCGACTCAGCGCTCCAATCATAAGCGATGAAGGTCCGCACTATGAGAAGATGCATCAGTATGACTAGAATTAGCAGAAACATTACCCCATAATGGCCAAATACATCCCCCAATGGCTTTATTGTCCTTCCGAAGTGTTCCATAAAAATTGCCCATAAAGGCCTCCAGCACAACACCCCAATGATCGCTATCTGCATAGCTATCTTTTCTCGAAACCTGATTAGCATGTAATAAATTGCCTGCATAACGATAACCAGAGTAGTAAACATCAGGATAAGGTCACCAAAATGAGGCGCGTATCCCCATTGGCCGCGAAATAGGCGGAACGTCAATATAATAGAGACAATGTCTATTAATAGAGCGATGAGCGTCATGCCCGCTCCTAAAATTTCCTTACTAGTAATAACAGTACTCCATTTAAGTGGAAGTAGAATTAGTCCAAACATGGTTCTCTTTGATTTCTCAGAGCATATCAAAAGCTGTCCTGAAACCAAGGGAATAACTACGGCATAGATAAGTGAGAAACCAAACATATTTTGCGATTCAACGATCGGCGGCAAATTAACGTGTGCGACATAGGTGTCAATGAGTAGAGGAAAGCATGGACCAAAAACACAAAGCACAAGGTAAAGAAAGAACACAATGCTGTGCTGTTTAAGATCCTTAAGAATCACGTATAGCATATCATTGACCTCCAACAGTTAAGAATACTTCCTTGAGAGTCGGGGAACGCACACAGATCAAGCTCGCCTGATCTGGCAAGTGATCACAGTTGTTTTCGATCTTATGAACACTTACCCAAGAACCATCATCACTGCGGATGACCTTCTCTGCTGAGTCGGATGGCTTACTTCGCATCACATGCGCTATCCAACCAGAGTGGATATTATTGAGAGGTGAAACGAAGCGAATCTGCCCGTTTGCAAGAATCGCCACCGTTGTAGCTACAGATTGAATGTCATCCATAATATGCGAGCTGAAGATCACTGCAGTACCACTAATTTTCGCTTCATATAGTTGGTCTAGTATCTCAGTACGTGACTCCAGATCGAGTCCGGATGTCGGCTCATCCAGCAGAAGAACTTTCGGATGGTGGCTAAGAGCAGAAATAATCGCAGTTTTCAGCCGTGTTCCCTTCGAGAGTTCCATAATCTTTTTACTCCGTGGAACTCGCAGTCGCTCACACAAACGCTGATTTGCTTCCCAGTCCCAATTGGAATAAAAACGACTCAAAAACCTATAGTGCTCATCAACCTTCATCCACCCATACATAGGATGTTCTTCCGTGATTAGCGACACGTAGCGATTAAGGTCCTTATGATCAATCACCTTTCCGCCTATGTAGACCCTAGAGTTAAGATCTGTCGCGATGACGCCCACGGCTGCTTTCAGTAACGTTGATTTTCCCGCGCCGTTATGCCCCAGCAAACCCAGTATCTCACCCGGTTGTACTTCGAGAAACGGAATATCCAAACGAAAACCAGGATATTGTTTCAACATCTTTTCAATTCTCAACATCTGACAGTCCTAACCCGGCATAGCCGGAGCCAAAGGCGTACAAAACAAAATTTTGCCCCCCCCTCACTAAAGTGCCTCGAAGGAGCATGAATATTGGCTTTCGCGCATGCCACAAGATATATTCTTCACAAATTGCGCAGAATTCCAATAAATAGATTATAACAGATCTCATTGAGATCAGAAGACATTCTGCATAGTCAAATAGCTTTCCACGTATGCAGCCACCACTAACAGAATGAACGCGTATGCTCCTTGAATCAGATACCACACGATTGTTAAACGTGAAAGTCTAAATTCATTCAATAGACTATGCAAAATCCTATGCTGCAAAGACAGGACAGTCGCTCCGTTCCATATAAATGCAGGGATTTCTAACACTCCATGCGGCACTAAGTATGAAACGGTACAGTGCAAAGGGAACATCCCAAGCACTATACCGCATTGTAGCGCTGTGATAGCTACATAAGCAACAGTTGGAATGCAAAGCAACAGAAGTCCAAGCCATTGAATCAAAAAGCAGCGCAGATTAACAGTCAAGATAATCCAGAATAGACAGCTCGAATTTGCCGCATAGTGACTCCGTTCTGGTGTAAACGCACCCATTCTATTGATATCGGACGATACAAGAATAGTGATGACAGAGAACAATCCAAGCAGTGCCAGACTATAGCGAAACATAAGTCTCCAATTCGAGAATCTATCATTCATTGCTGCCTCATATACATTGAAACTGCAGACATGATGGTTCCAAAGATGACGGCTCCACTTGCAGATAACACTGTCGATAAGCGCTGAGATATGCGAGTATTGATGGCAACCAGGCAAAGCGCCCAAAGTTCCGATCCATATCTTAGCATTCTGCAAGCACCGATTACTGGAATGCCCTTAGCATATTCAACATAATCTTCTACGGGCAAGACAACATTGAAAAAGGAATTATTATTCCCCCAGAATAAATCTGTGGGTTTTAAAACAGCAATAAAGAGAAGAACTATTGAGAGTACCGATGTCAACACAAGTGGGGTAAAAGCGTATGCGTTCAGAACCAGAAGTCGACGGAAGTCTGTCTTCGATGAAAACACCGTTGCCCAAAAGTACAAATACAATGTCGTTAATATCCATACGCAGGCGACTGAAAAAGCGCTAAATACCGTAAAAACAAAAGCAAGATTGCGCGATAATGTGTATACCTCTTCGGTATTGGGGCGACCTTCAACAATAATGTTGCCTAGACGAAAAGGCTCCAAAAGCAACACCTGCACCGCCAATTGATAAATTAACACACTAATACATACCACCAAAATCACCTGAAATGATGCTGTAATAGAATTACGCTGGAGGTTACATACTGACATTTCTTCGGTAATCTCTCGAGCTGATGCAATAGGTGAATACAAATAATAAAACACTCGTTTCACTAAACCTCCTTATGCGCGGCAATTACAAGGACCGAGCATAGAATAGATCGCATTTCATAAAAATACACACACAAGATTTGGAGAAGCAGTAAACACCAAGCACTACCTCTCCATAGAAATGTCGCATAAAAGTGAAGGCGTTATCAGAGACCGACTCCTATTGCGCATGGGATTGTCGCAGTCCCGCCGCTAGGAATCGTTACTACGCCGCAAATAATGCTGCCGGTAATGCCAAACGCAGCTCCCCAGTAGTTGTTGTACTGATATGTTTCCTGCATAGCAAGCGTTATGTGCGGTGAGTTACCGGTTTTTTGCGCATAGGCAGCTGAGTGGATCACACGTGCCCCAGATGGTATTGCAGCTGTTATCGTAAGAATCGCAATGATTCCTCTTACTCGCCTGTCAGACATGGTTATCCTACCTTTCTTCAAATGGTATGGGTAATCGGGCCTGGACTAGAGACAAACAGTCCCGACCGCTGAGTGTTGCCAAAAAAGACCGCGATAAGTCGGATCCGAACAGCGAAAGTGACTTTCGCGACAACGAGAATTACACGATGCGGAAACTCGATTAGCCTAGACATCCCGCACGCCGTCCCGCAGTGTGTGTGGGGGGGTACTGAGTAGCTTGATTGAGTCATGAGACACACAGAGAATCCGAATGTGGCTCAAAGTGGTTCGTTGTTTCTAGGCCGGAGCGTATTGGACACGTTGCAGATGCGTCCGTGACCGCCATCACATCTCAATGTGACAAGATGGTTAGTCAATCTTGGGGGTTTTTGACTAGAACCCCAAAAGGTCAGTTTTGGATCTAAGCTACAGCTGATTCTGGTCGATTTGCGTCTTCTATCAAACGGACCATTCGCAAATACCTCGGCACTCGGCCCGGTCTTGCCAATCGCTCCATCCACGAGGTAAACGGACCACCGGCTAACTAGATGTCTTTCAGCACCAGCTTGTCCAGGCTCAGATCCGCCACCAGCCGCTTCAGCTTGGCGTTCTCCTGCTCCAGTTCCTTCAGCCGCCGCGGAAGCGGCCACGGTTTTCGCTACTTCTTCTTGGGATTGCTAACCGGAACGTGTTCGTGCTCTGTTGTCCGAGGATGCCGGATGGCATATCCGGGAGTCACAAAACGCCCACTGATCGCACTGCGGTCAACAGGTTTGGTTGGAATCGTCTTCGCCACGGTGTTTTTCTTTCTACAGCACCTCCGCTGTCGGTTGAGAATTTAGCATTGGCCGCGTGGATCAGACGCGGCTAATGCACATCTCTGCGCTTGCGGCGCAGGAAGCTCCTAGTTCCCGCTAAAGGCTTTCTGCGGGCCAATAGGTGGGATGAATCGCAAAGGCCCACAATCTATAGTGCTCCGGTCCACCTATCCGCAAGATATTGGTGGATCTTTTCTTTTGCCTGATGATAATTTTCCGCCCGAACCAATACAGTGCCAACCAGTTAAATGCAGGAAATATGATAGCAATACACTCATATTTTCCCGGTTTTACATAATTAAACCCTATTTTCCACAGGAAGGCAGAGGCCATTCCGTTTCCGCGTATCTGACGTCGGCTTTGCGTGCGCGAAATAGTGGCGCAATAGAATCAACATATTGCCCCCTCTGGAACAAAAAATCTGCTTTCCGCCCTAGCGGGGGCTGAAATCCGTATTAGATTGCTTCTCCTGTTTCACTCCCCCTCGTGGTGGACGACCCTGAACACGAACCTGCCAAGCACGGGACAAGCCTTTTCCAGTCAGAGCACATTTCGATGTGCACACGGCCAAGCTCTGCAATGAACAAGCGAATTGATTCTTCTGAGGGAAGGATGCTACGCCCTTCCCCCGCTGCGACCGCTGGTGAAACTGGCGTTCTCCGCTTCCCATCCATACGGGGCCGTTCCCGCCCCGTAACGCCCCACCCTGAAAAGCCAAGCTGTGCAGCCTTCGGCTGGACCACCGGTTCGACATTCATTTCCCGGCGAACTCTAGGCTCCGTTCGGCTCCTTCTGTCAACTCCGCTTGTGCAGCTCCGCGCGGCATAAAAACCGCCGTGCTCGCTTCCGCGCCCCTTCGGGCTTCGGGAGTTGACAGCGCCTCTCTGCGCCCGTTTCGCCAGTCATGAAATGAATGTCTTTTTTTAGCCCTCCCAGGGC
>Ga0302277_1003519_pt1 | contig 10686 bp, 9 predicted proteins | sample III_Bog_N3_1_FD_198759 | JGI IMG/M metagenome (GOLD analysis project Ga0302277, IMG submission 198759) | Peat permafrost microbial communities from Stordalen Mire near Abisko, Sweden - III_Bog_N3_1 | ecosystem: Environmental > Terrestrial > Soil > Wetlands > Peat | place: Sweden: Abisko... | reverse complement strand
CCTAAATACGTGGCCCGTGAAGAAGTTCCGGCGGTTGAACTGGAGCAGGAAAGAGCTGTTTATTTGAATGAGGCCAAGCAGTCGGGGAAACCGGAAGCGGTTCAAACTAAAATCGCCGAAGGCAAGATCGAAAGCTATTACAAGCAGGTTTGCCTGCTGGATCAGCCTTATATAAGAGAACCGAAGAAATCCGTGAAGCAATACGTCACCGAAGTAGCCGCGAAATTAGGCGAAAACGTGGTCGTGAGGCGCTTCGCTCGGTTACAATTGGGCGAATAGTTTCTAGTCCCGCGGAAACCCACAACTGTTGCGGTGTTTCCGCGTTGAAAGTTTGGGGAACGAATGGCCGCTTCTAAATCTTCTAAAACAAAAACCGGTTACAAACGAATTCTTTTAAAACTCTCCGGCGAAGCTCTTGCCGGGGATAATGCCCACCGTATTGACGAAAAAGTGGTTCACACGATCGCCCAATCCGTTTATGAGGTCAGCAAGAGCGGGGTTCAGGTAGCTCTGGTGATTGGCGGCGGCAATATTTACCGCGGCGCTGACGGCGAGCGCATGGGAATGGACCGGGTGACCAGCGATTACATGGGAATGCTGGCTACTATTATTAACGCGCTGGCTCTTCAAAATGGTTTGGAAAAACTGGGAGCTATTACCCGGGTTCAAAGTTCCATCGAAATGTCGAAGGTGGCCGAACCCTACATCCGGCGCAGGGCTTTGCGGCATTTGGAAAAAGGCCGGATCGTTATTTTCGCCGCCGGCACAGGCAATCCTTATTTCACCACGGACACAGCCGCCGCTCTGCGCGCGATTGAAATCGGCGCCGATGTTATTTTTAAAGCGACTAATGTGGATGGCATCTATACGGCTGATCCTAAAAAAGATCCCCAAGCGAAGAAATTTAAAGAAATTACCTACATCGACGCCATCAACAAACGTCTTAAAGTCATGGATACGACCGCTTTAACACTTTGCATGGAAAATAAACTGCCTATCGTGGTTTTTGATCTTCACAAGGCCGGCAACATCCGCCGGGTAGTCGCGGGTGAGCCTATTGGGACATTAGTTAAAAACTAGAATCGTTAATGATTTTTGAATAACTGAAAATGTAAACAGGAGCACCTCGATGGCGGACGCGAACCAAATTTTAAATGAAACTGAAGCCAAGATGAAAAAGGCGATTGAATCGACCAAACATGATTTCTCCCAAGTTCGTACGGGGCGGGCTTCTACGGGATTGGTAGAGCATATCAAGGTAGAATATTACGATACTTTGACCCCTTTGAATCAGGTGGCCAATATCACGGTTCCGGACGCGCGAACCCTTGAAATAAAACCCTGGGATCCGGCCGCTTTACAGGCGATCGAGAAGGCTCTTTTTAAAAGTGAAATAGGTATTACTCCCAATAATGACGGCAAAGTTATCCGTTTGAACATGCCGCCTCTAACCGAGGAGCGCCGCAAAGATTTTGTGAAAATGGTTAAAAAGCACGCCGAAGATGGAAAGGTGGCGATTCGTAATATCCGCCAGGACGCGAACAAAGCGCTTGATCAGCTCAAAAAAGAAATCTCGGAAGACGAATTCAAGAAAAATCACGAGCGCATTCAAAAAACCACTGATACGAACATTCAAGAAGTGGCCCGATTAAGTGAGCATAAAGAAAAAGAAATCTTGGAGTTTTAACAGAGTGCAGAAAAAACATTTCTTCCCGCGCTATCTACTGCAATGGGTTCGAACGAGCCGAAAAAATGTGGTTTTTATCGTCAATAGCTCGTTTGTAAATAAGAATCCCCTCATCGGGGATTCAATATTCGGTTAAGGCCTCTCTTGCAAACGTTTAAAAAAAACTCTCTTCTCAAACGTTACCGATTAAAGTCCAGTCTTCCAAAACATGTGGCGATTATTATGGACGGGAATGGCCGGTGGGCCAAGAAAAGGCATTTACCCCGTATAGCGGGTCATCGGGCAGGAGCTCATTCCATCCGCGAATTGGTTCGTCTGGCCGGTGAGTTGGGTATTGAGGCTTTGACCCTTTATGCTTTTTCAACAGAAAATTGGAAACGCCCCCCGCACGAAGTCCGCCTCCTCATGCAGCTTCTCAAAAAGTATCTTCGTAATGAGGTGAAGGAACTTTTGGAAAACAATGTCCGTTTGCAAACCATCGGCCGTCGTCAAGATTTACCTCTGGAAATTCAAAAAGAGTTGGAAAAATCCATTCAAGCCACGGCCCATTGCACGGGGCTTACTTTGGTTTTGGCGCTTTCTTATAGTGGCAGGGCGGATTTGACAAACGCTGTCAAAAAAATCGCGGCTGACGTCAAAAAGGGGAAACTCAATCCCGCTTCCGTTACTGAAAAAACAATTACAGACGCTTTGTCGACCTCTCATTTGCCTGAGGTGGATTTTCTCATTCGAACCAGCGGAGAAATGCGCATCTCTAATTTTCTTCTTTGGGAATTAGCCTACTCCGAATTTTTTATTACCAAAACACTTTGGCCTGATTTTAAGACTAAGGATTTTATTCTGGCCCTTAAAGATTTTCAGGGACGGCAAAGAAGGTTTGGCGGCGTCACAAACATTATCGGGAGTTTTACTTCATGGGCGCGCTAAGCAAAAGAATTTTAGTCGCGCTCATTGCTATTCCGATTCTTTTATTTCTGACTTTTTGGAATGTTATTTTGCCATTCAAGTTATTGGTCACGGCGGGACTCATTCTGGCTTTAGTTGAGTATTTGCAATTGGCTTACGAGGACAAAATTAAACCGCAGAGAACCGAAGGTATCCTTTCCCTTTTAATTATTTTGCTGCCGCTGATCTCCAAATCGCTTTTTTCCTGGACCGAGGGGGCGGGGATGCTGGCGGTTCTTTTGATTTTGAATTTGGCTTTTTTATGGTCTCAACGAACAGTTAAACGAATGGTGGTAACCGTTAGCGTAACTTTTTTTGGTGTGGCTTATTTCGGTTTTTTTGGCGGTTATTTTTTTCATCTTAGAGATCTGCCACAAGGCGCCTGGCTTCTCCTTTGGCTTTATATTTCCACTTGGGCCTATGACACAGGCGGTTATTTTGCCGGTAGTTTGTGGGGAAAGCACCGATTGGCACCTCAAGTCTCGCCCAATAAATCCTGGGAAGGATGCGCAGGTGGTTTCGCGCTTTCTTTAATAGGACTCTATTTACTGTGGGAGTTTATGCCTGCCTACTCGCAAATTTTTAATTTGATGGACGTGGTAATTCTTGCGGTGCTTCTCTCGTTTTTTGGACAAATCGGTGATCTGGTGGAATCGATTATGAAACGCAGTTTATCCGCTAAAGATTCGGGATCTTTTTTTCCGGGCCATGGCGGCGTGTTTGACCGAATCGATAGTCTGTTGTTCAACGCCCCGGTACTTTATTTTTATTTAACACTGATTAAGCATATTCAAATTTGAGTCCTTTGACGGCTTTTAGAAGCGTCTGGGTAAAATCCAATCGGAGGAAACTATGTCGCTCGAAGAAATCGTCAAGAAAGCTCAATCCACTTTTCTTCATCAATTTGGGGGAGACCCCAGCCGCAAAATTACATTTGTGGCGGCGCCCAGCCGTATCACTTTGTTAGGCGGTGAATATACCGAGGCGGTGGATGGTTTTAGTTTACTGGCGGGCGGGAATCATACAGTAGTCGTTGGGGCGCAGAGGCGCAGCGACAAACAGGCGGTTGTCTATTCTTTGAAATACGACGAGAAGATTAAGGTTAATTTACCAACTCTCAAATTCGACCGGGCGGACGGATGGGCTAACTATTCTAAAGGCGTGTTTTATTTTTATGAACGGACCGGTCGTAAACTGGAGGGAATCCAAATGGTTATCGCGGGCGATTTGCCCGAAGGAATGGGTCTGGGTGTTTCGGCGTCGATTACGGCGGCAACCGGAGGCGCTTGTAATCTTTTGGGGGCGAATCCCCTGGACAACGCCACTTTATCTAAACTTTGTCATCGCGTGGAAAGCCAGTTTTTTAACGGCCGCGGCGATTATTTTTCACCCTTCGCGGTTTGTTTCGCTAAAAAAGATCATCTGGTCATTTTTGATGCCCGCAGTTTTAAGCCGGATTATATTCCCTTTGACTCCAAGAACTATAAGTTGGTCGTGGTAGACAGCGTGGTTCGGAAAAAGGAACGAGAAGAGGAATTTAAAAAAAGATTGGAGCTTTTCCAACAACTGCTTCAGGAAATTCGTAAGCATGTTCCGAAGGTGATTTCTTTAAGAGATGTGGATACGGAAGCCTATGAAACGGCCCGCAAAAAAATTGACATTATTACCCGCAAACGTTTGGATCACGTGATTTACGAAAACAGCCGTGTTAAGAGAGCCAAGGATATTTTGGGCCGGGGAGATTATGATGGGTTTGGCCGTTTAATCAGCGAGTCGCATGATTCCTTAGTTGAAAAGTTAAAAGTCAGCTGTCAGGAAGTGGATATTCTAACCAATGTGGTCCGCCAACTGCCAGGTTGTCTGGGTTCCCGGATGATGGGCATTGGGTGGGGCGGTTCTTTGGTTTGTTTGGTGAAGGCGGCGGATGTGCCGGCTTTTGTGGACCGTGTCAAAGGAGACTATAAACATCAAGTAAATATGAACGCTCAAGTTTTTGTGAATGAGCCGCAAGATGGGGTTCGGGAAGTGACATCCACAGTTTCCTTAAGCGCCAATACGGCGTTTTAGGGCTGTTAATCGGTTTAAAACGGCTGTTTTTAAAAGGTTTTGAGATCTAAGTGTCGGTTAAAAAAGCTGTTTTTTGGTTTCCAATCGCTTTTAGCTAATTATAATGACCCCCTCGGTTATTTCTGTGATTCCGGGTTGTTGCATCGAATGAAAAAATCGCTTTGGAGGCTCTGATGCGTCTGTCGAAAAATGGCTGGTTATTTGCGATAACGATTTTAATCATTGCGGCAAGCTCCACCGTTGAAGTGAGAGCCCAGGGAACCTCAGCTGATCAATATGTGGCCGCTGGTCAACAGCTTTTAAAGGCGAACAATTACACTCAAGCCGCCCAGTATTATTTGGCCGCCGCTAAATTAGATCCTAATAATGGCGCCGCCTATCAAGGTTTGGGAAATTGCTATTACATGGCGGGCCGTAAGTCCGACGCGTTGGTTTATTATCAAAAGGCTTTAACACTTCAACCGGGGAATGCCCAATTAGCCCAGTTTACGCAAAACTTGCAAGCTCAATTAAATTCTTCAGCTGCGGCACCGGGTTCCATGGGAATGGCCGTCGATCCTTTGACGCAAGGATCAAGTCTTTTTCAACAAAAGCAATATATGGCTGCGATTCCCTATTTCCAAAGAGCCGCTCAACAAAATCCTAACGATTATCGTCCTTTTTATTATTTGGGTTATTCCTATTACATGACGAATAACGGCAGGATGTCAGCTTTATATTTCGCTGTGGCTAATATGAAACAGCCTAACGCTTCAATACAAGCTTATGCCAATCAAGTTAACGCCAGATTGTCTCCGGACGATCAGCAGTGGGTTAGCACTCAACTTTCCCAATACAGCAATAGTCCTGCAATGGCTTCTTCACCTTCCAATCCTAATAATGTGGTTCAATTTGGATTTAATTTTTCAGGCGACGGAAATTATATTTTTAGCGATCCGAGCCAAATCGCGAACGGGGCTACGGCGGCCGGAGACATTAGTATCAACGGAACAACATCAAACATTTTGGCCGGCATAGGTATTGAACCCTATTTGCAGTTTGGTAAAGGGTTTGAATTGGATTTCGGCGCGACTTACATTCCCATTGGTGGAACTTTGGCTTATACATGGCTGGATCAAAATCAGTATTCAAATACCAGTACTGGAACGGCCATTTACGGTTATCAAGATTCTTTTGATAGCAGTATGGTCATGGCTTCGTTGGGATTCAAAATTTTACTGCCAGATAATGATGTTGAGGGATACCTTGCTTTAGGGGCCGACATTGCCCCAGTTAGCACAACTTTTAGCAAATTGCCGACGGACAGCACTGGGACTACGATTGTTGGCCCGTCTGATCTAAGTAGTGGAACCTATACCACGGTGGCAGTGGGTGGTTATGCCAAATTGGGTGTGGATTTCTTTCTATCGAAAACCATGTCTTTAGGGCCGTTTGTGGGTGTTCAAGTTCTTTCTGCGACTAACTTTAAAAGCGGTTCCAATAGCTTGTTAGTGAATGGCGCCAATGGTGACGTTGGAAACACGACGACTTTTACGGGCACATCCGGGACGGTGCCTTTAACTTTGGATTACAGCAACGTCAACTTCGGGATGAATTTAAAGTTCACTTTATAAAATTGTCTTTTCTTGTTTTAAAGAGCGGGTCCTTTTGGGGACCCGCTTTTATTTTGCGCGCTTTTTGATCGTTGTTTGAATTGGGGTTTTTGTGACTTGTAAAGTGTTTTTAGCCTTATTCATCGTTTTTATCCCTTTCCTATTTTTTCCTTCATCGATTTTCGCGGGAGATGTTGTTTTAGAAAACACTCTGACACTTTTCGGGGATGTTGAAGGTTTTAACGGCCCCTATCGGCAAAGTCTTACCCTCCTGGGTCAGGAATTTGAAAGTTTTTTCGAAATCTCTAAAGGAAATCACACGCTTTTTGAAGCCGGGTTCTTCGCGGATGGTCAAGAACAGCAAAATATTCAATTTAACGTGAATCCTGTTCTTTCTTTTAAATACTATACCGATACCACCAAGCTTATTTTGGGAACTCTGGAAAATGAAAACCGACATGGGTATTTAGAACCTTTGGAAGACCCTTTGCTCGAATTCACCAGACCTATTGAATACGGATTTCAATGGAAGGAACGGGCCGATGGTTTTCAGAGCGACTGGTTTTTGGATTGGCAGGATATCAATATTGTAAACCAGCCGGAGATATTTGATTATGGCGGCGTAACCAGGGCGGATGTGGACGAACATTTTGATTTGGAAATTCAGTTTCACGCCCATCACGAGGGAGGCCGTATTTTCTTTGTCCACGTGATCAATAATTACGTGCCGGCCGTGGGATTTAGACTGCACGGATCGCTGCCGGTTTTAGGTGAGAGCTCATTGGCGGTTTTTGGTGTTTTGAGCTGTGATTTTGAAGGGCAATATATTACGGGACCGGATTGGGGCAATGGATTTTATGCCCGCGCGGGAGTTACGCCCTGGGGATTATTCGAACTTTATGGAATCATGTGGAACGCCCAAAACTTTTTTTCACAAGAAGGAGATCCCAACTATAGTTCTCAAGGGTTAGATCCGAATTACTATCAGGCCAATCGCATGTATGAGGAGTTGGGTTTTAAAAAGGAAATTACAGGGGATAAAGATTTTTTATTTGACGCCGAAATAAAGTCAGAGTGGGCGGACGCTGCTTGGGCCTTATCGGGAAAGATGGTTGCCACCGTGCCTTTCAATTTGGATATTTCGATTCAAGAAAAGAAAAAGGACGGCATTGAAAATGCGAATTAACAAAAGCTGGTTTTTCGTTTTTTGCGTTATTGGTATGACAACTAGGGTTCATGCGAAATCGATCGATTGGATGGGACAAACCGCGCTGGCTCCCACAGCGGTTCAAGGCGCGGTAGAGTGGAAGAATCAATTCACTTTTTATGGCGATAACAATGAGTTTTTTGAGCCTTTCAGAGTCCGGGAAACTCTTTTAGGACAGCAATTCAACAGCTTTTTAGACGCTTCAATAAAACAAAATGTGGATCTGTGGGCGGGAGCGTTTGTTGATCATCAAAGCGCGCAAGCGGTAACCACGAATATTCAGCCCATTTTTTCTTTTGTTTATCATGAAGGCGGAAGCCAGTTTATATTCGGAACCCTTCTTCCGGTTTACCGTCACGGGCTCATTGAGCCGATGGAATCGACGGCGCTGGAAATTACCCGTCCCATTGAATACGGCATGGAATTTATTCAGAAGGATAATTTCATCAATTTGGATTCTTTTTTGGATTGGCAGCAGGTTTTGACCGATGTGAATCGTGAAATTTTTGATTACGGCGGCTCCTCCCGGCTTCCGATTTGGGGCGACTTTACTTTATTGGGACAACTGCATGGATACCATGTCGGCGGGGAACAGTATGATGGAATAGTGCGTAATAACTTGGCCGGCGGTATAGGATTGGGGCTTGATGGGAACTTTTTGGGTTCAAGTACTTTAGAAGTATTTGGGTTGGGCAGCAAAGATACCAACCGGCCCAATTATCCAGGGCCTGCTTATGGCTGCGGGCTCTACACCAAGGTTCTGATTTGTCCGGACCATCAATGGCAGTTCTTTGGCATTTCCTGGATTGGACAGGATTTTATTTCCGAGGAAGGCGACGGCAATTACAATTCGCTTGGAACTGACGGAATAACCTACGAGCCCAGCCGTACTTATGAAGAATTAGGCGTACGGCGATTTGTTGAAATAGAAAACGGCGTCACCTTTGACTTCGAATTAAGGTCTAACTGGATTGACGCTTCCTGGGGAAATTCATTCCGATTTATGGCTTTTGTGCCTTTTGACGTGACAGTTGACAATAAAAATTCGAAAACAAATTAAAGCCGAGCTGTTAACCGAGGCCATATGAGCGTTTCTATTTCAAAACCTAAAACCAAGATAGCCTTTACCACTTTGGGCTGCCGGGTAAACCAATATGACACCCAAGCCATGAAAGAACAGGTAGAGAAAGCTTCGCTTGAAACGGTCGGCTTTGATGAAGTGGCCGATATTTATGTTATCAATACCTGTACGGTGACTTCGGGAGCGGATTCAGAAGGACGGCAATTGGTCCGCAGGGCCAAGGCGAAAAATCCTGATTCGTTTGTGGTGGTCACCGGCTGTTTGGCGCAGGACCGGCCAGAGGAAGTAGCCGCGTTGGCGGGAGTTAATATGGTGGTAGGAAATACTGAAAAATCAGCTCTTCTTAAAAAAATAGTAACGGAATATGAGCCGCTTCACATCCTGGCTGATGAAATCCACTTTGGCGACTTATCGCCGTGGGGTGGAGGTATTTCGCGCTTTGATGGACATCAGAGGGCGACGATTAAGGTCCAGGACGGCTGCAACTTTGGTTGTTCTTTTTGCCTCATTCCCCGGGTTCGGGGCGAAATGATTTCCCGTCCCGCTTTGGAGATCGTTGAAGAAGGTAAAAGACTGGCTAATCACGGAGTCAAAGAATTGGTTTTGGCCGGTATTCAATTATCGTCCTACGGGCGGGACTGGGGATTGAAAGCTTCCGAACCTCGTCTGGCGCCGGTTATTGAAAAACTCCTGAATATTTCCGGTATCCAACGGGTTCGTTTATCCTCTTATGCCATAGTCGATTTTGAAGAGGCTCTTCTGCCGTTATGGAAGTCCCATTCAGGACTTTGCGCGAACCTTCATTTACCGCTTCAAAGCGGAGACGAAGGGGTTCTCAAAGCGATGAGAAGACCCTATACGCTGGATTCATATCGCAACTTGGTAAACAAAATAAAAGCGGAAGTTCCAGACCTGGGATTTACGGCGGATATCATTGCTGGTTTTCCCGGCGAAACCGATGCCGCTTTTCAAAATACTTTGGAACGAATCAAAGAATTTAACTTTATCGATTTCCATCCCTTTCCCTATTCGGACCGGCCCCAAACCCCCGGCGAAAGCCTTTTTCCAAAAGTCCATCCAGCAGTTATTCGCGAGAGAATGAATAAACTTTGGCAGTTGAAAAAGATTTGTCTGGAAACTTCAGCTGAAAAAGCCAAAGGAAAAAGATTACGGGTGATTGTGGAGCGGTATAATGCTGACCAGCAAGCGGGTCTAACCGACGAGGGTTTGCGGGTTGTTTTTTCCCAAACATCAGGGCAGTTGGGAAAAGAAGTATGGGTCCAAGCAGAAGGTTTCCGCGATGGGCACGCTTGGGCTACTGTGTTAAATGATTCTGAGAAGAGGGTCTGAGATGATTCGAAAACTATTTTTCACGTTCATCATGGTTTTAACGATTCACGCTATTTCAGCCCCGGTTTGGGCTGGCACCGCGGATGATGACTACAGCGTGGCCAATTCCTATTACATGCAAAAAGATTACCCGCGCGCTTTTAACGCTTATCAGGCAGCCATTCCTTATGACTCCTTTCCTTATCGGGCCTATTTAGGTATGGGAAATTGTGAGTATTTGATGGATGAGAAAAAAAAGGCCATCGAGTATCTTCAGAAATCCGATGATCTTAATAAAGATGTTAAAATTGAAACCTTTATCCAGAAAATCAAAGCTTCTATTCCTCCGTCTAAATCGGGTTCGTTTACCAAAGCTGAAACCTGTCTCAAAAACAAACAATACCAGGAAGCAATACCTCTCTTAAAAGAAGTGGAACAGTACGAACCCACCAACTACAAGGCCTTTTATGATTTGGGTTATTGTTACTATGTCCAGGGTGACAGGCCCGAAGCCGCGTTGAATTTTGCTTATTACGAAAGCAAGACCAAAGATTCCACTGTGACAAGTTTAGTAACGAAAATGGAAAGACAGTTATCGATGGATGATCAAGATTGGTTAAACGATCAGCTTCAGTTGGGGCCGCCCTTCTCACCGCCATTCCATTCTTCCGGGTTTGGGATCCGCTTTGAGCCTACTTTTCAATTAACTTCCTTAAAGGATTTCAATAATTTCGCCACTGAAATGCAAAATAGAGGCGGAGCAGAAGCTCAATCGGAC
>Ga0302277_1003518_pt1 | contig 10688 bp, 10 predicted proteins | sample III_Bog_N3_1_FD_198759 | JGI IMG/M metagenome (GOLD analysis project Ga0302277, IMG submission 198759) | Peat permafrost microbial communities from Stordalen Mire near Abisko, Sweden - III_Bog_N3_1 | ecosystem: Environmental > Terrestrial > Soil > Wetlands > Peat | place: Sweden: Abisko... | reverse complement strand
TACCTCCCCAACGCCAACCCGCGCCGAACTTACAAGGCTTTGATGCTAAGAACCCCGATACATGGGCTCAAGTCCCACGCAATGCGCCATGCCCCTGCGGGTCTGGTAAAAAGTATAAGCATTGCCATGGTATTCAAAAATAGCAGTCTTAGGAATCAGCTGCCTTTTTGTGGTGAGAACGCCCTAACGGGTGGTGCTCCGCCACAGCCTTCGATAATCGATCAGCGGCCACATGTGTATAAATTTGGGTTGTTGCAATGTCGGCATGCCCCAGCATTGTTTGAACACTACGCAAATCAGCCCCATGCTCAATAAGATGGGTTGCAAACGCATGTCGCAGCACATGGGGACTTAAGCGAATAGGGTCAAGACCGGCTTCCAGGGCTAATTCTTTCAGCATCTGGAAGAAACGTTGGCGGGTCAGGTATTTTTGTCCATGGCGCGAGGGGAAAAGAAAAGGAGAACGACGTTCTCTCTGATCAAGTTCCTCTTTGCGATAAGAAAGCCAGGTCTTAAGAGCACGCAAAGCCGGTTCCCCGAGGGGCACAACACGTTCTTTGCCCCCCTTACCTTTGACAAGGACTAGCGCACGATCAAATTGTATCGATGATAAAGGCAAGCTTACAAGTTCCGTAACACGCAATCCAGCGGCATAGAGTAATTCAAGCATTGCCCGCAAACGTGCCGCCTCATGACTCTTTGTCTTACTAATGGCTTGTATGAGTTTCTCCACTTCTTCTTCACTCAAATATTTTGGCAACACCTGCCCCAAGCGGGGGGCCTCAATATGACGCGTTGGATCGTCAAGACGATGTTGTTCAGAACATAGAAATCGAAAGAACTGGCGCATAGTCGACAACCGACGCGCTTGTGTTCGTGGTGTGATCAATGCCTTATCTTGTAAGTAATCACGCAAATCCTCTTCGCGTGCCGCTGCCAAATTTATGTTTTTTTGCGCCAGAAAGAAGGCGATATCTTTTAAATCACGCCCATAGGCAAGACGTGTGTTCAGAGAGGCATTACGTTCAGCCAACAACATATCTAAAAAATTTTCAATGAGAGCAAAGGGGACTAACTTTATCCCTTCGCCTTCAGGAAGAGGGGCTGAGCGCGACATTACGGCACGCTTGGCTGAGACAAGAGAATAGTAATGACAGCTTCACGTGCCAATGTTGAAGCATCACCTATCAACCCTATAGAGCGTAAAGCTTTGATAATAGAGACCATTGTTTGCGAAGAAGCGTCTATCCCCTCCTTAGCCGCCACGAGGCTAAGAAGGATCGTTTCACCACGACGATTGAACGCTGCCGCCGTTGCCAGCCGCTCCAAAATAAAAGCCGAGGTCTCGCCATGCGCTACGCTTTCCGTTGCGCCCATAACTTTTGTCCAATCATTATCTGTCACTGCATATCCAGCAGCTTCTAGTAATAAAAGCAAAGAAGCCGCTTGCTGACGTTGTGCCTTATTGTCTTTTGCATTCTCAGATTTTCGTAATGTCACATCAAGCCAATGGTCACGATCCGCCGCATAATTTTGATCAGACTCCAAGCCCGAAAATACCAATAAGGGCCACAATTTATGAACCTTTATCATCACGTCCGGTGATTTCTCTGCCTCCGCTTGAGCTTCTTTCAACCAATCCATGGCAAGATCTCTTTTTCCTGACAAAAGTAAAATTTCAATCATAAGGGGGGCTTTATCATGCAAATCCGGTGAAGCCTGACACGGGCCCACCATATCAAGAAGAAGCGCACCTCCCGCTCCTTGTAACAAAGAAGTGGGGGCCATTTGTAAGAACTTTTCGGCATCATCAAGACGTACTTGCAAAGTTTTTTCTTGAAGGGCGGATTGATAGAGCAGAGCCCGCAATCGCGGTCCTGTATCGAGTGAACTTTGATTTTTGATTGTTGCCACAGGGGATGGAGACGTCGCTTTATAGGCACTCGCAAGATCCATGCTTGTGATGATGCCTTGAGCACCCGCCTGCTCGGCCAGAGCCAAGCGAGCATCTTCATCTTTTGTAGGAGCTAAAAGAAGAGCTGCTGTCAAAGCAGCTTCGGGATGAACATAAACATCTCGCGGAAAATCGAGCCCCGTCAATCGTAAGAGAGAAAAACTGACGGCATTCAGAGGGGCAAGATGCTTAGGAAGCATTTTACTGCCGGCTATTATGTTTTTCTCGGCCAAGTCAAAAAAAACTTCATCTTTAACATCTTGAGCATGCAATAAATCAAGACCGAGTTGTGCAGCTTTTATGTCTTTGGCGCGTAGCTGGCAAACCACTAATATTTTTTGCCAGTCCGAATTATTATGATTTTGAATCATGGTCGGCAAAAGCTTACAAATATCAACGCCGTTTTGAGGGGCAACAAGCTGGGCCTCCGTGGCAAGGCGTAGAGGCACATCGCTCAAAAGATCAGGTTTTGTCAGCATTGCCAACTTCCATGCATCCGAGGGATCCCCCGCCATAACTAATTTTGTTACGCGCATCGATGGCAGGCTCTGACTTATACTCGAAGCCCCTTCCGGCACCGCTGTCGTTGAGATAAGAAGGCGGCGCGCAAGATCGTTGAGAGCCGGTGACGTCAAAGGTACCCCAAGAGCTGGCATAAGCTTTTCAATGACAGAGCGCGATGTTCCCTTCCACAAAGCTGCCCCTAAACCTCCATCACTCGCGGCTAATAATCCAACGGATTCCGGGTTGATATCACTCAATCCTGTCACTTCAACCGGTTTGGCAACTTCAAGAATCGCGTGGGGGGGTGCGGATTGAATAATAACGGGAGGAGGAAAGGATTGGGAGGGGATCTCTTGAGCGTCAACAGCCGAGAAGAGGCCAAAACAGAGCCCCAACGTCAATCCAAAGCCTTGTTTAATGCGAAATACGATCATCCGATAAAACCTGGTTTACAGTCTGTTCAGGTGGATGGATTGGAGCTGTAGCTAGCCATACTATCCCTCCAAGAATCAACAAGAACAAAGCGCCAAGACTAATCATATAAGAAGGTTTCACGATCATTTCCTCACACGCGATTGACATATATATTTTGAGACAACTTGCCGAAAGATGGCTCTCCGTGAGATACATGTCACACTAGGTTCCTAACTTATACAACATTTTCATTTGATTATGGCATGAATACGTCAAAAGAATCTCTCTTTGTTCCCCCCCGAACCCTTGTCTTGGTTGGGATGATGGGGGCTGGAAAAACCAGCATTGGCCGACGGTTAGCGGCCCAACTTGGTCTACCTTTTGTTGATTCCGATGATGAAATTGCCACGGCCTCAGGTATGAGCATCAGTCGCTATTTTGAGCAATATGGTGAAGTTGAATTCCGAAAAGGTGAACGCAAAGTAATTGCACGCCTTCTCGAACGCCCCCGTCATGTGCTTTCAACAGGTGGGGGAGCATATATGGCTCCTGAAACCCGAAAGCTCATACGAGCAAAAGCTTTCTCAATCTATTTAAAAGCCGATCCATCCATCCTTGTTGAACGGGCGACCCGACACAATGATCGTCCTCTATTACAAAAAGGCAATCCTCATGAAATTATGGCGCATATGTTGGCGGAACGCGAACCCATCTACGCAGAAGCCGATATAACGGTCGAAAGCAATAATCGTCCTATTGATGAAACAGTTAATCATGTTCTTAATAGTCTCTATGATTTTGTGTATAGTGATCAAAAGAATCCCGATTAGATTTTTTAGGAGTGCCGCCCATGATTCAAGCATCATCGCCTGCAAACAAGGCTTTTTTTACATCCGGCAAAATTATCTCGATTGATCTGTCCAATACAAAGTCGGCACCTTCTTATGATATTGTCATTGGTGATAATATTATATCGGAGGCCGGAAGCCTTATTAGTGTTCGGTTAGGAAAGAGACGTTGCATAATAATCACCGATACAAATGTAGCCCCACTCTATTTACCAAGACTGGAAGCCGTTCTCGGCGCATCCGGACACCAACTCTTACCTTCGCTTACTGTAACGGCCGGGGAAAGCAGTAAAAACTTCGATACCCTACAATTGGTTCTAAATCATATGCTCACAAGCGGTGTGGATCGCAAGACATTGGTTATCGCTTTCGGAGGTGGCGTTGTTGGTGATCTCGCTGGTGTTGCTGCTTCGCTTGTTCTGCGTGGTGTTGATATCGTACAAATTCCTACAACATTACTGGCTCAAGTCGATAGTTCCGTAGGTGGAAAAACGGGTATTGATACGATCCATGGGAAAAATACAGTTGGATCTTTTTACCAACCACGCCTTGTCATTGCCGATGTCGCCCTTCTTGATTCACTTCCTCAACGTGAATTACGTGCAGGCTATGCTGAAATCGTAAAATATGGTCTTATTAAAGACCGGGCTTTTTTTGGCTGGTGTCAGACTCATGGTCAACAACTTCTGAATGGTGATCGATCGGGACAAATTTATGCCGTCGGCGTCAGTTGTGATCACAAAGCGAAGATTGTTGCAGCTGACGAACGTGAATCCGGGGAACGTGCACTCCTAAATCTTGGTCATACTTTTGGTCATGCCTTGGAAGCATCGCTTCATTATAACAACAGTCTTTTGCATGGTGAAGCTGTTGCGATCGGCCTGGTCATGGCCTTTCGCTTATCGGCCCAAATGGGTTTATGCCCTGAGAGCGATGTTGAAAAAGTCCGCGATCATTTGCGCGCCACAGGCCTACCCATTGTTCCACCTCCTGGCCCGCTCACGGTGGACCAACTTATGGATTTTATGGCTCATGATAAAAAAGCAGAAGGCGGTCAATTAACGCTCATTCTTACACATGGCATTGGACAAAGCTTTATTAGTCACAATGTTAATACCGACAGCGTCCTATCCCTTTGGAAAGAATTCCTTGCGTTACGTTCCGCTACATAGCTACTTTTCATTAACGAAGATGTGTTTTAAGGCTTAAAACGGGAAGTATGTCGAAGCCTCTTCACTTTACGTGCATGAACCCAGGATGACACCCCCGAAAGAAGGGCGCCTGCACCAAGAACAAAACCCAACCCATCAGCTTTTTTATGGAAGGCTTCATATGTTCCTACGCCACAGGCAATACTGACAAGACTTTTAACGAGGCAAATCGTTACTTCAGATCCCGCCCCCTTCCAATTTAAAAAAGCGCGCGGGGCTGGCGGCACCTGTTTTGGAAGATCCTTTTTAGCAAAGGTGGTTTTAAGGTCACAACTATTCTTAAGTGCAGCTTCAAAAGCTTGTTTAATACGCTGATCAAGCGAGGCGTCAATTGTTCCCAACGCCATGTTAAAGCGATGTCGAATACGCTGTTCCATACTCTTGATGAGAAGAGACCTTAAAGGTCTCTCTAACGACTCCAGCTCCTGCAATAAATGTTCGGCTCTTTTTTTGCTAATACTTTGGATGGCGTAACTGTTATCAGCGTGAAAGTAGGATTGGTCGGGAAGAGATGTTAAACGTAACGATCGGCGCTCCATAAAAGCTGTCTCATTCTTTCTATTATCTAAAGGACGGAAGCGGCGGACTATACTCGCTCGCACTCAAAGTCTCAAGAGCTAAGGCATGGACATGTTCTTTCAATTCATCCTCAAGAATGGCGTAAACCATACGATGCCGTTCAAGCGTGCGCTTCTTTTCAAACGCAAGACTGACTATTTTAATTGAAAAATGGGTTTCACCTTTTACATGATGACCAGCATGGCCTATGTGATGCTTTGAATCGTCGGTAATTTCGAGTAGAATAGGTTGAAACGCCTCCGCCAATTTGCGATAAATACGTTCTTTATAACTTTGTTCATCATTCATGCCATTTTCACCTTCTTTTGACCAACCCATGATATCATAAATTTCATGAATTACGACTTTTCAGATCGGCCCACCCGTATACGTCCATGCGACTGTCGAGGGTGTCCCCAAACAGGCGAACATAGAGCACCCCGTAGCCGTGATCATCTCGATGAATACTATTGGTTCTGTCTTGAGCATGTGCGTGAATACAATCGTCAATGGGATTATTTTAGTGGAATGTCTTCAGACCAAATTGAGGCCCATATACGATCCGCAACAGTATGGGAACGGCCTTCATGGCCGATGGGCGAATGGATGTTGCGTGAAAAAAGTTTGCGCGAACAAGTGTTGCACGAATTTTTTAGTGAAGAAGGCTCAAGCCACTCAACGTCGCCCCCTCCCCACTTTTCAACTCCTGAGCGCGATGCCCTCGATGTCTTAGAACTTCGCCCCCCTGTAACTTTTGTCGATATCAAATCGCAATACCGGCTCTTGGTCAAACGGCACCATCCAGACGCCAATGGCGGTAGCCGTGAAGCCGAAGAAAGGGTTAAACACATTAACCAAGCCTTCACCCTTTTAAAACAGGCCTACGGGGCCTCGGAAGAGGTTTAGAGCTGCGGCTTAAGAAGGGTCCTCTTCAACACGATAAGAAGACCGCCATTATGATAGAGGGCCTGCTTTTTCCTTCCATGACTTGCGATCGTGCGCTACGGTTTCCTTCATCTTTGACATTAGGAACTTTGCTATGAAATCTGCCGTTCTACCCGCCGCCGTTGTTATTGAAAATCTAGTCCCGGATATTCAGATTTCCGTGCGCCAGGCCTTTGGTCTTGATACCGATTTACAAGTCCCTGCTTTTTCAAGATCCAGCGAACATGTTCCAACACTTGATGAAACTTATCGCTTTGATCACGATACAACGCTCGCTATTCTTGCCGGCTTTTCTCATAATCGTCGAGTACTGGTTCAAGGTTATCATGGCACAGGGAAATCAACACATATTGAACAAGTTGCCGCGCGTCTTAATTGGCCCTGTATTCGCATAAATCTTGATAGTCACATCAGCCGTATTGATCTCATCGGTAAAGATGCCATCGTTCTTAAAGATGGCAAACAAATCACTGAATATCGTGAAGGGCTTCTGCCATGGGCACTTCAGCATCCATGTGCTCTTGTTTTTGATGAGTATGACGCCGGTCGTCCAGATGTTATGTTTGTTATTCAACGCGTTCTCGAAGTGGAAGGAAAACTTACCCTTCTTGATCAGAACCGCATTATCCATCCCCACAAGGCGTTTCGTCTTTTTGCCACTGCCAATACCGTCGGACTTGGCGATACGACTGGCCTCTATCATGGGACTCAGCAAATCAACCAAGGACAGATGGATCGCTGGAATATCGTAACAACACTCAATTATTTACCCGAACAGGAAGAAGCGGCAATTGTTTTAGCAAAAGTACCAGCCTTTGATAACACACATAAATATCCAGAAGGGAAAGTCCTCATTCAATCGATGGTTGCAATGGCGCAACTTACACGTCAAAGCTTTATGAATGGCGATATTTCAACTGTTATGTCACCACGCACTGTTATTACTTGGGCTGAAAATATAGAGATTTTTGGAGATGTCGCGTTAGCCTTTCGTCTCAGTTTTCTTAATAAGTGTGATGAAGCTGAGCGCGCAACAATTGCTGAACTCTATCAACGTTGCATGAATGAGGAATTGTCGGCAAATCCCTCATCGGGCCGAACGCCTTAACAAAATATGGCAACAGAAAATCACGTCGAAACATTTAAACGCGCGACCGCTGTTGTTATCAAAGCGATTGGGCAGAAGGCTGACCTTGAAGTCGGTTTCACAAATGAGCTTCCGACAATAAGTGCCACACGCATTACACTTCCACAATTATCTCCTACTCCATCGTTTACAGAAAAAAGCTATATCCGTGGCGCTGCTGATTCGGCTGCTTTGCGTTTGCATTACCATGACCCCTCTCTTCATCATAAGCTGTCACCTGGATCTGTTCTTGCACGCAGTGTTTTCGATTCACTTGAACAGGCCCGGTGCGAAGGATTGGGCTCCCAACAGATGAAAGGGGTGGCCCACAATCTTACCCATCGACTGGATACATATTGTAAAAGCCAAGGTTTTGATCGGATTGGTAATAAAACGGATATCTCTTTGGCCGATGTCATGCGCATACTAGCTCATGAGAAATTTTCAGGACTTCCGCTCCCTTCTTCAGCTCAGCGTGCGGCAGAAATCTGGCGTCCTTGGATCGAAGAACGTATTGGATCTTCACTCGAAAAATTATCATCTTGCCTTCATGATCAGCAAGCCTTTGCCCATGAAGTGCGTCATCTTTTGTCCGTTATGGATATGGGATCAGAGGGAGCGGACGACAATAAGAATGAGAAAGAGGAGGGCGACCAGAAAAGCGGGGGTTCCGATGAACAGGAATCCGACTCTCTCTCACAGGGCTCCCAAGACGGACCTCTCGATGCCGAAAGCCTATCCGATGATCCCCTCGCATCTGAAGGTGTTCAGGAAGAAGAAAATCTTCCTCCAACCACAACCACAGCGACAGGCGAAGATAACGAATCGGCGCATCAAGGGTCCAATTGGCAAGCAGAAGATGAGGAACGTGACCAAGGACCACTTACCAATTATCGCGTCTTTACCAGCCAATTTGATGAATGTATTTCAGCCGAGGAACTATGTCCTATTGAAGAACTTGCACGTTTACGCCAAGTCCTCGATCAACAAGTTCGACACGCGCAATCACTCATTGTCCGGCTTGCAAACCGTCTCCAACGTCGCCTTTTAGCCCAACAAACGCGTCACTGGGAATTTGATCTTGAAGAAGGCTTGTTGGACAGCGCACGTCTGTCACGTATCATTATTAATCCGTCACACTCGCTTTCCTATAAACGTGAGAAACCCATGGATTTTCGTGACACTGTCGTTACGCTTTTGCTTGATAATTCGGGATCGATGCGTGGCCGCCCGATTACGCTGGCGGCGATAAGTGCCGATATTTTGACACGCACACTCGAACGTTGTGGTGTTAAGACAGAAATCCTAGGTTTTACAACGCGCGCCTGGAAGGGAGGATTAAGCCGAGATGTTTGGCTTAAATCAGGGAAACCCCTTCTCCCCGGACGCCTTAACGATTTACGGCATATTATTTATAAATCAGCTGATATTCCCTGGCGTCACGCAAGGCGCAATCTAGGTCTTATGCTACGTGAGGGGCTTTTAAAAGAGAATATTGATGGGGAAGCCTTGTTGTGGGCCCATGCACGTCTATCGACGCGCCCCGAACAACGACGCATTTTAATGGTCATTTCGGACGGAGCACCCGTGGATGATTCGACTTTATCGGTTAACCCGGGTCATTATCTTGAGCAGCATTTGCGGTCGGTTATTGACTGGATTGAAAATAAATCCGACATTGAGCTTACCGCGATTGGTATTGGCCATGATGTAACCCGTTATTACCGCCGGGCCGTGACGATTTCGGACACAGAGCAATTAGGTAGTGTGATGATGAAACAATTATCGAGCCTTTTTGATAAAAAAGTACGCCCGTGTTCTTTATAATCATCGTTCTATGAAAAAAACCACTCCCCCTCCAGGATCGATCGAACGCCGCAAATCGCAACAACGTCTTTCTGAAGAGAAGGAACCCAATTTTAGAGATCTTATTGAAAATTCTATTCAAGGCATTCTTATTCATCGCAATTTTAAACCACTCTATGTCAATGAATCTTTTGCACGATTATATGGTTATTCGTCTGCGCAAGAAGTGATGGGTTTACCTCTTTTACGCCCCCTTATTCCCGACGATATGTGGGCACGTCTCGAAAAAGAATATGATGATTTGATGCACGGAATCCAACGCAATCCTATTACGCGAGCCCGCGGCATCCATAAACAAGGTCATGAATTCTGGACATCGGTTACAGAACGAGTGATTGATTGGCATGGAACACCCGCCGTTCAAATAAATGCCTTTGATATTAGCTCACAAATGGCACTTGAACAGAGTCTCCTCAAAAACGAACAACGGTTGCGAGCTGTTCTTGAAATTTTGCCTTATCCAATCTATATCGCACGTCGTGGTGATGCGCAGTTATTGTTTGTCAATCGCAAGACATGTCTTTTGCTTCAACAAACCGCATCGCAGTTATTACGAAGTCAAACCATTGATTTTTTTGCTGACCCCAAAGAGCGTGATGATCTTCGTACTCTCTTAGAAACCATCTCCGATATTCGCGATGTCGAGATTAAGATGAAAACAAGCCAAGGACATACTTTTACGGCTGAAATCTCCGCTATAACGATGGACTATGATAACACGCCGGCCATTCTGGTTGCCTTTAATGACATCTCCCAACGCAAGCGATTAGAAAATGAGCTCTTTCACCAAGCCAGCACAGACATGTTAACAGGCCTTAACAATCGTCGCTATTTTATGACGCTTGCTGAGCAGGAACTACGACGTGCGCGCCGCTTTTCGCGCTCTTTATCGGTCATGATGATTGATATTGATCATTTTAAACGCATCAACGATCAATGCGGGCACGCTCTTGGCGATTCTGTTCTGCAAGGAGTCGCCAAACGTATTCTCGAGAGTCTTCGCCAATCAGACCAATGCGGCCGACTTGGTGGTGAAGAATTTGCTATCTTTCTTCCGGAAACCAATATCTCAGCAGCTAGACTTGTGGCAGAACGAATGCGCGAACATCTAGAAAAGCGCCCCCTCATCGCAACAGGGGGGGGCAGTGCAACAACTCTTTCGTGTACGATCAGTATTGGCATAGCCGAGCTTAATGCCAAAGATGGATCGATTGATGAACTTCTTAGCCGCGCGGATGAAGCGCTCTATCGTGCTAAAAATA
>Ga0302277_1003516_pt1 | contig 10690 bp, 7 predicted proteins | sample III_Bog_N3_1_FD_198759 | JGI IMG/M metagenome (GOLD analysis project Ga0302277, IMG submission 198759) | Peat permafrost microbial communities from Stordalen Mire near Abisko, Sweden - III_Bog_N3_1 | ecosystem: Environmental > Terrestrial > Soil > Wetlands > Peat | place: Sweden: Abisko... | reverse complement strand
TCCATGTTTATTCCTATTGTAATTTTAGAAGGGATTGATTTTAAATGATTATTTTCTGACTGTTCCTGAGCGCATGGTCTTGGCCCCGGGATTGCTTAATTCGAGAAACCTAGAAAGAGGGGGTCGAATATGAATATCGCATCTTTGTTTAAAAGTGGCTTTTGGTTTGGTCGGTTAATCTGGATAAGAGGAAGCGGCTCTACGAAAGAAGGTGATCGTGTGGATCAATTGCTTTCGGGCTGCGGGATCCAGTCTCCCGAGGTTTTTCGCTTAACAGCGCTTCAGTTTGTTGACGTTTTTTCGCGAGGTTTCAATCGAGAGTTGCTCAATCGCTACGAAGTTTTAATGGTAAGCGAATTTGAAAATATGAGTGGGATGAACGCCGCGAATTTCTTAAAATGCATTCAGTCTTTTTGTGATTTTAAGTCAGGACATTCGCTTCAGCTCATTCTGCTTTCGGAGCGGTGCGTTTCGGCTGAATTGGACCAATTTCGGCAATTTAACCCCGTGGAAGTGATTATGGGTGATGAAGCAGATGATCCAGGGGAAATGAATGAAAGAGTGCATAGCCTGCTCGAGTTAGCGATGAGACTGACGCAAGTGAGTGTTCATCGAATTTCTGAAAGAGCCGCGGTATTTTTGGAGACGTTCTTGACCGAAGAGGGCGATGAGGACACCTTTTTGCTTTTGATCCGATCGTTGCCCCGCTCGAATCGGCACGAGTTGAGACTAAAGGATTTAACCCCTCCTGTTCTTGTAGATTTTGCCCAAAAAGAGCCATTTGAAGCTCCTTGTTATTGAAGGGTTTTTTAAGTTACCTCTCAAACAATCTTTTTTAATTTATCTTGTTGCAAATTTTGTTTACTTTGTGTAATTCTAATCGCCTGCCGTTAACCATTGGCGATTCGACTAAACTTGAAACAAGTTCCTTGGAATGTTTGTCTCGTGTTTTGGGGAGCGTTTTGGTCTAAACGGTCTGTTCTTTGACAATTTGTTTTGGAAGATGATGAATGACGGTTCCTTAGTCGGGGCTGTCGTCCGAGGTGCAAGCCTTGGCTAGAGGAGTAAGCCACACAGCTTATGAGTTTAGAGTTCATCATCAATGACGATTAAATATTTGAAAGAGAAAGCGGGCAATTGTGACTGATTTTTCTCAAGTAGCGGGGGTTTAACGCCCTTTCGAAGCGAGAGAGATTGGTGCCTGAATTCAATTCAAGAAGACTTTGTAGAGATACGGAGTCGTCAATTTGAGTCATAAAATACTTTTACGTCCAACTTCTTAGTAAATAAGAAATTGGATATAGAAAATAATAATATGCCAGATGCCACGGGGTGGTCCGAATTAACTGAGTTAATTTCGATAGCCTTGTGAGTAAAAAGCAATTGAGATCAGAGTTTAAACTTAACACATGTTTACAAAACATGAGAGTTTGATCCTGGCTCAGAGCGAACGCTGGCGGCGTGCTTAACACATGCAAGTCGAACGTGAAATGTAGCAATACAGAGTAAAGTGGCGTACGGGTGAGTAACACGTGGATAATCTACCTTAGAATCTGGAATAACCGGCCGAAAGGCTGGCTAATACTGGATAGTTCAAGTGCATTGTAAATGGTGCGATTGGGAAAGGGAGCCTGCAAGGGCCTTTGTTCTAAGATGAGTCCGCGTCTGATTAGCTAGTTGGTGAGGTAATGGCTCACCAAGGCGATGATCAGTAGCTGGTCTGAGAGGATGATCAGCCACACTGGAACTGAAACACGGTCCAGACTCCTACGGGAGGCAGCAGTGGGGAATCTTGCGCAATGGACGAAAGTCTGACGCAGCCACGCCGCGTGAGTGAAGAAGGCCTTCGGGTTGTAAAGCTCTGTCGGAGGGGACAAAAACGTTTAGGGTTAATAGCCCTAGATCTTGATGGTACCCTTAAAGGAAGCACCGGCTAACTTCGTGCCAGCAGCCGCGGTAATACGAAGGGTGCAAGCGTTGCTCGGAATTATTGGGCGTAAAGGGTAGGTAGGTGGTGACATTTGTCTGGGGTGAAATCCCTGAGCTTAACTCAGGAAGTGCCTTGGAAACGGTGTCACTAGAGTACTGGAGAGGTTCGCAGAATTCTTGGTGTAGCGGTGAAATGCGTAGAGATCAAGAGGAATACCAGAGGCGAAGGCGGCGAACTGGACAGTAACTGACACTAAACTACGAAAGCGTGGGGAGCAAACAGGATTAGATACCCTGGTAGTCCACGCTGTAAACGATGGGTACTAGGATTGGTGGGAGTTGACCCCTGCCGATCCGGAGCTAACGCGATAAGTACCCCGCCTGGGAAGTACGGTCGCAAGACTAAAACTCAAAGGAATTGACGGGAGCCCGCACAAGCGGTGGATTATGTGGTTTAATTCGAAGCAACGCGCAGAACCTTACCTAGGTTTGACATCCTTTGACAATGCCAGAGATGGTACTTTCGTAGCAATACGACAAAGAGACAGGTGCTGCATGGCTGTCGTCAGCTCGTGTGGTGGCATGTCGGGTTAAGTCCCTCAACGAGCGCAACCCCTGTGTTTAGTTGCCAGCATTAAGTTGGGCACTCTAGACAGACTGCCGTGGTTAACACGGAGGAAGGCGGGGATGACGTCAAGTCCTCATGGCCCTTACACCTAGGGCGACACACGTAATACAATGGTTGATACAGAGGGAAGCGAATGAGCGATCAGGAGCAAATCTCAAAAAGTCAATCTCAGTTCGGATTAGAGTCTGCAACTCGACTCTATGAAGGCGGAATCGCTAGTAATCGCGGATCAGCACGCCGCGGTGAATACGTTCCCGGGCTTTGTACACACCGCCCGTCACACCATGGGAGCTGACTCAACCAGAAGACGATCAGGGTAACCGTAAGGAGCCCTTCGGCGAAGGTGGGGTTGGTGACTGGGGTGAAGTCGTAACAAGGTAGCCGTAGGGGAACCTGCGGCTGGATCACCTCCTTTCTAAGGAGTGTTTCAGACGAATTTTAGGAGCTGTTTTATGCAACAGCATTGAATCTACTGCAAGGTAGGGCCAATTATTCAGAAACACAAAAGGTCACAAATCTATTTTGGACAAAGTAAGTGAAGCACTTTAACTCAATAATTTTTTATAATTTTGAAGGGGTTTTAGGGTGGATCTTGCGGCGGATGAAGAGATGGATTTTATAAAATAAAAAACTGCTAAGTTTTATAACTTGGTAGCAATCAAAATCATAAGGTTTACACAATAGTGGGTGTTAAGATGAAAGTTTTAGCATCACGTCCGTTTTCTCTTTTAAGTATTTAATTCGTCTCCGAAATATCTTTTAGGCAGTTATACGCGCGGGCTTGTAGCTCAGTGGTTAGAGCACACGCTTGATAAGCGTGGGGTCGAAAGTTCAACTCTTTCCAGGCCCACCACTTCACACCACTCAAAAGATAGGTTAAGGAGAATCCGAAACAAATTTGAATGACTCATTCTTCATGAATAAGTTTATCGCAAGGTAAGCAAGTACATGGGCAATGAGTTTTGTTCTTTGACAAGTGAATAGAGTGTTTAGAAAGAAAGCTGTCTGTTCTGCCTTTTGGTTTTACCTAACGGTAAAACGTTCTTCCCTCAAAAGAAGAAAACGGCAGAGTGGTTACAGCGAGTAAATTTTAAATACGAACGTAGTCTATGACCAATTTTTTAGGGCTGACGTTCATTGGCAGTTTACTTTGAGATCACCGCAAGGTGATGGAAAGTGTAGACAAGAGTTCTTGGCCTAAAACCGAGAAGGGCGCTAGTGAAAATAAACTAAATTATCCATAGATTACGCACAGTACAACATCTGCATTTAATGACGGCTCTGTTGCTGGGTAAACCTTACGGTTTAACCTTAACTCTCGAAAGAGGGGCAGCGGATAATAATTAAATGCAAATAATAAAAACTGTTAGGTAATCAAACCTAACGGTTTAAAGGTAGGATTTATGAGATAAAATGAAGAGTTAAGGGTGCAAACTTTTAGCTTCACGGATTTTAATCATAGAATCAAAGATTGCTAGAAACTTGGTGGTTTAAAAGCCATCAACGTAGGAAATTGTTTTGCGAAAAACTCCTTAATTCACTCTTAACTAGAGTTAAGGATGTAGGGATGCGAAACAACATACTTTTAAAGCTTTAATCGGGCTTTAGAAGAAAGTGTGTCTTTTTAGTGCGGCTAAGTAGAAATGCTTGGCAGCATAAGTCTAAAAAGGGACACGGTATTGTGAGTTTGAACTTTCCGTTCGAACTTACAAAATGCAACAACAAATAACAATGAGCCGCTTTGGTGTGATGAGAACGGATTCGTTCTCAAAGCAGACAAAGCGAAAAATACTCGTTCGTATTATTCAATGTAATCAAATGGACTGGTAACAGTTTATTCGGAAAACTTCGAATAGGATTGAAGAGTAGGAGAGGTTTAGGAGTAATCCTAGGCCGGGTTATTAGGCGTAAGCTTAATAATTAATATAATCTCACGATTAAATAAAAAAGTCCTGCATCGGTAATTTATTACTGATCAGGCACTTAGGCGTAATTTATTACGCTTAGGTCACAGCCTATTCAGTGAAGGATGTTTTTTAATTAAAGCATTCGTTTTGCCCAAGCTTAACCGCAAAGGTAAGACAGTGAATAGAACTGAGTTTATTATCGAAAGATACGATAAGCGACAGAAGGCACGAGACGGATGCCTAGGGACATAACTGGCGATGAAGGACGGTGTAGGCCACGAAAGAGTGCGGAGAGCTGCCAAACAAGCTTTGACCCGCACGTATCCGAATGGGGCAACCCGATAGAGGTAACTCTCTATTATCTTGACCTGAGTAAAGTAGGGTTAAGAAGCGAACGTGGGGAACTGAAACATCTAAGTACCCATAGGAAAATAAATCAAGTACGAGATACCCTCAGTAGTGGCGAGCGAAAGGGGTAGAGTCTAAACCTATTAAAGCGATTTAATAGGGGTTGCGGGACTACAATGTGCGAGCAGAAAGATAACAGAACTAGCTGGGAAGCTAGGCCATAGAAGGTGAAAGCCCTGTAAGTGAAATCTGAACTGCAGCTAGTAGTATCCCAAGTACCACGGGGTCGGAGACGCCTTGTGGGAATCCGGGGGCACCATCCTCCAAGACTAAATACACGTATGTCACCGATAGCGCATAGTACCGTAAGGGAAAGGTGAAAAGAACCCCGTTAAGGGGAGTGAAACAGAATCTGAAATCCCGTGCCTACAAGCAGTGAGAGGGCTATGCTCCGAATGGAGAATGCCTGATCGCGTACCTTTTGCATAATGAGCCAGCGAGTTAGTGTACGTAGCAAGGTTAACCCGTTGCAGGGGGAGCCGTAGCGAAAGCGAGTCTGAATAGGGCGAATGAGTTGCGTGTACTAGACCCGAAACGCGATGAGCTAGATATGACCAGGTTGAAGCGCCCGTAACAGGGTGTGGAGGACCGAACCGGTGCCCGTTGAAAAGGTCTCGGATGAGTTGTGTCTAGGGGTGAAAGGCCAACCAAATTGCGTGATAGCTGGTTTTCCTCGAAAGCTATTTAGGTAGCGTCTCTAAGAGAATCATCGGAGGTAGAGCACTAATTGGGCTAGGGGCCTTACCGGGTTACCAACCCCTATTAAACTCCGAATGCCGATGAATTTAATCCTTAGGGAGGCAGACGGCGGGAGATAAGTTCCGTCGTCAAAAGGGAAAGAACCCAGACCGCTAGCTAAGGTCCCAAATTTTATACTGAGTGGGAAAGGATGTGATCCCCCCTAGACAACCAGGAGGTTTGCTTAGAAGCAGCAATCCTTTAAAGAAAGCGTAACAGCTCACTGGTCGAGGGGTATTGCGCCGAAAACGTAACGGGGCTGAAGTATAAAACCGAAGCTGCGGATGCTGCACACCGCGGGTGTGTGGCGTGGTAGAGGAACATTGTCTAAGCCGATGAAGCTAGAGCGTAGGCACTAGTGGAGGTATGACAAGAGCTGCTGCTGGCATGAGTAGCGATAAAGAGGGTGAGAATCCCTCTCGCCGTAAGCCCAAGGGTTCCTGCACACGGCTCGTCCGGGCAGGGTTAGTCGAGACCTAAGGTGAGGCTGAAAAGAGCGTAACCGATGGAGATTGGGTTAATATTCCCAAACTTTGTCTACTTCGTTACGAGCGAACTAGGGACTGAGAAAGATCTTATGAGCCATCTGTATGGATGATGGTCTAACCGCGTAGGGGTGTAGATGAGGTAAATCCCATTTACAGTTATCTCCGAGACGGGAATGCGAGGGAAGTAATGTTCCCAGAAGTCATAAGCTCTCTGCTCACAAGAAAAGCTAGGAACGCGAGAAGTAGATAAACTCGTACCGGAAACCGACACAGGTGGGCGAGGAGAGTATCCTCAGGCGCGTGAGAGAACTCCAGTTAAGGAACTCTGCAAATTACTACTGTAACTTCGGGAGAAAGTAGCCCGTTCGTAGGTGAGTGAGATTTACTCTCATGAGCTGATGACGGGGGCACAAACTAGGTGGTAGCGACTGTTTAACAAAAACACAGGACTCTGCAAACTCGTAAGAGGAAGTATAGGGTCTGACGCCTGCCCGGTGCTGGAAGGTCATGAGGAGAGGTCAAGGGGTAACCCTGAAGCTTCGAATTTAAGCCCCAGTAAACGGCGGCCGTAACTATAACGGTCCTAAGGTAGCGAAATTCCTTGTCGGGTAAGTTCCGACCTGCACGAATGGCGTAACGACTTCCACACTGTCTCGACTGGAGGCTCAGCGAAATTGGAGTCGCGGTGCAGATACCGTGTTCCTGCGGCAAGACGGAAAGACCCCGTGAACCTTTACTGTAACTTGATATAGAACACTTGGTTCTTTTGTGTAGGATAGGTGGGAGACTTTGAAGCTTGGGCGCTAGCTCAGGTGGAGTCACCGTTGAAATACCACCCTAAAGAATTGAGTGTTCTCACGAATGATCGTATAACCGGTCTTCGGACGATGTCAGGTGGGCAGTTTGACTGGGGCGGTCGCCTCCCAAAGAGTAACGGAGGCGCACGAAGGTACCCTCAAGCTGAGTGGAAACCAGCTGTAGAGTGCATAGGCATAAGGGTGCTTAACTGCAAGACGGACATGTCGAGCAGATACGAAAGTAGGTCTAAGTGATCCGGTGGTTCCGTATGGAAGGGCCATCGCTCAACGGATAAAAGGTACTCCGGGGATAACAGGCTTATCTCCCCCAAGAGTCCACATCGACGGGGAGGTTTGGCACCTCGATGTCGGCTCATCGCATCCTGGGGCTGGAGCAGGTCCCAAGGGTTTGGCTGTTCGCCAATTAAAGCGGTACGCGAGCTGGGTTCAGAACGTCGTGAGACAGTTCGGTCCCTATCTGCCGTAGGTGTTGGAGAAGTGAGAGGAGCTGTCCCTAGTACGAGAGGACCGGGATGGACAGACCGCTAGTTTGTCGGTTGTGACGCCAGTCGCAGTAGCCGAGTAGCTATGTTTGGAAGAGATAACCGCTGAAAGCATCTAAGTGGGAAACTCGCCTCAAAACAACTTCTCCCAGAACGTTAAGTTCTCTATAAGACCCCCGAAAGACTATCGGGTTGATAGGATAGGAGTGTACATACAGTAATGTATTCAGCTGACTATTACTAATCGGTCGAGAGGCTTATTATTATCTTTATTCCCCTTAAAAGGAATGAAGGTTAAATCTCCAAATGAGATTATATTCTCTTATTCTTCCCTATTCAAAGCTCTCTGAGTAAACGAGTCTTAATCAAAACTAATAAGAAAGTTTTAGGTTAAGGCCAAATCCTACCTCATACGTTGTCTGTTGTTTGGTTCACCTAACGGTGAATCATTCATTAACCGCAAGGTTAATCGGTATCGTAGCCAAATTCTCTCTCTCAAGCTTAAACCGTAAGGTTTAAGTTAAAACAGTTTATCTTTCTAACCACTCTATCACTCGTTAAAAACCCCTCATTTATTTGAGTGGTACCCAAAATTTTAGCGGTGTGAAGATTTTTTCGAAATGCGAAGGCATTTTAAGACGAAAGCCCGGAGTTTAGTTGCACTAAATGAGGAGCTTGAGGAATAAAATGACGTAGCAGTTCGGAAAAAGATTCATAGCGCGCAAAGCTTGGGGGTGTCTTTAGCGGCGGGGTTCCACCTGATTCCATTCCGAACTCAGAAGTTAAGCCCGCATGCGGCGACAATAGTGCAGAGGTAGCTCTGTGCCAAAATAGCACGATGCCCCCATTTATCTTTGATTCACCTGACGGTGAATGGTCTTTGATCCGAGATTCGTCTCGGCTTAAGCAAAAAATCCGACCCCTTGCTTGTTTACTCAGGCAAGGGATTTTTGTTTTTGGGGTGAGCATATTTCATGCATCAAACAGTAGGATGAAGCTTATCTGCAATGCGATATTCATAGCAGAAACTTTTCTTTTTACGGCTGCTTTTTTCTTTGCCTGATTTTTCCGGTTTTTCATCTTTTGAGTGCGGTTTTTGCGTCCTTTTCCCATTGTCAAAGTCCTTTCGGTTTTCTCACATCCTACTCGTTAAGGTGTCTCACCGTCAAGTATCGCGACACTTTAACTAACGAAGTCCGCATTTAAGTCTCCAATGTCGCCACGACTCTGACGTACGCCATGATCCAATTCAAGATTTCGAAATGTCACTTATTTTTTTTAATCCTTGGGCTGCACGACCGATAGGTAAAGAGAGTAAGCACGTGATTTTATGATATTTGAAGAGAAAAAATTAGGAATTGAATCCATCAAGGACCTGCTTCAGTGCGAAATTAGGACCGTCGAGCCTTATGCACTTATGCTTGCTCCAATTTATGTTTTCATGAAATTGAATCAAAAGTTGGTCTCTGTGAAGGCACCCCTCGATTTTTTTACGCCAGAAGAGCTCGCCCATCTCTCTCGTTATGAAACTTTTTACATACCAAAGTTTGTGCAAAGCGGATCTCGATTTCAAACTGCTGCGAAGTTAGTTCGAAATTTACTCAATCCGCAACCCCATCTGGATGATTCCGGCCCCGCAAGCTTTGAGATATCTAATGAAGTGCTTCTTTCCGTGTCGACACTATGGGGAAAGAATCTCAGTATTGATCCCTTCTATTCCGCTGTATTCGCTGACGAACTCTGTGGAACTTTCGATCATTTAAAAATATTGCATGCGCGCGAAACGGCAGTAGTGAGACATGAAATGGGAATCTTGCTTTCTGGACTTTTGACATTCGTTCTTCTTCATCTGGGCTGGCTAGATTTCAAAATGATTCAAACCGCTCGTTTTGACGTTTATCAAGCGATCGTGGATGATGATGAGAATTGGGAAGAGCCAACGTCGGAGCTGGAGCTCATTTCCCGCGATCTAAAGCGAATCGTCAATGAAGAAGGTGTACTTACGGTAAATAGCCTGATTCGAACCCCATCTGAATGGGCGAAAAAATTGCTGGGACGTCTCGACAGAATAAAAAAACTACCCAATCTCAGGTCATATTCTTCTCTTACCTTCTCGGAAGAGGCGGTGATCAGGACATGAGTATAGAAAAGCTTGGTCTGAGTCACGCTTTGTCCCCTGAATCCGCGATTGTTCACACGACCGTCATGGGATCGAATTGCCTTGGCAGAATCACAGATTTGTTTTCAGGATGGTGCAAAAGAGAGTTAAAAATTGAAGAAAATATTCTAAGTGATTTTAGGTTACTCATTCAAGCTTTGCTCGAGTTTTCGTGTCCAAAGCAGGGAGAAGCCTTGGGGCAAATAGAACTTGCGGAAGACGGGCAATTTCTTTTGGTGGCAACTCGCTTTCCATGCAGAATCGCAGTTACTCAGGAGGCCCTTTATCTTACGAAGTTTTGGTTAAACTCCGACGAAGTGAAACTTTTGAAGCGCCTATTGCACCCGCAGGACCGCGTTGAGGTTCGTTATCACGTAAAGATGAATCTAATTGAATGGCGTGTATGTCGTCCGAAAGGCCTTCATAGCGTGGAAATGGATCCCACCGCATCCTTTCGAGTATTTACAGATGGTTCGGTCGGGCTAGATTCTGTTTCCAATCACTATCAAGAATTATCGGACCTTCCTTTTGATCAATGGCTATCTGAAACTTATAGGAACAAGCGGACGGGGAGCCGGGCCGGAAGTGTCGTGATCGAAAGCGGAGAATCTCAGGACCAACAGGAATGGGCGAGAGTCGTGGTAGATCGTGAAAAGCAAGATATTGAGAAGGAATTAGAGCGAATTTTTAAAAGTGAAGCTCTCGATGACGAAGAAGTCATTCGCAGGTTCTCTCAATCGAGTGATTCGCCTGAATCGGAAGCGACTTCTGCGCGCCATCGATTGCAGCCAGCTGAGCTTGAATCAATTTTGTCTGAAAATAAAGATTTGAAGGATGCTGCGACAGAGATTTCGAAGCGAGCTAGGAAAACTGAGTTAACTTTAGAAAGAGAAAAGATAGTTTATTCGCAGAAAATCAAAAGTTTGGAAGAGTTACTTAGGAAAAAGGAATACATTAATCAAAGAAATACCGATGAACTTTCGGAGCTGCGAAAAGTGAACGCAGAGATTAAATCGAAATCAACTTCTTCACAAGCGGGAGGCAATGACCATTTTCGTGCAAAGGCGCTTGAAATGTATGAAATGCTCAAGCAAGTGAAAGAAGAAAAGCGGGAGCTAGAGCGGCAACTTGATT
>Ga0302277_1003515_pt1 | contig 10691 bp, 8 predicted proteins | sample III_Bog_N3_1_FD_198759 | JGI IMG/M metagenome (GOLD analysis project Ga0302277, IMG submission 198759) | Peat permafrost microbial communities from Stordalen Mire near Abisko, Sweden - III_Bog_N3_1 | ecosystem: Environmental > Terrestrial > Soil > Wetlands > Peat | place: Sweden: Abisko... | reverse complement strand
GAAAAAGCGGAAGGCCAAATCAAGGCGCTTATTCAAAATGATATACGTGTATCTTCAGCAAAAGTTGGTGAAGAAGTCCTCATTGTTGTAAATCAAACTCCATTTTATGCGGAGTCAGGTGGTCAGAAAGGTGATCATGGTATCATTACGACAGCATCCGGATGTGTAATTAGTATAAAGGATACCTATAAGGAAGCCGAAACCGTATGGGTACATAGCGGTCATATTATAAAAGGAAGTCTTAGGTCCGATGATCTTGTTATACTTGAGGTTGATCATCAGAGGCGGTCAAGTTTACGTTCGCATCATTCGGCAACGCATTTGCTTCATGAATCATTACGCCGACGATTAGGGCCTCATGTTGCTCAGAAAGGTTCGCTTGTATCCCCGGATCGCTTACGCTTTGATTTTAGCCATTCCTCACCCATCACTCATGAAGAGCTTCTTAGTATTGAAGAAGATGTCAATAATCGTATTCGTCAAAATGAAGAGGTCATAACTCGTCTTATGTCGCCTCAAGAAGCGACCGAGCATGGGGCAATGGCTCTTTTTGGTGAAAAATATGGTGATGAAGTGCGCGTGCTCTTTATGGGCGGGCGTGAAGATAAATCTGAGAGTGGCAAAGAGTATTTCTCTGTTGAACTCTGTGGGGGGACCCATGTGCAGCGAACAGGAGATATTGCTCTCTTTAAAATTATTTCTGAAAGCGCTGTCTCATCAGGGGTGCGGCGTATTGAGGCCTTAACGGGAGCAACTGCTTTGGCGTGGCTCAACCATCAAGAACAACTTCTTCATGAGGTTGCGGATACATTAAAAGTTTCTATACTCGATATCCCGCAGAGACTTACCAGTCTTGTAGACGAACGCCGTAAGCTTGAAAAAGAGGTTGTTGACCTGCGACGTCAGTTAGTTATGGGAAATCAAAGCTCATCATCGTCTCATGATAAACCTAAACAGATTAACGGGATCCAATTTGTTAGCCGTCTCCTTACGGATGTGCCAGCGAAAGATCTCAAGCCAATGGCTGATGCCTTTAAAGGACAGATAAAATCAGGTGTGATTGTTCTTTTATCTAGTTTTGAAAACAAGGTTTCGATTGTTGTCGCCGTGACAGATGATATCACTGCGAATGTGAACGCGGTTGAACTTGTTAAAATTGCAGCTGAAGTCGTTAAAGGAAAAGGAGGGGGAGGGCGGTCAGATATGGCGCAGGCCGGTGGAACAGACATAGCAGCTATGCCAAATGCTCTCGCCGCCGTTGAGGAATTCTTGGCTAAAAAATCAATTGCGGCCTAGCCTAAGAGTTCTTTTTCATACTTTTGAACCAGATTGTTAATGATGTAATGGAGATAACTATCAGAAATAGAACTACAGGGAGTGTTAACGTAAAGCCGACGACAACAAAAGCACTCATGCATAACAAAGCAGTGATAATTTCTATGTAGAGATAACTCACATTAATTGGACTTTTACAGTAACGACATTTTCCACGTCCGCTTAGCCATGAAATAAGAGGAATTAGATCGCGAGGACGTAGGGGGGTATGACATTGGGGGCAATGAGACGAGGGGAAAATAATAGAAAGTTTTCTTGGTATTCGATAACAAAGCATTGTTGTAAAACTTCCGAGTACAAGCCCTATAATTATACCCATGACAATCTGGAACCAGAGCATATTAAAAGGGGGGGGGATTGTTTCCATGTCATAAGCTCATAAGGTTACATGCTCCATGCTTCAGCATCCACCCCAAGCATCGTAATATTCTGTCCTGTTGAGCGACAGGAAATGTTGCAATAATATCTTTTATAGCAGGAGGACTAGGAGAATTTCGAATGGCTTCAACGAGATCTATCATGAATTCTTTTGCTACAAGTAAGTTGGGTAAAAATAAATTTATTTCATGATTCAATACGATCTGTATGTCTTCTTTTGACATAACAACTTGAATGCGATCTTCAAGAGCGAGCGTTCTGCTCGGAAAACTCTTGAACATTTGCCAAGGATTTGGGTAGGAAGGATGAGCCGCTTGCCATTGACGAGGAATCATAGGAAGGGGGGGGGCTGCTTGTCTTTGCTCTGCAAGTTGTTGCCATAGTTCTTCATAAGAATGGATAATATGTTTCCAATCAAATGTATCTCGAGCGCGTTTACGTGAATTTTCTGAAAAAAGTCGACGTTTATTAGAATCTTCAGCTAAAAGGACAAATGCTTCCGCGCAGCGATCGATATCAATGGCAGTGGATTGAGAAGCTCCGACAAGAGACACACCATAGTTTTCTTCATTATAATAGGCTTCTGCGATGGCCATCCCTGCCGTAGAGGGAGGCGTAATTGTTGGTATTAAAAAGCCATCGACCTCATGTCGTACGCCTTCACGGTAACCGTTCCAATTGGTTATAACAGAGGGAATACCGCAGGCCATGGCTTCAATGGGGGTGAGGCCAAAACTTTCTTGAATATTATCAGAAAGGGATGTGAAAATATCAGCCGATGCCCATAATCCTTGTGGGAAACGTGGATCTTCATTGGATACAAAATCAACTGTCAGCGTATGTATGAATTCTTGAGCGAGTGATCTAAAATGGGATTCCATATCTTTCGGCTTAAAATAGCCGAACATAAGGAGGCGTATTTTTATTTTTGTACGCTGGGCAGCTTTCTCGGCTGCCATAAAAAGAGGTAATGGATGCGCTTTTGTGGCAAAACTTAGGCGGCCCACAAAGAGAATAACAATCTCATCATCAGTAATGCCTAATGCCTCTCGCTGAATTTTGCGAAGTGTTGGCGATGTTTTTTGTGATATTTTATCTGTGTCGATTCCTAAAGGGATGACGGGTGTGAGGATAGGACAGCGATAGGATCCTCCGAAATGAAAGTTAAGATATTCACTGTAAATTTGCCATAAATTTTGTACAGCATCCCGAATAGATTCAGAAGGACAAATAAGTGCATCGCTTGACGTCATGGGCGCGATACACAAATCGCCTACGGCACGTGCAATTCGCTCGCCACTCATCGTGTGAACGAGACCACAGGCACTATACCCGCTGCCCTTTACTTGTTGGCGCTTCCAACCAAAATCGGCAATGAGTGGATCTGGACGAAACAGACATTTAATATGGTTTAAATTATGCTGGGGATAGCGAGGGTCAAGTCCGATACAACGCGTTTCTGAATCAATGTTGGCTGCATGGGCTAGCGCCTTGAATGAATCAAAGCTTGATATATCCGTCGGACTGCAAAAAAATTTATCTTGAGTGCCATAACGAAAATAAGCTGATAGAAAATTAGTTATAGCGACGTCTAAGCCGAATACTTCACTTTCATTATTGCCAGATGAAGGGCGTGAATATTGAATGCAAACAGTCATTATCCAGCTGCACCGCTAAATTTTTTGTTGGACTGTAGCTTTGCGATTGTTGCTGTGGTGCTTTGACCTTCGACGAGGGGGGCTAAAACAATCTTGCCTCCCCAACCTATTACGAGATCTCCTCCAACGACTTGTTCAAGACTGTAGTCGGCGCCTTTAATGAGAATGTCAGGTCGTATGGCTTTGATAAGATTTAACGGAACATCTTCATGAAAAATAATAACTTGATCAACATCGGCAAGAGATGCCAGGACTTCCGCACGTGCGTTTTCTGTTTGAATGGGGCGTGTCTCGCCCTTTAATTTTTTTACAGATGCATCGCTATTTAAGCCTACAATAAGCTTATCGCAGGCAGCGCGTGCTTGTCGTAAAAGGGATATATGGCCAGGGTGCAAGAGGTCAAAACATCCATTGGTAAAACCAATCTTTAATTTTCGTTCGCGCCACAACTCGGTAATAGTAATGGTTTCTTGTAGATTGCTTATTTTTGTTTCAGCAACACGTGTCTGGTTGTGTAGAATTTCATGCGCTAGTTCGTTGCGTGTGACAGAAGCTGTTCCTGTTTTTCCGACAACAATTGAACCAGCAATATTGGCGAGAGCCGCGCTATCTGCAGGCGTAAGACCACCAGCAAGGGCGAGTGACAAGGTAGCTAGGACTGTATCGCCAGCGCCAGAAACATCAAATACTTCCCGGGCTAAGGTGTGAAAATGCTGCGCTGGTTGATCCCGCATAACTATACATACACCATCACTTCCTAGTTTTGACAAAATGCCTTGTAAACAATGCCTATCGATTAATAGTCGGGCAGCTTTTTCAGCATCTTCAACGGTATTGATCGTGGTACCCGACACTTCCATGAGCTCTTTGCGGTTAGGGGTTAAAATATAGGCCCCATTATAACGGGTAAAGTCGCGTCCTTTGGGATCAATCAGTACCTTTTTGTTCTTATCTTGTGCCATTTTTATGATGGTACTTACGACATTGGTACTTAGAACTCCTTTGGCGTAATCTGACAAAATAATTACGTTGCAATCATCTAAGACACCACGCACGCGCATAAGTATCTGTTGCTCAATTTCCGGTGATACATGATGATCCGTTTCAAAATCAGCGCGTAACATTTGTTGTCCGTCAGCGACGTAACGGGTCTTGACTGTTGTTGGGCGCGTTTGGTCTGTTAAAAGATAAGGTGATATATTTGACATCGATGATAAATAATTAGAAAGATCATAGCCGGCCTGGTCTTTTCCAATAATACCAATGAGATCAGCTTGTCCACCGAGAGCTACAATACTCCGGATCACATTTCCTGCACCTCCAAGCGTCACTTCTTCACGCTTAATGCGAAGAACGGGAATGGGAGCTTCAGGTGATATGCGCTCGACCTGCCCATGAATATAGCGGTCGAGCATAACATCGCCTACGCATAAAATCCGATGGTTTGCGAGTTTATCAAGCAGGGTGATAAGGTGCGTTTGAGGGAGGGCCTTAGGCATATTTATCCTCTTTTGATAGGTAATGCTTCACATAAAGGTTTACGCCTTCTTCAAGTCCGATAAAAGGCGAGGTATAACCAGATTTTACAAGTTTATGCATGCGAGCTTCAGTAAAATATTGGTATTTGAGTTTTAATTCTGGAGGCATTTCACGGTATGTGATGTTGGGCTTCTGACCAACGGCGGCGTAAACAGCGTTAGCGAGATCAATAAAGCTACGGGCCTTTCCTGTCCCAACATTAAACAAACCGTTGATGTGCGGATGATCGAGAAACCAAAGCATAACTTTAACAAGATCGCCAACCCATACAAAATCGCGTAATTGTCCCCCATCAGGACAATCGGCATTGTAAGATTTAAATAAAGGGAAAGCTTCTTTCCGTACCGTGGACGCAAATATCTGTTCAGCTACAGAACGCTGGTTACCCTTATGATATTCATTGGGGCCATAAACATTAAAAAATTTAAGTCCAACACTTTGAGGTGGTTTTTTATTATTGTTTTGCTTTTGGCGCGCGACCCATCGATCAAAAAGATGTTTGCTCCAAGCATAAGTATTAAGTTGATGAAGTTTATCAAGTGCTTCAAGACTTTCATCATCATTAAAACCAGCTGAACCATCCCCATAAGTTGCGGCTGAAGAAGCGTAAATAAAGGGCTTATTATAAAGAGCACACCAATTCCATAAGTGGCGACTTAGACGAAAATTTGTATCTATAATAAGATCGGCATCGGTTTCTGTTGTTGTTGATATTGCACCCATGTGAAAAATAGCTTTGACTTCTGCCTGAAATTCATTAAGAAACGCCTCAAGATTTTCTGGTGCTATGATATGATCGAGCTCATGCTTTGAAATGTTACGCCACTTATCATCGCGGCCAAGCCAATCGCAAACCACAATTCTTTCATGTCGTGATGCTAAACCAGCTACAAGATTGGAACCTATAAAGCCGGCACCACCGGTAATAATTATCATGATACCTCGACCTCGTTTTGGTGACTAATAGACAGGCTTGACACGCATTTGACAAGTGTTTTGAGTAGCAATCTTATATCAAAAATTGTAGGAGATTCTTAAAATGAAACGAGCCCTTATTTTCCCAGGCCAAGGAAGCCAAGCCATAGGTATGGGAAAGTCCCTTGCCGAAGCTTTTGGAGAAGCTCGTGATGTGTTTCAAGAAGTTGATGATGCCTTAAATCAAAAATTAACGCAGCTTATGTTTGAAGGGGCTCCGGATGATTTAAAACTTACGGAGAATGCTCAGCCGGCTCTGATGGCAGTAAGTATAGCGGTTATACGTGTTTTAGACAAACAGGGGCATTTTGTATTGCCGGAGGCAGCCTGTTTTGTTGCGGGACATAGTTTAGGTGAGTACTCGGCCCTCAGCGCCGCTGGAAGCTTTGGGTTAGCAGATACAGCACGCTTACTGAAAAAAAGGGGTCAATCAATGCAGCAAGCCGTTCCTGTTGGATTGGGATCCATGGCTGCTCTTATTGGAGTTGATCTTGCTACGGCTCAGCAAATTGTGGCTGATGCTTCTTTAGGGGAAGTTTGCACAGCAGCCAATGATAATGCACCTGGTCAGATTGTTATAAGTGGACATATGACAGCTATTGATCGCGCCATTGCTCTAGCTGCCGAACGTGGATTTAAACGAAGCATTAAGTTGCCAGTTAGTGCTCCGTTTCATTGCCAGCTCATGCAACCAGCCGCTGATGTCATGAAAGAAGCCCTTGCGAATGTTAAGCTTAATACGCCTGTGGTGCCACTTGTTGCCAATATAACAGCTGAAGCCGTCAGCAATGCTGATACTATCCGTGAATTACTCGTTCAACAAGTGACCGGGTCAGTACGTTGGCGGGAATCTATATTATACATGAAATCTCAGGGTATAAGTGAGCTTATTGAGTGTGGCGCTGGATCTGTTTTGACAGGACTTACCAAGCGTATCGATAAAGAGATGGTGGCTCTATCACTGCAATCCCCTGAAGATATAGAAAACTTTCTCAAAAAAAGGTAGGATAAATGTTTGATTTAAAAGGTAAAAAAGCTCTTGTTACCGGAGCCTCGGGTGGACTTGGAAAAGCAATTGCTCAAGCTCTACACATGCAAGGAGCTCATGTTGTCCTTTCAGGGACAAAACAGGAGCCCCTCTTTGCTTTACAACAAGAGTTGGGCGAAAGAAGTCATACTGTGATCGGTAATTTGTCGGATCCTACAGTTGCTGCAGTTTTATTAAAGGATGCTGAAGCGAAATTGGGCGCCGGTATAGATATTCTTGTGAATAATGCAGGCTTAACAAAAGATGGTCTTGCGATACGTATGAAAGACGAAGATTGGGATAGTGTAATTAATGTTAATCTCTCTGCAGCATTTCGTCTAACGCGTGCAGCTTTAAAAGGCATGATGTCGAGACGCTGGGGGCGTATTATCAACATAACGTCAATTGTTGGGGTTACCGGAAATGGGGGCCAAGTTAATTATGCCACATCTAAGGCGGGGCTTATTGGCATGAGTAAATCGCTTGCACAAGAAATGGCTCCTCGTCATATCACGGTTAATTGTGTGGCCCCGGGCTTTATTGTCACGCCTATGACGGACGTTCTTACGGAAGACCAAAAAAATAAGATGCTTGGAGCGATACCTGTTGGATATCTAGGGCAACCCCAAGATATAGCTGCAAGTGTTATTTATTTAGCCAGCGAAGAGGCACGCTATGTGACAGGACAAACGCTCCATGTAAATGGCGGCATGGCCATGATATAAGGAATTATGCTCAAAGATAAAAACACGCTTCGGAAACGAGTGTCCCGATACGCTCGTGTATCTAAGGCTATGGCTGGCTTTGGAGCGCGTGTGGCAAGCCAACGCTATCTGGGGTTAGAATCGGATCGGCAAAAACAGGCCGAACGCCTTCGTCAGGCTCTGGGAGGATTGAAAGGCCCTCTTATGAAAGTGGCCCAAATATTGTCAACCATTCCAGATGCTGTTCCTCTAGAATATGCTAAGGAACTTTCTCAGTTACAGTCTGATGCCCCTTCCATGGGGTGGCCCTTCGTCAAAAGAAGAATGATAGCAGAGCTTGGAGTTGATTGGGAAAAAAGATTTCGAGAGTTCAATCACGAAGCCAGTGCCGCCGCATCTCTTGGTCAGGTTCATAAAGCTATAGGTATCAAAGGAGAAGATCTGGCTTGTAAACTTCAATATCCGGATATGGCTTCATCAGTTGCCGCGGATTTAAAACAATTAAAATTAGTGATGATTTTGTTTGAGCACTATGATCGCGCGCTCTCCACAAAGAAAATTCAAGAGGAAATCAAGGCGCGCTTACTAGAGGAACTGGATTATAAACGCGAAGCCCGTCACATCCATCTATATCAATTAATCTTAAAAGGCGTGAAAACAGTTCACATACCTGATGTCTTTGAGAAGCTGTCAACGCAGCGGCTTTTAACAATGAGTTGGCTTGAAGGACAGAAGCTTAACGATGTCATTCCAAATCGTTCTTTAAGTGCACGTAATACTATTGCTGTTAATATGTTTCATGCGTGGTATGTCCCGTTTTATTATTATGGGGTTATTCACGGCGATCCGCATCTTGGCAACTATTCCGTATGTAAAAACAATGATATCAATTTACTCGATTTTGGATGTGTTCGCATATTTAATCCCACTTTAGTACAAGGCGTTATTTTGCTTTATAAGTCGTTGCAAGATAGAAGGCCTGATCTTGCTCTTGAAGCCTATAAAGCACTTGGCTTTGAAAAGCCGACGCGTGCGTTAGTCGAGGTTCTTAATATATGGGCACAATTTATATATGCTCCTATACTTGAAGACAAAAAACGTCTTATCGAAGAAACCAATACCGGACTATATGGACGTGAAACGGCAGCTAAGGTTCATCATGAGTTACGTAAAATAGGTGGCGTCGAAGTTCCACGTGAGTTTGTTTTTATGGATCGCGCGGCTATTGGACTTGGATCTGTGTTTTTACGCTTGAGAGCTGAAATGAATTGGTATCAAATGTTTCAGGAGCTTATTCAAGATTTTAATATGAAAGATCTTACTAAAAATCAGGAAAGGGTTTTAAAGAACAGTGGTCTCAGTGGTGGTAATCCAGCCGCCACCTAACACACGATCTCCCTGATAAATCACGCCCGCTTGTCCAGGAGCGATGCCAAATGCGGGCTCGTGTAAAGTAAGTGTATTGATATCTTTTTCCATATATAAATGTCCAGATAGAGGAGGTTGGGCTGAACGCAATTTTGCAGTTACGGGGCAACCTTCGGGTGCTATGGGATCTGCAAGCCAATTCATCTCACGTAATATGACTTTGGTTTGTGCTAAGGCCTCTTTAGGGCCTACTGTAACTTGTTTCTTTTCAGCATTTACGCGTACCACATACAGAGGTTCATTATTTTCACCCTGACGATCAGTCAGATTAAGGCCACGACGTTGTCCTACGGTAAAATGAATGATGCCTTCATGCTGCCCTAAAACATGGCCCTGCAAATCGACGATTGTCCCAGGGTCAATAGCTCCCGGACGCAATTTGCTAACGACACTTGCATAATCACCATTTGGGACAAAACAAATATCTTGGCTGTCGGGCTTTGTCGCAACAGGTAGATTGTAACGCTCGGCTAATAGGCGCGTTTCAGGTTTTGACATATGTCCTAAGGGAAAACGGAGATAATTGAGTTGGTCTTGGGTTGTTGCAAATAAGAAATAACTTTGATCTCGATTTTCATCTGACGCTTTGTGGAGCTCTGCTCCTTTGGGACCCATCACACGGCGAACATAATGTCCTGTCGCCATCGCTTCAGCACCAAGGTCTTTGGCCATCTTTAGAAGATCATTAAATTTAACGCGTTGATTACAGCGAACACAGGGAATGGGAGTTTCGCCACGCAAGTAACTATCCGCAAAATCATCCATCACATTTTGGGAAAATTTGCTTTCATAATCGAGAACATAATGTGGGATGCCAATTTTTTCCGCAACACGATGAGCGTCATAGATGTCTTGTCCGGCACAACATGCGCCTTTACGGCCGACAGCCATGCCATGATCATAAAGTTGGAGTGTTATTCCAATGACTTCATATCCTTGTTCAGCCAGCAGCGCTGCCGTGACGGAGCTGTCAACGCCACCTGACATTGCCACAACAACGCGTGTGGCAGAAGGTTCTTTATCAAATCCAAGGTTGTTCATGGTCGCACCATAGTTTATTTGAGGGCGACTTCGCAAGGCTTAGGAATAGCAGTGCAAATAAATGCTTATTTTAGCTGACTACGGATCATCCATAAAGCCTTATCATGAGCTAAACGGCGTCCATTAAGAAGATCTTCTGTGGCACGATCTTCAATTTCGTCAGCTAAAAGTCGCGATTGCTCAATACGCGTTTGAATCTGTTCATGCGATTTGAATAGATCCTTAAGCATGGATAATGATGATGGAACTTGATGAGGAGCCTCTTTAATACAGGTGGCCTCTCTAAACGCTTCTGTGCTTCCGGGCGCAAACACATTAAGCGCGCGTATACGTTCTGCAATTTCGTCCGCCGCAGCAAAGAGCTCTTGATATTGCGCTTCAAAAAAGGAGTGCAGTTGAGGGAAGAGACTTCCTGTAACATTCCAATGATAGCCATGTGTTTTGATCATTAACACATAGGTATCGGAAAGGACTCCAATTAGTGACTGTGCCATTTGAAGGGAAGAGTTTTGGGGGGATGCTTTGCCTGACATGATACAACCTACTCCTTCATAAAAAATAATTTCTAATTTATCAAAAAGAGAAACAAGTTGCAAACAGAACAAA
>Ga0302277_1003508_pt1 | contig 10699 bp, 7 predicted proteins | sample III_Bog_N3_1_FD_198759 | JGI IMG/M metagenome (GOLD analysis project Ga0302277, IMG submission 198759) | Peat permafrost microbial communities from Stordalen Mire near Abisko, Sweden - III_Bog_N3_1 | ecosystem: Environmental > Terrestrial > Soil > Wetlands > Peat | place: Sweden: Abisko... | reverse complement strand
GACGAGCATCCCCAGTTGATGTACTTCTCTGGCACGGCACACACCGGCCCCCTTCCCAATCCCGAAGGCCTCAAGGCCCTCGATGCCTACTTTGCCTGGCGGCGATCGCCGGAAGGCGAACGCGCCTCATCGATTGAAGACGCCAGACCCGCGACAACAAATGTTATGGGAGCAACATTCCCGCGCGTTCTACCCGACCACAGCGTCGCCTTCCAATTCAAGTCGCCTGATGCGCAGTCGGTAGATGTCGACATCACTGCAAAGAAGTTTCCTATGACGCGGGGTAGCGATGGCGCGTGGACAGTAGTCACGCCCCCCATTGTCGAGGGTTTTCACTACTACGCGCTCGATGTGAATGGAATTCGAATGAACGATCCCAACAGCCACACGTACTTTGGCACCGGAAAGGACACAAGCGGAGTCGAAATCCCTGAGGATGGCGTCGACTACTATCGCGCCAAGGATGTCCCCCATGGAGCCGTCAGCATTCAAACCTATCACTCCAGGATCACAGGCCAATGGCGACGCTGCTTTGTCTACACTCCGCCGGACTACGAAACAAACTCCAGCGCACGCTATCCGGTGCTCTATCTCCAGCACGGTTCTGGCGAGGATGAGACGGGTTGGATCTTCCAGGGGCACGCCAATCTGATCTTGGACAACCTGATCGCGGAAAAGCAAGCCGTGCCCATGATCATTGTCATGGAAAATGGCTACGCGTCAGTGCCCGCCGGGCCGTTTGGACCGGCCGCTTCAGGACGCGCCGCAGATATCGCCGCCTTTGAGGATGTAATGACCAAAGAAGTCATCCCCATGATCGACTCCACCTTCCGTACCATTCCTGATCGCGAACATCGTGCCATGGCGGGCCTTTCCATGGGCGCCAACCAGGCCCTGCATCTTGCGACAGGTCACCTCGACACCTTTGCCTATATAGGCGGATTCAGCGGGACGATGAACGGCCTGAGCACCGATCCGCTCGATCCGGCCACCGCCTTCGACGGCAGGTTCAAAGATGGAGCGGCATTCAACCAAAAGGTCAAGCTGCTATGGCTGGGACTCGGCACGCAAGAGCCCAATCCCTTCCCGGCATCCGTCGGAGCCTTTCGCGCGATGCTCGAAAAAGCGGGCATCAAGTACGTTTACTTCTCTTCCCCGGGCACTTCCCATGAATGGCTGACGTGGCGTCGTGATCTGAACGACTTCGCGCCCAGACTCTTCCGTGATGATCGCAACTGACTTCCTGTCGGCGTCTGAATCGCAATTCACTTGGAGTACAACGAATCTACGAATGAGGTTCACCATGAAGAAATCGAAGCTCTTTTGCACCATGATCCTTGGAATGGCCGCATCACTTGGCTCAATGCTCGCCGCGCAGGTCCAGACGATCGTACCTCCGGTGGTTGCCGGCGCAAAACCCGTCACAGTGGAGCACATCAAGATTCACGGCGCATCCCTTGAAGGCAATCTCGAAGGCGATGTTGTTGACCGCGACGCAATCGTGTTCCTGCCGCCCACCTATGCCAGGGAGAAGTCGCGGCGTTACCCGGTTGTTTACGCACTGCACGGCTTCTTCATTGGTGCGGCCCAGTGGACAGGTGAAATTCACGTGCCGCAGACCATCGAAGGCGCGTTTGCCCAGGGTGCCAAGGAGATGATCGTCGTCCTGCCCGATTCGAAGACCATCTACAACGGCTCGATGTACTCCAGTTCCGCAACCACGGGCGATTTTGAAAACTATGTTGCCCACGATGTGGTCGCCTATATCGACGCGCACTACCGCACAATCCCAAAACGCGAAAGCCGCGGCTTAGTAGGCCATTCGATGGGTGGCTATGGCGCCTCGCGCATCGGAATGAAGCACTCCGATGTCTTCGGAGCCCTCTACATCATGAGTCCGTGCTGCCTCTCTCCCATGGGCGGCGGCGGCCCTGGCCCCGCGGACCGGATGAAGGAGATGGCCATCGCCAACGAGAAAAAGATCGCCGGAGCCAAATCGCCATCCGAAGCTGCAGCCCTCCTGCCAGGATTTGGCGTTGCACAACTAGCTACCGCCGCCGCCTGGGCGCCCAATCCAAAAAATCCCCCGCTCTTTCTCGACCTTCCAACAAAGGACGGCGTTCCGGTCCAGGAGATTCAGGCAAAGTTTATCGCCAATGCGCCACTTGTCTTCGTCGACCAATACATTCGAAATCTGAAACAGTATCGCGCAATTTCCATGGACGTCGGCGACCAGGACGGCCTGCGCTTCGATACGATCAAGCTCCACGACATCCTCGACAAATACGGAATCGCGAACGGCTTTGAGATCTATTCAGGAACTCATACCAGCGCCGTTGCAGATCGCTTCCAGAATCACGTAATGCCCTTCTTCAGCAAAAACCTTTGCTTTACCACAACCTGCCAGTAAGTCGGCTGCTTAGATGTTCAGCTTCCCCATCTCTTCCGCCAGGTGCTCAGATGCACGCATCGAGAGAGCCAGAATCGTCATGGTCGGGTTCTGCCAGGCTGCGCTGGTAAAGGCCGCCCCGTCCACCACAAAAAGGTTCTTGTGATCGTGACTTTGAGACCACTTATTCAGGACGCTTGCCTTCGGGTCATCGCCCATCCGGCATGTACCAACCTCGTGAATGCTGTATCCCGGCGGGTTGGGCACAGCGTTCGTTGATAGCACCTCAAATCCCGCCGACTCTACCACCTGGGTCGCCGCATCTACTGCATCCTTCGCCATGTTGTATTCGTTGTCGGTGTACTTGGTCTCAACATGCAAGACCGGAATTCCCCACGCATCCACCTTTCCAGGATTGATGCGCACATGGTTTTCCCTGCGGCCGAGCACCTCGCCCATAATCCCCATATAGAAGGCGCTGCCGTGATACTCCTCCATCTTCTGCTGCAACTCCGCGCCGAACGCCGCAAAATTCCGCGCCCCAACGCCCCCGGTGCTGCTTGTGACGTTAAATGCGTAGCCGCGCAGAAACTTTTCGGACTTCGTCGAGATATTCCGGAACCGGGGAACAATGGCAGCTCCGCCCATGATCCCCTTCCCTTTTCCGCCACGCGCCTCAGGCACTGAAGCCACCAGGCCCGCGCCATAGATCTGATCCATAAGATAGTGCCCCATGACTCCGCTCGAATTTGCGAGCCCGGAGTTCAGCAGCAAGCGCGTACTTTCAAGCGTCCCCGCCGCCAGCACCACCACGCGCGCCTTCACGCTCATCTCCTGCAGGGTATGACGATCGATGAAAACACATCCGTTCAGCAGCCCTGTGTTCTTGTCGACCGTCAGCTTGCGCACCACGGCATTCGCAATCGAAGTCAGCTTGCCTGTCTTCTCCGCATCCGGCAGCAGCAGGTTCACTGAACTCGCCAGCCCATCGCGGCCCATCGCGCGCCTTTGCTTGCAAACCGGCATCCCCTTGGGAGTTGCAGCCGCTATAAATCGCTGCATCGACGGTGTCCACGGATCGTCGTCGAGCACAAAGTTCCCGTCCGGCATCTGCGGCGGCCCGTCAAGCGCGCCAGCTACCTGAAAGATCTCTTCCACGCGCGAGTAGAACGGTGCCAGATCCGCATGACTTATTGGCCAGTCCTCGCCAAACCCGTCATGAGACTTCGCCTTGAACTCGTAGTCGCTCAGCCGGAACGATTGCCGCGACCAGAACAGCGATCGTCCTCCGAACAGTCGCACACGTACCCAGTTGTATGGGTGCGCAGGATCGAAGGTGTACGGAACCTCCTGCTCATCAACCCACACATTCGCGTTGAACTCATTTGACTGGAATACGTGCTCCAGGCGACCCGGCGGCCTGAACCCGCGATAAGGCAACTCATACGCCGGCTTCCGCGCCGTGTCTCTGCTTACGTCCGCCACCGGCCCGGCATTCAGCATCAGGCAACGAATGCCCTTTTCCGTCAGGACCTTCGTCGCCATTCCGCCAGCGTGCCCCGACCCCACAATCAACACATCAAATACTTCGCTTTTCATGTCGTATGGATTCCAGTAATGGATTCTTTGCGGTTCACTTTGTTTGTAGGTGGCCGAACGGTCCTATCGCGGATACATCGGCATCTTTGCAGCCCCTTTGGCCGCCTGCACATGGGGCTTTGGACTTGGGCCAGTTCCGTGCGTTTCAGGGTCAACAGCCGACCAATAAACACCTGTCGGGGTTCCCTCATGCGTCGAAGCAGCCAGGGACTCCGCCCATGCCTCTGAGTTGAACGTCGCCTCCCGTATGTCGTCGTGAGCTACATTCACGAAATCCGCATGAGACTCGACCGGCGGGTGGTCGCTCATCCATGTGCGAAGCCACGGCTTCAGCAGCGCAGTCGCCTGCCCGTCATCGAGCTTCGAAAACGGCAGCTTGTACTTCTTCTGCGACTCAGCCTCCATCCAATCGAGCCCGCCCGCGTAGATCTTCCTGCGTGACTCCGGCGATTCACCAATCAGCATGTCTAAAAACTGCGGAGTCTCCGCTTCAACCGCCCCCGGTTTGCCGCCCATGGCAGGCATCAGCAGATCGCAAAGCCGCTTCATCGATTCCATCTGCGGCGCCGTAAAGAACCTCAGCTTGGCCTCAGCAATCCCCTCGGCAACCACGGTTTGAGGAATGGGTGTCTTCGGGTTCAGCCCCAGTGTCCATGGGACGGGTGCAGCTATCGGAAGTTGCTGTCTTGCTGCTTGTTGCCCAACCATCCCCTTCGAGGCAACAACTGCTGCAATGAGCGAACGAACAAAATCTCTACGGTGCATGGACAGTCCCCACAGGTGAACAAAAATGACTCTCCAAACCTACACTGCCGGGATTTCCGCCGTCCACCTCAATTTGCCTGAGGGAAAATGCGCCCTCTTTTAGACGCGGCGAAGTTGGGCAGGTGGAAAATCATCTTGATTCACTGACCTGCCCGCGCATGGCAGAATGATTGCAAGGGAGGTGCGAATGAAATCCGCAAAACTTTTGCTGCTGGCAGGCGACTTCGTTGAAGACTATGAGATCATGGTGCCCTTCCAGGCCTTGCAGATGGTCGGCCATACCGTCGATGCGGTTTGTCCCGGCAAGATGAAGGGCGAACTGGTGCGAACCGCTATCCATGACTTTGAAGGCGATCAAACTTACACCGAGAAGCGCGGCCACAACTTCACCCTCAACGCGACCTTTGACGAGATCGACCCCGCCTCCTACGACGGCCTGGTGGTTCCCGGCGGACGCGCTCCTGAATACCTCCGCCTCGACCCCAAAGTCCTCGATATCGTCCGCCATTTTGACCGCACCGCAAAACCCATCGCCGCCCTCTGCCACGGTCCTCAACTGTTGGCCGCTGCCGGGATCCTGAAGGGCCGAAAGCTGAACGCATACCCCGCCTGCGCGCCTGAGGTCGAACTCGCCGGCGGAACTTTCGTGCCCGTCGACTTCTCCGGCGCCGTCGTCGACGGCAATCTCGTCACTGGCCCGGCCTGGACCGCTCACCCCGCCTGGCTCGCAAAATTTCTTGAGGTCCTTGAAGCTCACCTGGCGAACAAGGCAGCATAGGTTTCAATTCAACCGTGCTCAACGGGAGGCCTGTGCCCCGCCCCCGCTATAATCGCTGAGAATCCATGGTTGACCGGACATACAGAAAGGGCTTCAGGCTCTCTTCACTCTTCCTCGTGGGAATCTGCGTCGTCATTCTCGCTTGGACAGCGGTCGTGCCAGTAACCGATGCCTTCCGCATGAGAGAGCTCACCCTCAACGAAGGCTGGAATGTCGGCAACTCCCAAAAGGTTACAGACCACCTGCCCTTGTATCCAGGAACCCCGGATTGGACGCCCGTAAATTATCCTGCCCTGTCGTTCCATCTGGCTGCGGCGCTCCAGAAGCTCACAGGAGATTACCTCTTCACCGCACGGTTCCTATCGCTGGCAAGTCTTTGTCTATCTGGCGTGTTGGTTGGGCTCATCGTCTTCCAAACCGGGCAATCGCGCATTGCTGCATGGCTCTCGGGGTTGTTTCTTGTAGCGCTCTTTTGTGCCGATGCCCGCAGTTATGTGGGCATGGACGATCCGCAAATGCTCGCCCAGGTCTTCTTTCTCGCCGGCCTCTATGCCTACGTGAAAGGCGGCCGCAAGGGCTGGTCGCTGGAACTGGCAGCACTCCTGTTTGTCCTCGGCGGCAACGTCAAACACAATCTCATCGAGTTTCCCCTTGCTGTACTTCTCGATCTCCTCTTCACTTCTCCGCGCAAGGCCCTCCGCTTCGCCGTCGTCGGCCTCCTGCTCGTGGCTGCATCCGTCCTGCTGACAAACTGGACCGACGGCCCAGCCTTTCTCTCTAATCTGCTCGCCCCGCGAGCCTACTCTCACTACAGAGCGCACTTCATACCCTGGCTCGTGTTGAAGCCAATCCTCCTCCCGGTTGTAGCAGCATTGTTCATGGTTTTCCGCTGTTGGAGAAATCCTTCACAGCGTGTCCTGGCGCTCCTGCTTCTGATAGCTTTGCCTGTTGATGTCGCCTTCAGCGGCGGCAACGGCGTCTGGATCAACGCCATGTTCGGCTCCCTCATCGCGATTGTGCTGCTCCTCGGCACCTTCTGGGCTGAATTTCCCACCTTGCCCCTCCGCCCGCTCAAAGCCCTGCCCCTGGCTGCCGTCTGCGCCATCTTCTTCCTCTCCCTCGCCATCCCCATGAAGTCAGACATCGGTTGGGGCCTTGGAAGCATGCGCCGCGCGATGCAAACCAGCCGCTCCGAAGAAGCACGCTATGCAACTGAGGTTGACTTCCTCCGTCAGCAGCCCGGCCCGGCACTCTGCATGAGCCCTCTGCGATGCTACTCAGCGGGCAAGCCGTATCTATATGACGGCTTCAACGCCCCGCGTTGGATCGCCCTCGGCAAGCTCGATGCGAACGTCATGGTTGATCACCTGCGTCGAGGGCCAACTTCCCGGTTGCCATGCCACACCGCAGTGTGTTCTATCTATCCTGCTCGCCATTCAGCAGTATTACCGGCCGGCCTTCCAGGACAAGGGTTGCGTTATCTACCTGCCAATCCCGAAGGTCACCCAGGAACCGCCCGTAGACAGTCACAGCGCAATGCAACCTACAGGTACCGCCCGCTCCAAAGGCTAATTCGGCATTCGCGGCCTGATTGGCCAACCGCCTGTTCCAGGGAAACAATATGAAGTTGCGAATCACTCCCAATTCGTTGCGTCTCCGCGTTTCCCAATCCGACTTGGCGCGTCTCATGAACTCCGGCCGAATCGAAGAAACCATCCAATTCGCCGCGGATCGGGCCGCAAAACTGACCTACGCTCTGGAACAATCTGAATCCGAAGCGGAAATATCCGTCGTATACCGGACCCAGGCTGTCACTCTTGTGATCCCAGTCAGCGCAGCACGCGATTGGGCCAAAGGAGATTGCGTGGGAATCTACGGAAGTGCCATGGTGGGGGAGCATCAACTGGCTTTGATCGTCGAGAAAGACTTCGCCTGCCTCGAACACACCGATCGAGACAACATTGATACCTTTCCCAATCCAAAGAGTGGAACGTCCTGCTGACCAAGGTTACCGATCTGCATTGTAGACCTTAGGGAAATCCACCTCGCTCAATAACGACTTACTTTTTCGGTCGTGGGTCAACGGAATTCACGGCCGAAGAAGGGTTTGTATCCAATCCCTCAAGCTCAGCGCTTCAAGCGGAGGGAGGCAAGAGCCTGGCCAGCCGTTTCGGCGCGATGGGCATCCTCGGCCGACAAGGATTGCGACTGGCGCAGGATTGACCAGCGATTCAAAGCTCCTTCATACATGGTACGGGCTTCTTCGTTGTCCCCGTTGCTGGCAAGAGCTCCAGCGAGGGCGGCCTCCGCTCGAGCCCAATCAGCACGAAAAATGGCATTGGCTAGATCCGCTTGCGAAAGGGTGGCAGCGATCGACTCTGAGTTTCGAAAGGCAGCGATTGCTGATCCGGGATTATTCGAGGCCATGTAGGCGTAACCCGCCGCCAGCTTGGCCCTTCCGCACGCTGCCTGAGTGAAAGGATCCGGCTGTGCAGGCTTGCTTCCGCAGAGAATCTCTTCAGCCTGCTCGGCATGTTGCAGCGCTCCGCTCTTATCGCTGCCGGCCAGCAGACCTTCAGAAACCTCCCGCTCAATGACGCCCACGTCCGAGCGATACTGTACGCTTCCAGGGGCATCGTGGCTTAGAGCTTGTGCGAGAGACAGGGCGCGAAGATCGTGCGCGATGCCGGCTCGGGATTGGCCTTCCATGCGCAAGACTGCGCCAAACTCTGCCTCCAGCACAGTCTGCCGTCGCCGATAGACGGCGTTGTGCGGATCGGCGTCGAGCAGTTGCTGCAAGAGGGCGGCAGCGCGCATCAGATGCGGAAGGGCGCTTTTGCTGTCGAGCGGAAACTGCCCATAGCGCAACTCCGCGATTGCAAGCTCGACCATTACGTTTGCGTCGCCGGGGCGTGCCGCTCCCACTTTCTCGATCTGCGCGATAGCACCTGCCAGGTCACTGGCGGCGTCGGTGCGCCTTCCCACCGTGAACTCGGATGTGCTCAATGAAATTAAAGTCTCATAGCTCTCATTCACAACATCTTGATTGGCTGGAAACTGCGCAATGAGCCGGTCTACCAGCGCCTTCGCCTGCTGGTCGTAGATCAGTGCATCTTGTGTCTTGCCCAGGTTCGGCCAACCGAATCCACCATCCAGGTCGGCCATTCGTCGAAACAACGCGGAAAGAGCCAGATTATTGGCCAGATCTTGGGGCGATTCTGAAGCAATCTCCTGCCGAAGGCCGATGGCGCGTCGGTAAGAACGGTCCGTGGCCGCAAGATCGCCGGTCGAGAAAAGCATATCTCCATAAGTCGCGAAGGCCTCCGCGGCCGAAGCAAGCGATGCAGGCGTCCGGTCCGCGCGCAAAAGCTCCCCTGCCGTCGCAACTGCTTTGCCAGCGCTGGCCAACGCCGCGGCTGGATCGCCAAGGTTGTTCTCGTATTCGTTGCCCTGCACATTGCTCACCCGCACATAAGCATCAACAATCTCGCGCTGCAGTTGAGGATTGTCAGCCTCTTTCGAAAGATTGTCGAGATACGTCAGGGCATCCTTGACGAGGCGCGCCCTCACAGGAGTCGAACCCGGCAAACGATCGATGGCATCGGCATAGTCGAACATCACGGAATGAGCCAACTGGCGCACTTCATTGAACCGGCGATCGGCGCGCGCACGGGCCAGCGTCACTTCAACCAGGCCGACAACTAGCGAACAGAGCACAAGAGTTGCCGCAGCTACGATAACGCGGTAGCGCCGGATAAACTTCGCGGCGAGATAAAGCGGAGCATCGCCGCGCGCCAACACCGGTAGCCCTTCCAGGTGACGCAGAATGTCTTCAGAAAACTGATCAACCGAGGCATAGCGATCTCCGGGCGCTTTCTGTAAAGCTCTCAAGATGATCTTGTCCAGGTCCCCCCTCAGCTTCGGGGTCCTCGTGCTCGGCCGGGCTGGCTCTTCGTCGCATACCGCGGCCATGATTTGGTGGGCCGGACGATCCGCATCGCCATAGGGGGAGTGACCTGTCAGCAACTCGTAGAGAATCACGCCAAGCGAATACACATCCGATGCGGTGGTGACTGCTTCTCCCCGGATCTGCTCCGGGCTGGCGTAGCGCGCGGTCATCTTCAACATCCCCGGCTGAGTCAGGTCAACGGTTTTGCGCGAAGGAGACGGCCTGAGGACTTTGGCGATTCCAAAGTCCAGCAACTTCGGCGTTCCCTCCGCGGTCACCAGAACGTTGCCCGGCTTCAGATCGCGATGGATCACCATGTTCTGGTGGGCGTAATGAACCGCGGAGCATATCTGGCGAAACAGTTGCAGCCGTTGAGCAATGGTCAGGTTGTGCTGGTTGCAGTAGTCGTAAGGCGAAATGCCCTCGACATACTCCATGATCAGGTAAGGAGAGCCGTCTGCGCAGGCGCCGCCATCGAGCAGCCGCGCGATGTTCGGGTGCTCCAGGTTTGCCAGTATCTGCCTTTCCGCGCGAAAGTGAGCAACCAGGTCGGCTGAGTAGAAACCGGCGTCGATTAGCTTGACCGCAACACACTTTTCAAACGCCTCATCGGTGCGCTCTCCGCGATAAACCGAACCCATTCCGCCCCTGCCAATGACTTCGACGAGGCGGTAGTTGCCAACAATCTCGCCAACCGCGAATCTCGCCGCGGCGTCTTCCATGGCCTCGTTGTAGATGGCGGAATGCTTCAAGAAATCTTCATCCAGTGCAGCGGCGTCGGCAGCAAGCAACTCATCCAGTTCCGCGCGCAAGGTATGGTTGGTGCCGCATGCTTCTGCAGTGAATCCATCTCGATCCTCCGGGCCGAGCGCAGAGGCCTGCTGGAAGAGATCTCGAAGCCTTTCTTCGTCGCTGTACGCTGAGTTCAAGCCTGAGTGCCTGCCATGTTCTTACGCAACCAGGCTCGGGCAAAACGCCAATCACGCTCTACCGTCGCCAGGGATAGATTCATTACATCGGCGATTTCACTGAAATCCAAATCACCAAAAAAACGCAATTCAACTATCTGAGCGCAGCGCGGATAGTGCTTCGCCATCCGCTCAAGCCCCTGATCGACAGCAAGCGTATCCAGCTGCCGGTGCTCCTGGATGAGGGGTATCTCAATAACTGCGCCCACATCCCGCTTCTTGGCCTTCCGGGTACGCGCCTGGTCAACCAG
>Ga0302277_1003507_pt1 | contig 10699 bp, 10 predicted proteins | sample III_Bog_N3_1_FD_198759 | JGI IMG/M metagenome (GOLD analysis project Ga0302277, IMG submission 198759) | Peat permafrost microbial communities from Stordalen Mire near Abisko, Sweden - III_Bog_N3_1 | ecosystem: Environmental > Terrestrial > Soil > Wetlands > Peat | place: Sweden: Abisko... | reverse complement strand
AGTGGCCGCCCATCTGTTCGGCGAATCTACGCACCAGAAACAAACCCAGCCCGGTGCCTTTGCCGGGTTCTTTCGTGGTCACGAACGGTTCACCCAATCGCGCCGCAACCTCGGCGGAAAGTCCCGGTCCCTGGTCGCATACCGTGAATGTCAATTCGCGTTGGCTTTTGGTAATATCTAAACGAACTGGTGTGGTCGCCGGTGCCGCATCCAACGCGTTGCTGACGAGATTTGACAAGGCTTGTAGCAGCGCCGCACGCGGTGCGCGGAATGAGACTTCAGAATTTTTGGGCAAAAACTCCAAACGGTTCGCTTGATTGGCCGGAAGAGACGCCCGCAGCGCGACCGCCAATTCATCCGCCCGACAGTCCACCGGAGGATCGTGTGGCCCATCGCCGGCGTGCGCGTGCAGGCGTCCCAAGATTTCCCGGCAACGCTCGACTTCCGTGCGGATGAGCCGGGCATCCTCGGCCAGGCATTCCGGCGGGGTGCCAAGTTCCGCTTCCCGTTCCAGTTCGCGGGCGGCCACGGTGATGGTCGCCAGCGGTGAATTGATTTCATGTGCCACTCCGGCAGCCAGCGTCACCAAGGAGGCGAACCGAGATTCACGTTCAGCTTTCATTTCCGCCGCATGAAGCGCCATCGCCTGCTCACGAAGCAACGCGTTCAGCCGTGCCACAAACCAAGCGAGACAAATGCCGGTGAGCGCCAGTGCGAAATACATTCCCGTCAGATGCAGGTGCATTGGCATGATTCCGCAAATTGGATCGGCATCATTGGTGGGATAGGGCAGCGGCACATTGCGCCAGAACAGTCCGCCGAAACACGCCAGCGAGAGAACCAGCAGTCCCCACGTCCAGCCCGCGCCGAGCAACGAAGCGGCCATCGCGATGTGGATGAGATAAAAGGCGCTGAAGGGATTGTTCGGCCCGCCGGTGAAAAACAACATTGCGGTCAGCAGCAACGTGTCCAAGATCAGCAAGCCCGCCAGAAACCATTGGCTCGGCTGTTTCAGGCGGCGGGCGATGCCACACAGAACTAATTGACTGGCCAGTGTGAAGGACAGCACCGCCAGCAGCGGCAATAGCGGCAGGTGGACTTTAATCACGTCCTCGCAGAAAATGATCGTCGCGGTCTGGCCGGTAATGGCCGCCCAGCGCAGCCGGAGCAGCCACGGCAAAGTGACATCGGTGGGATTCATACGATGATGAATGCCAGTTTCACCCCTGCAACCAGATTGGTCATCACCACGCATTTAGCAATGGCTTGGCGGCTCTGGTTGTAGTTAAACGCGAACGAATCCAACCTGCCATGAGCACAGCAGGTTGAATCGTCCGGTCAATTGGGACGAAAGTGACAGTTCGTCCGTTTTACTTTTTCAGCTTGGCCTCGGCGTCGGCGAGCTTCTTCAGATATTTTTTCGGGTCTTTCTCGAAGGTCGCCTTTTCGGATTCGTCACACACTTTGATCTCCTGGCCTTTATAGACAAACACGTAGGGCTTGCTGTCCATCATGCCTAATTCCATGCTGCATACGAGGCAGGTCTTGAGCGGATAGGGTTTTACCGGAGCGTTGGTGGAATCGTCGGCACGACAAACAAACGAGCAGGCACAAACAACGGCAATGATAACGAGGATGTATTTCAAATTTTTCATATTGGTTTTCAGATTTTAATTTTCAACAACGGACAATGCGAGGACACCACACAGCGTCCTCAAGTTAAAAGGCAATGTTTGCCAAAGTCCCAAGACCTTGGCTGGAAATGCTGGATGGAACTAGGCGAGCAAGCTGCGAGGGGGCGGCACTGGCGGTTTGGGAAAAGATGCCGCAGCGGAAAGGTCAGCCAGCGAGAAAGCCGAATCGGGTTTGGGCGAAATCAAAATGAATTTATCAGCGACGGGTGGGTATTCCATTTTGAGGTTGGAGGAAACCGCCTCGGATTTTTTCTCGGACTTTTTGGCGGCAGCGATGGCTTTGCACATGCAGCAAGGATGCCTGCCGTCGAAGGTGTCGGACATCGCTTCAGACATGGAATGCGTGCGAAGATTTGAAGCCAGCATGGTTGCCCACGCCACGGTTTGCAGTGCAGTCCAATGCAGTCCCGTTGTCAAAACGAGCGCAAACACCACGAGCATTTTTCCGCAGCGGACAAGCACAGTTTGAGCTTAAACGTTATTTTTGTTGGGCGGCAAGCATGAATTAAAATCTGTCACCCACTTGGTTTAATGACGGCGATTTGACTGGTCGGCTTGCTTCCAGGTATTCAGCAACCGACCAGACAAATCGCCGTGATGGAAACCTAGACGGTCACGCACTCACCGGTCGTTCTAAAACCGCGCTCAACTCCGCCGTCGTCCGTTCATGCCACTCCCGACCTGCTCCGTTTCGCTGCCGGTTTCAGAACGCCCGTTCAGTGCTTGGTAATTTGCTCATGGACGCATCAATTTGAGGTGTTCAGTCGAACGGAATCTTTGGCGGCTTTCTGGAATTGGAAAGCCGGTCATTTTGGTTAGACACCATCCCCTTATTAAAAAATAAAGCCGCAAGCCGAGCAACGACCGCGCAATGTCCGTGCAGCGTCCGGCGTGGCGTCCGGCGTGGCGTCCGCCGAATTATCCGCGCAACATCCGGCAACTTGTCCGAGCATCAGCCGGGCAGTATCCGGTTAGCGTCCGGGCAACAGACGGGCAACGTCCGAGCCGATGCCGGCGAATGTCCGGCACGCTGGCTGTGGCATTCGGTGACAAACCAAGCTCACGCAAAAAAGCCGCCAAGCGCAAACCTTCTAGCGAAAGAACAGCCGCTTGAAAAAGGGCGGCCAAAGCAGCAAGACGCAGAGCTACCATTCCTGCAAATTCAAGACCGTGTGCGATGCCACTGCCATAGCCGGCTTGTGGACTGCCACGCACAATCAATCCCCACACAAGGAATAATCCAGCCGCTAATGGCAGCCAAAGCCTGAAAAGAAAACGAATGTAAAAACTGATTTTACCCTGCACGATCAAAATGCCGATGCACGCCGCCACGAGAAGCGCAAGGACGATTGGTTGGGCCGTGGCCACCACGCCGACGAGAACAATTCCAGTTGCCAATGCACGAGCGCGGGAACTTGGCCTAATTGTGGTCAATGACATCATTGGCTAGGAGGGCTATTCTGTTTAAGATAGCCGAGCGGCTCCAACTGTTTGCGAAAACGCTTTGGCAGAGTGCGGATGAGCCAAAATGCCAGCAGACATTGAATGGTTTTATCCACCGGCTCACATGAAATGCCAGTCAGAATCACGGATTCAACAATTTTTTTACCGGACGCAAGGAGGAACGAGGTGATAAATCCCGAACCGGAACCGGTTATGCCGCCGAAAAGCTTTATGATTACAGGAGCGCTCACTATTCCAGCGGCCACGCCGATACAAATCCCTGCGATTATTGTTCGTGGAATTGAACGGAACCATCCGCGCATTGCGAAAAGTCCAGCAACCAAAGCAATCACGGCTTGAGTTGCAGAAAAATAGGGCAATACGGGATTCACGATTACGCCGCCAATCAAGAATGAGAGGACTCCGGTAACGGCTCCCCAACGGATGCCGATTAGAATGGTGATGAGAATTGTGCCGACGGAGTCAATGAAAAGAGGCAGCTTCAGCAAATGGACAATCGTGCCGATACCGAGATTGATGAGAATTCCTAAGGGAACAAGCGCCATGGCAGCGGTGGCAGGTGCCAAGGATTGTTTATCAGATGAAACATTCGTATTCATGGGAGAAAGATGCTCGATGGCACTTGTTTTCGGCAAGTTTTTGAAGGGCGGGAACGGGCGAAAAAAGCCGCGCAAATTTTGCGCCGATTTTTCTCGTTAATTTGCTGCGGCAATGTATATTGTGTTTGTCTTCCAACGCTGGGAGAACGTGTTATGGTAACGACAGTTGAACTTTCTGAAAAGCGAATTGGCGAAGAAGTGTATGCCATTCAGCAGGCTGCCCGGAGGCTCCGGGCAGGCCGCAAGGATGCGTTGGCATTTCTGAAACGTATTGGTGCAGATGGTTGGCCCAATTCGCCAACAAGATTCAACGAATCGAAGACCGCCCGGCGAACGAAGATGTGAAAACACATGTCATTGGCTACCACGGGTGCGACCTTCAAGTTGCACTTGAAGTCGTGACTCGTAAGGAAAAATTGAAACCGGGAACAAGTCGCTACGACTGGCTCGGAACAGGTGCTTACTTTTGGGAAGATGATCCGCACATGGCTTGGTTATGGGCCAAACACACGGCCAAGCAACGTCCTAACATCATCAAAACCCCTGCGGTTGTCGGAGCTGTGATTGATCTGACTGATTGCTTAAACCTCATCCAGACAGGAACTTCAAAGTTGCTAGAAGCAGCGTATGAAGCACTCACTCAAGAAATTTCCCGCGTGGGCGGGAATATGCCAAAAAACGTCAGTGAAGAAGAACGCTACCTCGACCATGCGGTGTTTGAAACTCTCCATGAACTTCGCCGAAGACAACGCCTTCCGCCGTTTACATCTGTGCGCGCCCTTTTCCAAAGTGGCGAATCGGTGTTTCCTGGTTCAGGAATACGAAAGTGGGATCACATTCAAGTATGCGTAAGAGATTTAACAGTGATCGAGGGCTGTTTTTTGGCGAATGCGGTTTAGTGTGGTTCGCAAAATTGTATTACTGAAAATGAATTCAAGCCCCTTCGGGAGATTTTAACCGGGCCGGTTCTTCAAGAATTTCCAACAGTGCATTCGCACAATAAACCCGGTCGCGTTTCGCATCACCCGATTGCTTCACAATTCCAAGGCGCTCCAGCCGCTCAATGGCGCGTTGTGCCGTGGTAAAAGCCACGCCTAGTTTTTCAGCCGCGCCATTGGCAGTGATGAAAGGATTCGCGGCCAGGAGTTCCACCACGCGCAGCGGTGCATTCGTCGAATCACCGGCAACTTTCTTTTGCCATTCGATCAGCTTGCTGTTGATACGCGCCGCGCGGCTCAAGGCATCTTCCGACATGCGAGCCACGCCTTGCAAAAAGTATTCAAGCCATTCATTCCATGCGCCACGCTCGCTGACGCCGCGCAAGCCGTCGTAATAATCCCGTCGCGCGGCTTCAAAGAACGCCGAAAGGTAGAGCAAGGGCGTCGGGAGAATTTGCTGCTCAATCAGGAACAATGAAATCAGCAGGCGGCCAACCCGCCCGTTGCCATCCAAAAACGGGTGGATGGCCTCGAACTGGTAGTGCGCCAGCGCAATCGTCACCAGCGGCGGCAGTTCCGATTCATGCAAAAACTTTTCCCAAGCGGCCAGACACGTTTCCACTTCATCAGGCGGCGGTGGAACGAACGAAGCGGTTGCCAGTGTGCTGCCGGGTTTGCCGATCCAGTTCTGGATTTTTCGGAAACGTCCCGGCGTGGCCTGTTGTCCATGCACACCAGTCATGAGTTTCTCGTGCAATTCGCGGATGATGCGAACGCAAAGCGGAAGTTCCTTGAGGCGGAGAATCCCATGCTCCAAAGCCACGACATAATTACCTACTTCTCGCAGGTCGTCAGGGCTACGATCCACGGACGCGCCAGCCTCCGCCGCCAGCAACTCACCCAGCGTCGCTTGCGTGCCCTCGATCTTGCTGGACAACACAGCCTCGCGTTGCAAAAACGGGCGCATCAAAATATGTGGATTGGGCAACCGTCCGCCTTCTCCGGCCAGTTTTCCAATCAATCGGTCGGCGTCCGACAGCACGCGAATTAGTCGGGGCGTCCAATCGAGCTTCGGCGGCAACGGGGCAGGCACAAAAGCAGCGTAGCTGCCTTGCGGCACTTTCTTGCCCGGAATGTTTGATTTGCTGGCCATTGGTTACTTTCGACGGTGAAAATACCACACATCGCTATTTTCATAAAAGCATAAAATCGCTAATAGCGCAACTTGCTATTTGCGCGGCTGAAAATATAAGTGACGGCCACGTTTGTAAGCTCGCGCTGGCCTTAACGGTATCGCGCCCTTTCGGCAAAACGGTAATGGATAAAGTGTTTATCAACGCCGTGGACCAATGTATTGACCCAAAATCGTTTGTCTGGTGTTGCTTACATGAGCAACGAATATTCCACCTGTGTCCGAAATCTCTTGCAGCAATTCTCCAACTGGATCCCACTTAATTGAAAAAACTGCCTTGCCATTTTTGATGCGCACAGGCGTTCCGGCCCGGAGCGGTTCTGCGTGCCAATTTATCGCTGTTTCAAAATTAGTCTCATCCCATTTTTCAAGTGTTTCGCGGCCCAACCCGTCAACAAAATCCCTCCATAATGACCCCGTCGTTGGTGTCGGCCAATTGGCATCAAGAGTCCTGCGTTTCACGGCGGGAGAAAAAATCCAACGTCGCATCTCACGGGTGTCTGTGAAATCTCCATTTTCATCATTTACAGCCTTTATTGCTGCCGCTCTTGAGGCAAGGCCGCAGTGAATCAAGAGCGATGCTGCGTAAAGATTTGTGCCGGTTTCCACCGCCATCGCGGTAAAACCATTGAATGAGTCTTCATCCAGTTCACCAGCCGCGATGGCACGAACCCGGATTGCCTCAAGAGCCCACACAAGCTTGTAAACCAAAGCGTTCTCTACAAAGCTTACGACTTCAGACTCAATTCCTCCGGCAATGTCTGCCAAACTATATCCCAAAATCCACTGTCGAATAATATTCTCCCATCCTGCTGGAAACTCCTCCAGATCAAACGGAGCAATCGCGAAGGCAATTCTGGCAAATTCCAGCGTGTGCGTTATGGCGTTCTCTACATCTCCGGCCAGAAACTCGGCGTCGGACGCAACGAGAAGTGAATTCAACTCTGCTGCGCGGGTGCTGAGTTGCACTCCTGTGTCGAAAGAGACCCCTGCGTAAAAAGCGCCTTTGCGTTGCAGTGGCGTCGAATTATCCCAGATAAATTTAGCACGCCCATTAAGGACGGCCTTTGCAGCCAATTGGACATTCTCGCTGCCACGCTGCAAGCTCCGTTGCCACAATGAACCTTCCAGCACGTCATCAAGTGCGCGCGCTAAATCATTTACATCTACGTCATGTGAGATGAGCGCTAGAATAGCAGAGTCTAATCGCACAAGTTCCGACCTCCAAATGTGCGGTAGATTTTCACCATCGTCGGTGGGAGCCGGAGGTTCCCAAGCGGCTCTGTTACCAGTGACATATTCGATGAACTGCCCCATGTTGCCTCGAACCTTAGCCTGCATCTGTAGGCATAACTGCATCACAAGCCGGAACAATCCACTTTTGACATCGCGCTTTTGCGAAGCTTGGACAAGCCCTTCCCATGCACGCCCCAATTTATTTTCAAAGTCAATGCAAACGACTTGACCTTCCACATCCACAAAAGCTCTGCCAGCTCTACCAGCAACATTGATGAATTCTTCGGGCGGAATAGTTTTTCTATTACGGTAAATGGAATGAAAAAGCAGAGTGGTGGCGGATAGATTTAGACCCTGAGCAAGTGTTGGCGAGGCGATCGTAACTTTCAATATTTGATCCCGTAAAAGCCGTTCAACCGCTCTTTGAAAAGGCCTCGGCAAACTACCGTGGTGAACGGCAATGCCCAATTCCAGACATTGAACGGCAGGATGATAAGCCCCAAGCCATTCTGTTCCGATATTTACCGCTTCGGTAAAATGTTGTCGTTTTTCATCAGACAATTCACGCGGCAAAAGACTGTCCAAATATCCTTGTTCCTTCAATGTCAAAGCTACCGCTGCCAATGGCTCAACCGATTTCTTAATGGGACAATAAATCAAAACTGTCTGACCTTGTTCCACAAACCTCCATGCGGATGCCAGGGTGAATTCTTGGCCGTTCTTTGGAAAAGGGGTTCGTCTTTGACCACGCCCAGGTTTTGCAGTGATGAATGCCGGAACAAAAGGCCTTTCGGCATCAACCCGAAAAGTCAGCCGGGCGCGATCACCCTGCCACACAATTTGCCCATAGCGTCGGCGCGTTGCCTGCCAGTTGGAAGTTACCGCTTCCCCGGGTTCATCGTGCCGAAGCCACGCCACAAAATCATTCAATTCTTCCCCAGTTGGCAAAAGTGCAGATAAACAAACGATTCTCCGTTGAGAAGCGTCTTCTCTTTTTAGCAATCGTTGCACCAGCACCTCATAGCGGACTTCGCGTTCCTCGACACCAATGCTGTGTCCCTCATCCAAAACAATCAGGCCGACCGCATCCAGCAGTTCCGGATTGTTGCGAAGTGCAAAGTCCAATTTTTCAGGTGTCGTTACAACAATGTCCCTGTTGCCCAAAGAGTCCATGTCTTCGCCTGTTAAACCGCTCGAACCGTAAAGGGAAGAAACCGAAAAACCGAGCGGCACAAAAGTTCGACGCAGTGTCCGCTCCGTTTGAGCAGATAACGCTCGTAACGGGGTTACAAACACCACTCTTTGGGCGAGGGATAGGGTCCGCAGGATACAAATTTCTGCAATTCGCGTTTTGCCGGCGCTTGTCGGGAGCGCGACAACCAAATCGTCACCGATGTCATAGGCACGTTCGGCCGCTTTATGCTGCGAAGGCCACAAATCAATTTCCGCCAGCGATCTCTTTACCATAGTGGAGACAAACAAACGACGGAGTTCCGTCCATCTGCTCCCATCCGGGTCTGCCGGAGAAACCGGTAATCGGGAGTGAAGACTTGAATCCCACAAGTCGTCAACGAGATGGCGAGCGATTGAGAACATCCACCAAAAAGATACGTGTTGGAAATCAGAAGCAACTCGAATTCCCAATTCAAGTTCGACCACCGCGTTCTCGTGAGCAGTCCTGATACCGGTCTCCAAGGCAAACTCAAAACTCGCCAACGCTCGGTGAAAATGTGTATTCAACAGCAGTTGAATTGCCTGTTCTGAACCAATGCCCGCTCCTTGGACGCGAAATTTTTCCGCAAGGTTGTTATCAAACCCGGTTACGCCAGCCCAATTGAGAATTTGAATCTGCATTTCGGTCAAATCTCGCAAAAAGAGAGAGCGCAACGTATTCTCCGCCGGGCTGAAATTGGGGTTTTCACCCAAGCCAACGAACAGACTGTAGGCACGCGCTGAATAGTGGCCAAGATGATAAGCAGCCGCCGCCGCAATGGTAAAAAAACCCCTCTCATTCTCTTCCGGATTTCCCCGCCTAACAACGGCTTCGATTGATTCAGCAGCGCGTTCAAATGCACGTGAAAGCAAAGGATGCGTCTTGTCTTGACTCCGTAACTGAAGACCCAAATCAAGCAGACCGAATCCGTAATCAAGCAAATTGGAACTCAGGGCTGGAAGGTAATTGGGTGCTCCTTCAGGAAGGCGTCCGTCCGTCCAGAGAAGGCTCCGCGACAAGCCTTGCGAAACGAGATTCGCCCTAAACCCCGGAGCAATCGCCTGAGTAATGTAGGCGGCAATTTGTTCAGTGTTGAGCGGCATTCGCCAAGCGGGTGTAGATTGCCAATATAAATTCTTGGTGATCGGCAATTACCAAGCCAACCGCCTGTTGTTGTATCGGGCCAGCGCATGTGCGCAGGTTGGTGCGTAGTAATTCGGTGGAATCATTTCCACTAAATGTAAACAGGAGATGCACCATTTGAGCATCCTCGATTTGTTGCCTTACGGCGTTTTCCAAAAAAACGGCTGATAAATCACGCTGGCCGATCTCATCCAACCGCCGCGCGATGAATAGTAGTGCATGACCGGAAGGACGCCCGCCGTTGTTGTTCAGAGCAGCACGTGCTTCTTGGATGACGCCAGCAGCAAGGACTGCGCGGCTTTTTGACTCCGCTTTTAAGAAGCGAACTTGACGCCCGCGCCGATCCACACCGATGAAATCCTCGCCCCGGAGTGCCATGTTCCGACCATCTATCCAACGAAGGCGTTTGATTGGGACTATGAAATCAGGAAAAAGCTCCGGAACAGATTCGGTCAATAAAATTTCCCCGACATGCCCTGACCGCGCGCGCGCGGTCTCCGGAAGCGTATTGTGCAATACCGATGCCGCATTTGGCAGGCCAAGCTGTGTGGCCCATCGTTCAAGCCTTTGGAGGTCATCGTAATTGTCGAGCACCGAGGCGTCGAGGTCAGGAGCGATGGCTCCCCGGACGCCCCGCTGTTCGGTTAATACCCTTAACCGATGTGGCCCGACTCCATGGTCAGCTATGTGGCACCAACGGTTAAAATATGGTTCAAAAGGCATGTCGCAGGCCTGCGCTGCAACTTTTCTATAATTGGTTGAGGCGCGGCCTTAAGGGTATCAAAGGCTTCCGCGAGTTCAAGAGACTCATTTTTCACTTTGGGAATTGCACCGCGTCCCGCCATTGCGCCACGTCCTCGACCTTCTCACGCTGGTAAATTTGATGAATCAATTCCGAGGCGTGATTGACCAGAGGCATGGCCGCCTCACGCGGCACGCCCGCGCGACGCAGCCGGTTGTCTTTGGATTGCCGACGCGAAAGTGGCCGATAATTTTTCAATCCGAAATAATTTTATCAGGTTCGATTCCCAGATTCTGTGTGTTTTGCGAATTCAGGAAAATTTGAACGAAAAGTCAGAAATACGTTAAATTGCAAACTTGATTCTCCTGCACTTTTCCTGCACAATTGCATAAGCAATTGATAATCAATGGAGCGGGTGAAGGGAATCGAACCCTCGTCTCAGCCTTGGGAAGGCCACATTCTACCATTGAACCACACC
>Ga0302277_1003505_pt1 | contig 10702 bp, 18 predicted proteins | sample III_Bog_N3_1_FD_198759 | JGI IMG/M metagenome (GOLD analysis project Ga0302277, IMG submission 198759) | Peat permafrost microbial communities from Stordalen Mire near Abisko, Sweden - III_Bog_N3_1 | ecosystem: Environmental > Terrestrial > Soil > Wetlands > Peat | place: Sweden: Abisko... | reverse complement strand
GTTGATGGAGATGACCCGATGGAATTAAAAATGGTGATGTTTTATAAGGGGAAAGCGTACTTGGCACAAGCACCTGTATCTTTAAACGAAGTTACAGGTGCCGAAACAATAGGAAAGGTGAACATTTCAAGACCGATTCCGAAGGTTTTGAAGCAGCTCTATAGAGAGGCGTGGAACAGGATCGTCTCTGATTGGAAGCGGGAATCAAGCCGAGAAGAAGTCGAGTGGCAACGCAAAGGTTTCACTCTGCCAATTGGACAGTAATAAAAATGATAAACGATCCTACGAGTCAATCAACAGCATTGGCCGTAACTACCTATTTTTGAAAATGGAGTGCAGCAAGCTTCTCGGCTACGAACCAGCCCTTAGGCGAGCTTTTAAGATGAATCTAACAATATTTTTTCCAATTCTGTTAGCCTTGATTGCATTACCCCCTCTGCATGCACAGACTCAAGGGGAAATGGCTCCTGGCAAAGTTATAGACACAAAATTTTTCTCTCCTGACAAAAGCTATCAAGTCGAAATTATTCATCCAAAAGACTCCGAGAATTTTAACGGTACCTTGGTCTTAAAAAAGAGCGGCCACCCGATCTTGCGAGCTGCAACGGTGGGTTATATTACAGACGCTTATTGGAGCCCGGATGGTAAATATGTCGCAATTAATAATAGAAACGCCGAAAGCGGCGATTATGTCTGGGTGTTGTCACTGATCGATGGCGTCGTGGTTAGGAAACCCAATGACAATTTGCCTGAGGATACTACCCCAGCAAAATACCCTGAATATGACAATTACGAGGTGCATAGACAATGGATCTTGGCAATGGGGTGGACCACGCAGAATGAGTTACATATTAGAATAGATACGATTTATTCGAATGTGAAAGATTACCTTCGCGATGATTTAATCTATACCATTAAACATGATAAGCTATTATTCATGAAGCACACGGAAACCAAAAAACCACGGGAATAATCTCGACCACGCCCGAGAATCCGCCCCATCCTCTCTCTCCTGCGATCAGGGCATAAACCGCAATGATAAGATCACCCAAAATTACATTTATGCTTTTGCTGCTGCTTCTAGCAGCGACCCGACAACTTAGCGCTCAGCTTCGTGGAGACGAATGGACGAGTCCAAATGGACACTTAACGCTTAAAACCCGATATGTTGATGATGGTCTTGAGTATAAGATTATTAACAATAAAACTAAGAAAATCAGCGCCGGAATTCCATTACTTACAAGATTGCTTTACTTAAAATGGACAGATGACGACAATACTATAATAGTCGTCGAACATCTTGCTGGATGTGAACTTGCGCGAATGCTGACCTTCGATAATAGGAAATGGATGGTAGATGATGTTTACCCGCCGGGACCGTGGCCGAACTTTTTCGTAGTAGACATTCAGCCCCACCAAGACTCGGTGACCTTTAAATATAAGGTCATGAAAGATAACGGAGATTACTTTGGGGTATGCGAGTTTAAGTATAGTATCAAATCGGGCAAGATATCTGACGTGAGTGATGTCCCTGTTTCGCTCGGAAAGTTTGAAGCGCTGAAACCGCTTGGTTGGCCCAAATGAGACAACTATAAAAAATAAACCTCCGCACCACTCCATAGCATTGATCCTGCCAACCTATTTTTGAGAATGAAGCACAGCAAGTTTCCTGCACCATGAGACACATCAAAGGGAAGAAGTGGCTGGGTCGCAGTCATGCAATGCGCTTGAGTGCTCGTCTGCTTGCAATCTGCTGTTTGTCATCACTAATCACTTCTGCTCTTGCGATAATTCCAAACGGGTACTCTCTGCCCAAAGATACAATCTCACCCGATGGATGCTATGGTATTCTTGTCCCAAATGCAGAAACGCTTCCTTCGTTGAAAGATCCGGCAAATTCTTTGATTAACGCAAAGACGGGGAACATTATTGGGCGCTTGGACGGAGTAGCCGGTGTACGAGTTGGGAATGATGATTATTCTGCCATTTGGTCCTTAAATAGTGAAAACGTCATTTGGATGCCTCGATATAAATGGGTGCCTCTCGATATTCACATGATAAGGATTAAAGAAGGGAGAATATTGTCTCAGGTTAGTCTTCTTGGGATAATGACCAATGAGATTCTCGCGAGGTTGAAGGAGGCGCAACCATCACTTTATCAGAAGGCGGTGGGAGCTAAAGGCGCTGGCTCTAAAGAGGAAGCTTTTACGATAGATGTTATATTTAATGCTGTAAATGATACGGATCATTTTTCATTCGATGTGGGCCTGACGCGAGATCCGAACTGCGCACTGATCGGCTCGGAGCAATTGGAAGCAAATCTGTCAGGAAATCTACTGTCTGATGGCAAGATGGTATTCGATCGTTTTCAGGCATTTACTCCGAGAGACATCGTTAAACAAAGAAAACTCTGTGATCGTGCCTCGAAAACCGAAAGAGACGAGTATCAGAAAACGCTTGCATGGATATCAGGAGCGAAAAAGAGCATGCTGGTAAATGAGGAACAGCGTTGGGAGGCAAACCTTCAAGAACAAGCGGATAAAGGGTTTTCATTTCAAGGGGTTGAGTGGATCAACCGTCAAGCGCAGAGGTTTCAAGAGCGCTCGGAAGTTTTAAGAAAAATGCGGCAACCAAAGCAAAGCCCATGATGTTCCGATCCCATATTGCGATGGCGCGCCACATCTCGATTCTCTTCATTGCGCTTTGTTGTGTAGCCACACTCCATGCAAAGGATTACACAATCATCAGGAAGCTTCCACAAAAGCTCTTGGAAGCACAGAAACAAGCCCATAGAGGCTGGGATTCTGGCAACCCGGAAACCATGAGTGTGGCGACCTACCATTACAATGATACACTGGTTGCGATGATAAAAGATTTAGTGAAAACATATTACCCCAAAGGGTTGTTACCCACTGCCCAAATTAACGGATACTTCCAAGCACTTTATACCATACACCGGTTCAAGCAAAACGCCGAAAACCCTACAGGCGAGTTTAAGGGGACGATGACCAATCTCGATGCTCCGGCGGCTGTTAGTGAAGATTTGGAGAATACTGTTTCCGATATGGTCCAGGCGATCGTCGCCGATGATTCAGCTTTCGATCTCAAGCAATGGAAGAAAAGTTGGCAACAAGCCCGGAGCCAATGACTTCGTTTCTACCGAAATCCCCTATCGCGGTTCATGTCATGAGTTGGCGGCATCTCAGCTTTCTACGCTCGGTCTAAAAGATGAAAGCGATGCATTTCTGTCTGATTTTGGGCTTCTGCATTTTGTCTTCATGCGATTTTGACCGCACGCCGGCAGATATAGCTCAGGAGCTTGTGCCAAAGATAGCAGCAGACCTAATTCGCTCTGGCACATCACCGCTCGTGAGAAAGCAACCAGAAAACTACAAAGCATTATTATCGCCCGCAGCGACTGTCAGGTGGGACCAAAATCCCGTGGAAGGAATTAACGATGAAACAGTGATCACCTTTTACAGAATGCCAGAAAATAAACCAATCTTGTGCATTGGAATGAATCTACATGAAGACATGCAATCTTATACTTTTGATAAGGCTACGAAATAGACCAAGCCATACGGATCAGCTAACATCTTTCTGGACTTTATTTTCCTTAATGTCCCGGTTTGGCTTGGCGTTCAGGCACGCTGGCAGCTTATCGTGATGCAGTTACGCTACACATCTCCCATAGATCCGGCGGGTGCTCCATCGTCCAGGTGAACCATGAACGCAAGATAAGCTATGATTAAAAGAGATATTCCTTTGGTAAGTATAGTTTGCATGTTTTTGGTATCATGTGCATCGCAGCCACCCATCGTTATATCTGATGAAAACCAAGTTCGAAAAATTGCACAGGCAGCCGTTATGAAACGTGAGAAATGGCCTGATCCAGAGCTTAGCAATTCCAATGAAAAATTCATCTCGACTGCAGATGTAACTGTTATGCAACGTGAGGGATAATGCCATGATAAAAAGAGCAATTTCCACATTCCTTTTGGTGGTGTCATGCTGCGGAACCTTGATGAGCGCAACACCTTCCGAACGTTCTTTGATTGAACATTTTAACGACAAGTTGGCAGGTGAGTTGACATACGCCGCCTTGAAGGGGAATGCGAAAAAAATGGATGCTGCCATCGCGGCGGGAGCAGACATAAATCGAAAGGGGGACCAGGGGCTTACTCCTTTAATGGTTGCTCTGCTACAGAAGAATAAAAATGCGACTCTTTTACTGCTTAAGCGGAAGTCAAACCCGAATTTGCAGAACGACGAAGGTTACTCCCCAATGAGTGAAGCAGCAGGATACGCCAAAGATTCCTGGTTTTTAGAAACATTGCTTAAAAATGGAGGTAATCCGAACCTGAATAATGAGTTTAAAGGTCGAACTTTATTATTTGAAGCGATAGATGCATCAAGCACCGTAAATATCAATATCCTGCTCAAGGCGGGGGCGAATATTAACTACCGTGAGAATGTTACGGGTAATACCCCTGTCCTCGATGCTGTAATCGCGAGTGAATATAATATCGTATTGTATCTTTTGGAAGCTGGGGCCGATCCGACAATCAAAGATCATGGTGGTCAAACGTTGATATGGTGGATACAACACATGGCGTTCAATTTGTCTCCACCGTTCGAACGTGATCGTCAAAAGGTTATTGATTGGCTCAAGCAGAAAAGGCTCTGGAGAGAAGAATAGTGAAGCCATAGCTACTTGGTCTAGGTATTCGAGACAATGAAGACTCTCTCTTATGAAACATTATAACCTACTCTCTCTAATTGCATTTATCGGACTGTCAGGTTGCGATACTATAAATTATGCTCAGTATAAAATTAGCAATGTTACCGTTGACTCCTCGGACGCAAGAAAGGTCAAAATATCACTGAAAGAGGTGGCTCAAGAAACAGGTCTTGAGGATCGACTATCGACATCTAGGTTGCCCGGAACCCTGGCTTATTATTGCGAACCGAATGTCCAGAATTTCCGAACCGACCTGGGCGCCAGGTTTTATGGCGATGATATATTGGTAGATGTAGTGGCAGGATTCGGCCCTATGACCGCGAAGTATATTCAAGTCAGAAATCTAACTGGCCGCGTTCTCGCGAAGGAATTTGGCACAAGGGTTTCAATTCCAGCGCCTTTAATTCGAATACCGCCTGTCCCGGAATAGTACCACAATAGCACGGCTCATGCCTGCTATTTCAAAAATCTGGATTCGGCGAACCAAGGAATGGTGCAGCCATATCCAGGCGGTATTCGGCTTGCCATCCAAGTAAGTGATTTATGAAAAAATTGAGTTTCCTACTTCTCTTTGTCTCATTTCTTCTATGTGCGTGTTCGCATGTGGATATTTCCCATCAGAGCGATTTTAGAAACATAGTAGGGCACTATATCACGACAAAAACTCCTCAAAATCTTTACAAAATAGATTACCAACTGAATGGTTATAAAGACCGATATGAGCTCGGAGATGACGGGAACGGAACAGCGTTGGTGGGAGTTGTTCCACCTGGCAGTTCGGTGTTTATCGAGAGAGCTGTTGCGGACATGGGAATAAATTCAGCAAGTCAATATTTCGAGGGCACGCTGGAGTTTGATGGAAAGCGGTACCCCGTCGCTATATCTTTCCAGCCAGATGAAACGATTGGCTTCAAGTTTTGGAAGTGGATGAATGCTAACTACACAATCGTGCAACCGTAGCTCGGCGAATATAGCCCACATTGGGAAAAGCAAATACCCAGATCAATCGTTAAGTATTGAACTTGCGGAGAAATTCCTACGCCTGAAAGGAGTCAGTCCCTGACGCAGGAATCGGAGAAAAGTTTATTGGTCAGAAACCTGCAAAAAATTCTGTCGCGTTACACCGCTACCACTGCCCCTCACTCAGCGGCGGGGAAATGATCTCAGGGAGAATCCCAACAGGAGGAGTTTCCAGGGACTCAGCAATGTACAATCCCTCTCCGGTCTTCTTCACTCCTGCCAGCTTGCCGATCCGGACATAGAGGGTCTGCTTGGGATTCTTGGCCGTCCAAATGTAGCCGTCGTGCTCCAGGCCAACGAGGATCTCCTGCACCTTCATAGCGCGAGCATAGCGCTGCAGTACCTTCACCACAGCAGGTGCCAGAGGACCTGATGGGGAAGCAGGACGAGGTATGCCGGCAATCTTGGAAGGGGTGCCGTTGAATTTGTTGACTGATCCAGGAGGGCGACCACGGGGGCGAGGAATCTTGGCTATTTCAAGCAACTGCCTGGTGGTGGCCAGCATGGCTGGAGGCAGTTCCAGAGTGTCGCCTAGAAGCGCATGAAGTTTTTCCTGCAAGCGCTCAATTTTGGTGGCAATCTGACGTGACTCGGCTGATTTGAGCCAGATGGTGTGTTAGTCTTCGGGGAAAACCAACCCCAAAGACGATGAAAAATAAGAGATACACAACAGAGGATAAAATCCGAATTCTGAGACAGGTGGACAGTGGCAGAAGCGTTGCCGAGGTGTGCCAGGAGCACAACCTCTCGCAGGTAAGTTTTTACCGGTGGAAGAAGCAGTTTGGGCAGATGGAGGTGAACGAAGCCAAGCGACTCAAGGAGTTAGAGCGTGAAAACACCGAGTTAAAGAAGATGCTGGCAGACAGCTTGCTAGAGAACCGAGTCCTCAAATTCGTATGCGAAAAAAAGCTCTGAGCCCGGCCAGTCGCCGGGCCTATGCACTCAAGGTAGTGGATGGAGGACTGGGAAGTGGCAGGAAAGTCTGCCGGATCCTGAAAGTCCCCCGTTCGAGCTACTGGTATCGCCCCAAGGAGAAGACGCCTTGGGAACAAAGGCTCATCGAGCGGGTAAAGCAACTCAGTGAAGAGCAGGTGCGGTACGGCTATCGCCGTATCGCAGCACTGCTTCGGAGGGAAGGATGGCCTGTTGGCAAGAGGAGGATCCAGAGCATGAGGAGAGCCTTGGGCCTTCGGGTTCCACCCACCAAAAGGAAGATCATACGCAGGGGCCACTCCACGGGACTTCCGGTGAAGGCAGAGTACAAGGGGCATGTCTGGACCTGGGACTTTATCTGTGATGGAACCACGCGTGGAGGAGCGATCCGCATGCTCACCATCCTGGATGAGTACACCCGTGAGTGCCATGTCCTGAGAGCTGATCGGGCCTTAAAGAGTGACGATGTGCTCGAATGGATGGGCAGAGCCATCCAAGAGCACGGAGCACCAGCCTATCTCAGGAGCGACAACGGGAGTGAGTTCATCGCCAAGGCGGTGCAGGCATGGCTTGCCGAGAACCGCATCAAAACGATCTACATCGAGCCGGGCAGTCCTTGGCAGAACGGCTATGTGGAGAGCTTCCATGGACGCCTCCGTGATGAATGTCTCAACCGGGAGCAGTTCTGGACTCTCACCGAAGCCCGCGTGCTAATCGAAGATTACCGCAGGGAGTACAACACCTTCAGGCCACACAGTAGGCTGGGCTATCTGAGCCCCGCCAGCTTTGCGGCAAGGAAGAGCGCACCATCTCCGTCTCCACTCGGCCTACGGCCTCCCTGCGTCGGAGATGGACAACACAACACCAACCCACTACAAACATAATCAACCCCCAAAGACTAACTCTCATGTGGTCCAACTTCCCGAGTCCCGTCAATAACAGATACAAACTCTGCTCCTGGTGATGGATATGCTTTCTACCCGGGAGGTGGTTACGCCAATTTTCCATGGGTTACACCACCGGCTAATCCATTAATGTATGCTGCTGATGTGCCAGGCGTACAAGAAGCTGATATTCAATCATATATGAAAGCTATACATGCAGACTATTATCTCTGTACAATAACACTAGTTTCTTATCCACTTTATAACGATTCGACAGCGGCTCATTTAGACAATAGTGTGTCAGTGAGTCATACATTTACCATCGATTGCATTTCCGCAACTTCAAATGGTAATGGTCCCTATACATGGTCAGTGGGTTATTAAATATAATATCTTGAAAACATATTGCAAATTATTTATAATTAGTTTCCTATTTCTAGTGGGAAAGGATACATCCAAGTGCATGGCCCAATACTCCAGCACGAATACGCAAGACACTGCTGCAAGTCAAGCAATACAAGTGCTTCAAAATAATGATGTTATGCCTGCTCCTGTTGCGGGGCTTGCCTATGTTGATCCTGTGAAAAGAAAAGCCGTTGGAGATTTATACAATTTGCAGATGGGGGCAATATACTTACTTGGTAAAGCCAAGATACCTGGCACCGCTAAATATCTAATCCCTTATCTCAACTATCCTACAGCAGATTTCAATCCGGTGAGTATTCATTTGGGGCGAAAACATTTAGAAGATGTAAGTAAAACTCAAAGTCAATGGCCCGCATTTTCAGCATTATTAGAAACTCCTGGAGCATCTAAGGCTCTTACTGAATATGCACTTAATAAAGAGAATGCTGTTAATATGCGGTTTTCAGCTTTTTGTGCATTAAGATATTTAGATAAAGAACAATGTGAGGTAGTTGGTAAGTCTTTAAGCTCGGAGTTTAGTGATTCAAAAAATACACAAAATTATATTAATGGTGTTGAGAATAGTCAAATACACTTTGAAGGAGCCTTTTTTTCTCCAGAATAGAGCAATGAGCCCTCTAAAGCTGCACCATTTATTTCTCAATTGGATCATGATCATGCGTATGCCATGCGTGTTCAATTGATAGACTATGATGAAGCCCTCTCTCCTCTTCAAAAAGTGGCAGGGTATCAATCGCTTTTAAAAGAATATCCCGAACATCAAGAAGATCTCAACTTTCTAATTAATATACGAACCCAGGAAAATAAAAATGCGAATAATTAATAATTACTTACTTATTATTCTGACATTATTATCACTCTTGTCTAGTGCGCAGGCAGGATATGTGTCTATCACGGCATCGCCAGGAGCCACATCTGCACCAGACGGGTCTCAATACATTGCAATCAGTATGTATGATGCTGCAAATTCCGGGGTCTCCTTTAGCGCAGGAGCAGGACCTGATTACGGCTATATTACAGGTTGGTATTGGGATTTTCCAAATGGTGACCCAGCTAACGCAACCGTGCAAAACCCAGGAAAAGTGACATTCAGCACGGCAGCATATGGACTTGTAAACGGCTGCACTGTTGGTGTCGACCATACTGGATCATCAAACGAATCTTGTGCGGTTTCTGCAAGTGTCGTGAGCACGGTCAATGTAAATGTCGTTCAACCAAGTTTGGAATTCAATACAACAAGCTGGTCGTCGAATGATACTGCTATTGATGTAGAAGAACGAGGGTATTCTATGACATTTCCTTGTGGAACTGAGACATTCGCTACCGAAGGACTAGATACTCGTGTAGAGATACCTTATGAATATAAGTATACGATTGCTGCGCCTGATAATTCAGGAGCTGTTAAGGAACAAATGTCTATTCATGAAACGTGTACGGTTGTTTACACACTATATAGCAACGGAACTATAGTGGATGGACCTGTACCTTACACTTACCCTGATGCTAAAGACTATCCAGATAATGGACCTATTAGTTCCCCGACAGTTACAGCTCCAGCTAACCCAACAATGTACGCATTTGATGCACCTGGTCCTCTTGAATCAGTTGGCAATAATATGATGTCCCACTATCATGCAAATACATATGTTATGCAACAAACGCTTACGTCTTATCCGTGCTATCATGATCCACACGGTGACCACTTAGATCCAAATACTGCAGAATCTCACACCTTTACTTTTATAGGCACTTCAACAAGTGCAAATGGACAAGGTCCATATCAATGGACAGCATCAAAATAGAATAAAATGAATTTTCTTAGTAAATCAATATTATTGTTAATAATGGCAATGTGTGCTTCCGAAGCTTTCGCTCAAGATCAAGCAATTACTGAAGCAATAAATATTCTTAAAACAACAAAAGCAATGTATGAACCATGGGGACAAATACATCAGGTAAATCCAGATAAAATGAAGGAAGCGAGTGTATTATTCGAAAAACAGATAAGTGCACTTAATATTTTGAGAAATGCAAAAATTAATGGTATTGCAGAATTGGTCGTTCCTTTTTTGAATTATAATAGTAACGAGTACGCTTTTATGGGTGGATATGATCAAGCACCACACCCAAGTCTTGAACAAACAAGAAATCAATGGCCTGCCTTTTCTGCTCTTATTGAACTGCCAGGAGCGGCAAAAGCACTATCAAACTGCGCACTCGATAAAAATGAACCGCTTGATTTTAGGGTAGCTGCATTAGCTGCGTTGCGCTATATAGATAAAACGCAATGTGATAAAATAGCGCCAATATTAATTGATCAGGCGACTACAAATCGCCAGAAATTGTACATACATGGAGTTAATGATGGAACGATTCCCTTCCAAGGTATATATTTCTTCCCTCCTTATGTTGAGTAATAAATATTCATAATTTTCATTATATTATTAAGTAGGTGTTCCACAAAGCCAGCCTGCATAAATGAGCAAAATAAGCAGTTTCATACGTTCGGAGATTTGATTTTATAACCCCGCTGGGAGAGTTCTTATGATTTTCACTCAAGGTGAAGCATGAAATTATCACTGCTCCTCGTCATGGCCTTGCTCTCCTCAGCCTGTGCCAATCCTGTGGAGGAGTTCCATCTCGCCCCTGCACCCAACATGGAAAGGGCCGATCTTTACTACCTGCCTTCCTCCTCCAC
>Ga0302277_1003504_pt1 | contig 10703 bp, 10 predicted proteins | sample III_Bog_N3_1_FD_198759 | JGI IMG/M metagenome (GOLD analysis project Ga0302277, IMG submission 198759) | Peat permafrost microbial communities from Stordalen Mire near Abisko, Sweden - III_Bog_N3_1 | ecosystem: Environmental > Terrestrial > Soil > Wetlands > Peat | place: Sweden: Abisko... | reverse complement strand
GCGATCGTCACGCCGCTGGCGATGCAGCAATACATGCTACTGCAGCGCAATCTCGTTTACACCGGCATCACGCGTGGGAAAAAACTGGTGGTATTGATTGGACAGCGGAAGGCCCTGGCGCTGGCGGTCAAAAACAACCGGACCGAAAATCGGTTTTCCGGGCTGCTCGCGCGGCTGCTTGCGCCGGACTGATTTTCAAAAACGGATGCGTCATTTTTTATCGTCAGGTCTGGATTTGGCGTTAAGCTTTCAATGGACTGGTTCAGCGACCCAAAACAATCTGATTTATGAAACAGCGAAAACTTGGCACCCAGGGATTGACCGTGTCGGCCCTCGGCTTGGGCTGCATGGGAATGTCTGAATTTTATGGCACACGTGACGACCAGGAATCCATCGCCACGATCCATCGGGCGCTGGATCTCGGCGTCAACTTCCTCGACACCGCCGACGTGTATGGCTGCGGGATCAACGAAGACCTTGTGGGCAAGGCCATCAAGAACCGCCGCGAGCAGGTGATTCTGGCCACCAAGTTTGGGAATGTCCGTGGTGCGCAGGGACAATTTATTGGCGTGAATGGCCGGCCGGAATATGTCCGCAAATGCTGTGATGAGAGTCTGCAGCGGCTCGGCGTCGGGCAGATCGACCTTTATTACCAGCATCGCGTTGACCCCAATGTGGCCATCGAAGACACCGTCGGGGCGATGAGCGAACTGGTGCGGGCCGGCAAGGTGCGTTACCTCGGTCTTTCCGAGGCGGCTCCAGCCACGATTCGCCGCGCCGCCAAGATTCATCCCATCACCGCGTTGCAGACCGAATACTCGCTCTGGTGCCGGGATGTAGAGGTAGAGATTTTGGCCACCTGCCGGGAACTGGGGATTGGCTTTGTGCCTTACAGTCCTTTGGGTCGCGGCTTTCTGACCGGGAAAATCCGGCAGATTGACGATCTGGGAGCCAACGACTGGCGGCGGAATGGACCGCGTTTTCAAGGAGAAAACTTTGATCGTAATCTGAACATCGTTCATCGTCTCGAAGCTGTCGCTCAACGGAAAAAGTGCCAGGCAAGTCAACTGGCATTGGCCTGGGTGCTGGCCCTGGGCGAAGACATCGTGCCCATCCCCGGCACCAAACGGCGCACTTATCTTGAGGAGAATGTGGCCGCACTGCAAATCGAACTGACCACGGAAGATCTGGCGGATTTCAACCGGATCGCGCCGGTGGGCAGCACGGCTGGTGCCCGATATCCGGAGCCGGGCATGGCCGCGGTAAACCGTTGAAGGTTTGCAGGGCTGATAGATTCGGAAACCGCACTGGAAATTGATGTCGGCAAAGTTATACTTCGGCCTCGAACGATGAAACGCCGTGCGCCAAGATCGCAGCCCAGCAGCCATTCCGCTTCCTCCGGTCCACCGGTCAACCACAACCGCGCGCTTATGCGAGTGGATGGCACGGGCATTCGGAAGAAAATCAAAAAAGACTACGAAAAAGCCTTGCGCGATCTGGAGAATTCGCGGCGGCAGCTCGACCAGTTTCATCAGACCGATCTGCCGCAGTTCACGCGCTGGTTGAACAGCCATTTTGGTGCGTTGCTCACGGAACTACGCGAACTCAACCAGAAGCTGGCGGTGGATGAGGAACTAATCTTTCAGGTTGAAACCGAGGCCATGTTCAGCGGTTGTTCCGACGCCCGCGCATACCAGCGGGTGATGGAATTCCGTGAAAATCCCGAACCGCTGCGGCCCGCAGGCGGCGAACCTGGTGCAGAGCCGGATGCGTTTGATGCCCGCCCGGAACCTGGATACGACGATGAGCAGGATCCGATGGAGGAATTTATCAACGAGTTCATCCGCAATTTTGGGCCGGGCGCACGACCGCAGGAAAATCATGGTCCCAAGGCCGGGCCACAGCCCGAGTCTGCCGCGCCGGTTCGCGCGTCCGCGCGGCTCAAGGAACTTTATCGCGCGGTGGTTCGCCGGTTACATCCCGACAGCCAGCGGGAAATGACGCCGCAAAAGACCGAATGGTGGCATCAGGCACAGGCGGCCTACGAAGCGGGCGACGCGGAGCAACTGGAAGTCATCCTCACGCTTTGCGAAATCGGCGCTAGTGGCACGACCGCGCACACCAGCGCATCGCTTTTGCAGCGCATCACGGCGCAATTGAAAAGTTCACTGCGCGAAATCAAACGCCAGCTTGCGGGGCAGCGGCGCGAGCCGGCGTGGAATTTTTCCAAGCGAACAGACCACGCGGCGATGGCCAGCCGGACGCGCCATGTGTTGACGGACGAATTGGAGCGGATGCGCCACCAGTCGCGAATGATTCAGGAGATGATTGCGCGATGGAAAGCGGCGGCGGATCGGCTCAAGCCGCCGCGCCGCCGGAAACATCAGCCGCAGAACAAGGAATTTCCCTTCTGACCCGCGGCTCAAACACAGCGCATTGTAACGAGGATTCGCTTGCCTTCACCCGCGCCAATCTCATTTTGAAATCCTATTCAATAGGATTTGTTCTGGTTCGACCACCTGCCTTTCTGTAATCCGCCTGAGCGCCAAATAAATCTCCTTTGGCTTGCTTCATATTGCCACGCTGAATATATGCGTCGGTGAACTCAGGATCCAATTGAATCGTCCTACTGAATTCTGCTATTGCGCCATCCCAGTCACCATCAGACCGCTTGGCAACGCCGCGCAAATACGCTTGTTTGGCTTCATCTTTTCGTATCTGTCCCGCTTGGTCTTGAGCTGCTATGCGCTGGATTTCATTCTCAGCCTGCTTCTGTTGACTGATTTTTCCGATAAGCTTCTGCAGCCACTCCCGATTGGCAAGTTTCGGGTTTAATTTGATGGCATTAAGGTTGTCTGTAAATGCCCCATTCAAGTCACCCCTTGATTCCTTTACGAGGCCACGAGCATTATAGCTGTCCGCATCCGCTGGATTGAGTTCAATGGCCTTGTTAAAATCCAGCAATGCTCCAGCCGAGTCACCATTTTTCATTTTGAGTTGTCCACGCTTGTAAAACTCATTTGTTGTGTTAAGTGGTTCAATGGGGTTAGAAATATAAATCTGCTGCGTAACACCATTTGCGGCCAAATTTCTAGTGGCCACTGGCGGCGTATTTTGATTTGTCAGCCCTTCTTCCGCTTGAATTTGAACCTGGTTGGTGCCGGACACATCCACTAGTGAAGAAATGTTTGAGCTGTCGGCTTTTACAACCTGGTTGTCTGGTTGAGAAAGGGTGGATTGCTTTTTTGGTTCCAACGTAGCGACGCGTGGGAGACTTTGTGAAGGTTCGTCCATCGTAGTGAAAGCGTTGGTCTCATTCTTATTGCTGTAATTGCGCCAGGCGGCGGCTTTGAAAAGCCTCACAAGCCGTCTCCCTGCATCAATTTGACTGGCTGTCATCCGGGTTTCCAAATCGGCGAGCCGTGCTTTTTCAGTGGCTTTATCTCCTGCTGACAATGTGTTTTCAACCGACAACTGCGTCCATTTGTAAGCCTCCAATAAATCTTGAGACCCTTCAGTCCCGTAGGCATAAATCCAGCCGAGGCTCGCTTGAGCAGCCCCATCATTCTGTTCGGCAGCCTTGCGCCACCATTTTAAAGATTCAGCGTAGTCCACCGCCGCACCGAGTTCGCCGTCTGAATAATAAATTCCAAGATCACATTGAGCCTCTATGTCGCCGGTTTCCACTTTGGTGCGAATTTCAGCCAAACGTCTGGCGTCGGCGGCGCGGGCCGCGGCTAGCTGCATGCCATGCCATGTCGAGTTAATTAAAGCCACCAGCAACGCCAATACAACCATCACGCCTAGGCCGATAAGAACTTTCTTGCTTCGATTCACTCGGTCTTCTGCTTTTGGAGCGCACAGGGTGTCCGTCGGCTTTTCTCCACCGGTCGGAATGCCCATCAGTAGATTCAGACCTGATCCGGCAGTATCCCGTGGTGGAGCTATGAATTGAGGGTTCACGCCGAAATCGGCTGCTGGTGTAATTTCTGGCTTTGGTGGTTTTCCGTCCGGTGGGGCGATTTTTGAAAGGTCTTTGGCGGGCGACGGGGGAGGCGCGACTAATTGCGTATCGGGACTAATGTCGGGCGGTAGACCTTCAAAGATTGCTGGGATAAATTCTGCCGGCTCCCAGCCCGGCATGCCTTCAGTCCAAATCCGATCTGACCTCTTTAACTCTTCACGGGCAGCTAATAATTTCAATTCCTCAAACGTTACGGGGCCTTCCCACCTGTCCTTCGCCGCATAATAGTATTTAGTAACCATAAGTCTAAAATGACAACTGAATGCTCCGGCTTTCACTCGTTACCACCCGGCGATCAGATGATTAAGAATAGGCAGTCTTTGGATTTGGGCCGAATCGATTGTTGCCCGGCTTGCCAGCTTCCGCCCAATAAATGATATTCCCAATAGGCAGCAGTATCCACCATCCGCTGCGGTCTGTGTCATGCATTCTGCGGATGCCGACACCAATGTAGGGTATTATAACTGCCAAATTATAAAGCCCGTAAAGAACGCCTGGTTGCCCTTCCATTATTCCGTCAATTATGGCCAGCCCAACCGATACCGCCAAGTTTACGAAAAAGAACGTCCAGAATTCTCGTTTGTCAGCACGCCCATTAAAAACCGCATATTTCCTTAAAACCTGAAAATATTCGTTGAGGAAATTTGCACTATTTTGTGCTTCTGCCTGCGGCAACGTCTTGGGTAGTGTGACCGGCTCCGTGAGAGGTTCCAAATCGGGCGGCAGCCCCTCGAAGATTGCTGTGGTCTGCCCCGCAGGCTGCCATGCCGCCATGCCTTCAGTCCAAATCAGTGCAGTCCGCTTAAGTTCCTGGCGAGCAGCCAGTGATTTTATTTCCTCAAGGGTTATGGGACCATGCCGCCTTCCTCCGACAGCATAGAAGTATTTGTCACTCACGAGTGAAGAATACGCCCCAACGTGCCGTGGTCGTCAAGGGGAAAATGCGCCGTAATGGGGCGTGTCATTAAATTCCAGACAGGCGGCGCAACTCAAGGCGTTCGGCGTGAATGTTCGCCGGGAGCGGATGGCCAGAAAAATCACGCAGGAGAAACTTGCTGAAGCGGTTGATTTGAACATCCGCACCATCCAGAAAATTGAGGCCGGTCATGTCAATATCCTGCTGACCACCGTGCACCGTTTGAAAAAGGCGCTGGGGTGCCAATGGGACGATTTGCTGGGGCAATGAGCTTCCACCCGTTGCTGGTGCGACGGCAAGGAACAATGTGGCTTACTGTTTTACTGCCCGATAAAAGCGCGAGCTGCAAACAGGCCGTCTTGGTCGGTAAAATTGAATATCTCATCGGCCAACATTCCACCGGTAAGATCGCTCAAGTTCAAAAAATTGGTCCAAACCTGGACGCGAAATGGTTGGCATCACATTCAAGCGATGTGCCGGTTGAATCCGGCATCTGGCTGGAGAGTCGGTGCGGCGAGGATGAATGGTTGTAAATTGAATTAGGCGTCGAGTGGTGGAACCCGGCAGAATCGCTGGCCCCCTGTGCTTTTAAGATTGGATTAGCTTGCTGGCCGGAAATGATCGTGTCCGGCGAAACGAGTTGGCCGCTCGGTGTGGCCGAAACGGAAGCTCCTGCAACACTTGCGATGGACAATTGAAATCACACCCTCCAACTTGTGGCTATACTATTTATTGAAATGCTCTAAGGCGGATGTGGGGTCAAAGGTCAAGGGGTTGGATTGGCGTTTGCTTTTGCTACTGCCGGTCATTGTGGCAGGTTGCTTTTTTGGTTTCCGTTGGTTTGGGGGATTGTGGGTGCGGTCGGTTCTGCCTGCCGTGAAGAAACAGGCTGCCGTGTCCAATGTTCACACGGTGCCGGATGCGGTCCCACCGCAAGTATTGCCAGCTTCACCGGTTGTTCCTTCCGCCCCGCCCAAGATTTCGGTGGAAAAGGGATTGGAGAATAACAGTGGCGATACCAGTAGCAATGAAGCGCTCATGATCGGCTGGGTCTTGGAAGGCGGAAAGACGCAAGTGGCTTTGTCAGACGATCGTTTGGTCGGCCAGGAAGATGGTCTGACGCAAATAACCCGTTCGTACTGCATTATTCAAGGGCGCATTTATCGGATGCGTTCTCGGGATGAACAATTGCGCGACGAACAACGTTCTGCGGCAAGGCATTCGTCGGAAAGCAGACCAAGGTAAAAACAGAAGATATTTCATATTTTAGTCTTTGTTATACAAATCAATCTCCCAGAGTGGTGAAATTCGTATCCGTTCCGTAACTTGTTCCGCCGCTGTCCAAAGCGGTGATTCGATAATGGTAGGTGGTGTTCGGAGGCAACCCCGTGAGGTTTGCCGTGAACGATTCCGCCGCATTAACCCCGGTTTGAGTGGTGATGCTCCCGTAATTGGTGGTGGCGCCCCACTGAAAATAAACCGTGCTGCTGGCTCCGTTGGGATTGACCGTCCCGTTCAATGTCGCCGTTCCGTGGGTGATTGAGGTGGCCCCCAGCGTGACAACCGCCGGCGGCGGCGTCCCGGTGGTGAAGCTCATGTCCTGGCCATAGCCCCACCCGCTCAAGGTCGTGCCTGCCGCCCGGTAATGGTAAGTCGTTGCGGGGTTGAGGCCGGTGACGGGATTGCTGTAATCCTGCAAATACCCCGTGCCGAAGAATTGCTCTGACTCAGTGGAGCTTCCGTAGTTCGTATCCAGTCCATATTGAAAAAAAGCCGCATCCGTCTGGCCATAACCATTGATGCCGCCGTTCAACAACGCCCCATTGGTGGTGATGGAACTGGCGGCCAAGGTCTGCACCGCAGGGGGCGGTGGCGCTGGCGCGGACGTGGAGAAAACCTGGTCGCCTCCATATTGCGTCCCCCAATCATCGGTGACGATCAGTTGGAAATGGTAAGTGCTGGAAGAATTCAGTCCGCTGATCAGTTGAGTCAGGGCGGTCACATCGTCGGATGTGGCGATGTCATTGGTTGCCGTGCTTTGGCCGTAGGTCGTATTAGATCCATAGGCGAACCAATAAAGCGTGCCTATTCCGTAGGGAGTGGTTGTGCCATTTAAGGACGCTCCAGAGCTGGTAATCTGAGTGGCAGGGGTGGTCATCGCCGGCGGTATAAAGCTGGTATTGGTTATGGAAATGGGGCCTTCGAGTTGATAGAAGCTGGAAGATATGGGATTGGTCACCAAATCCGGTCCCGACGGCAGGGTGTCCCGAACCATGAACATATTATTGACGTAGCGTACGGGGCTCATTAGAGGCATCCACATACCCATGCTGCTCAACGGGCCGTGCGAGAACATTGCGCCCGAGTAAGGACCGCTGCTCATGGTGCCGCCCGCAAAATCTTCGATCCAGCTCAGGGTTAATAATGAAAGGTTTAGATTGGCATTGATGTTCACAAGGGGCCGGAAGCGAATCATCTCGAACGCGCCAATATCGGTGCCGTCTCCGCCCGCTGGCAGGGGTGCGTTCGGATAATAACGGAACGTCCGGCTATACCCACGTTGATCGGTGGGGATCCCTAAACCCGAGCCTTGGTCGATCGCTGCGCTGCCGGGGGATAGCGCCATTGTGGGCGTCTGGCCGCCGTTGTTTTGTAATGACCCGAGAGCCGGATCGAGCGGAGTGGCAATCGTTCCGGTGAGATCGGGTCCCAACTGCAACGGGGTGTAATCATTCCAGCCGGAACTTCCGTCCGTTTTTCCGATTAAATTGAAGCCCCAACTTTCAAAGGGGCCGTTTACATCCGGGCCCGTAGCTACACCCATTTGCACCGCTCCCAAGCCGGCGAGCACGCTATTGCCGCTTACAATGGTGCTTATTGTCTCGAGATATAGGCTGCCGGCGCCAGCGTAGATGCCGCCCCCCAAGCCATCGCCTCCGGAACCATTGAGACACCCGCCACCCGAGCTTGTATTGCCGCTAATAGTACAATTACCGATAGCACAGCCATCGGGTGGGGTGGGGAGGTAAACACCGCCTCCCATGCCATTGCCTGCATCGTAATCGTTAAATTGACCGGTAGCAGAATTACTCGCAATGGTGGAATTAAATAAAAGGAACGACCCACCCACGACAGCGATTCCTCCGCCCAGACCATTTCCCTGTCCCAGATCCAGAGCAGAAAAAGACGGCCCGGCGGCAGAGTTAAAGCTGACGGTGCAACCCACCACGTAAACCTTGCCGCTGAACGAGCAAATGCCACCGCCAACGCCATCCCCGCCAGTGCCCACGCCCCCTTCAGTAGGATACCCGCCAGCGCCGCCCAATGCCGTGTTTCCAGTAATTATGCAGTTTGTAAGGTATAAATAGCCGCTATTCAATATTCCGCCGCCTTGTCCGGAACCCCCATCGGGCTCGCTGTCGTTCGTGGCGTTGGTGCCTTGAGCCAATCCTCCACTGATCGTGAGGCCGGAGATATTCACCGTCCAATCGACTATATTGAACACACGGCTATTGTTGTTTCCGCTGACTGTCAAGATCCCCGCTCCGGGCCCGGTTATAGTCAGGTCGCGGCCAATCTCGAGTTCGTTGGTCAGAACGATGGTGCCTTTCACGCTGGGATCAAAAACGATGGTGCCACCGGGAGCGGCAGTCAGAATCGCGGCCCGTAGGGAACCCGGAACGCCGTCAGCCAGAGTAGTGACAGTCACCGTGTTCGCGAGGGATGAACCTGCCACTAACAGGAAGGCGATGGTCACCAAGGCGTTAGCCAGGGGTGTGCAATAGCTTTTCGAACGGTCTGGCTTTCTCATATTTAGAGGTTGCTCAGTCAATCATTTCCTGAGCGCTGCAGCTGGCACCTACCGCAGAAGAGGCTCCGCTACTTCGGTGATAATTCCGGCGTCAGGCAACGGGCGCTAAATCCAACACGACGGCGAAGGACAAAGCGATTCCTCGCAAAACCGGAAACAAGTCCCATAAGCCGGGATTTCCCATTTGATTTAATGTTCATGGCGTAAGTGAGCTGTTTTTCGCCTTTTTCATGATTATCCTCCCGTCGCCCGGATTTGCAAGCCTTTTTTCCTGTCCGCCATCGGTTTTTCTCCGGCGTTGGGGGTGTTCCGATGGCTTTTTTGGCTCCATTGCCCTTTTACTCCCGGATGTGAAGACACCTCCTCCGTTGTTGTGATGTGTTTTTGCCATGGTCGGCCTTCATCCTGACGACGCGACTGCCAATCGCAGCCGCCCAATCCCTTCCAAAATAGCCCGGAACAACTCTCTCGGCACCGCCACTTCCGCCATCTGGAAGACGATCTTCCGGGAATGGCGCACCACCTTCGCCCCAATCTTGATCAGTTTCTCCCGCAGCGTTGTTAACGTCCAGTGGCGAACCGCTTTGGGCAGCACCGCCTGCCGCAAAAAGTTGCCTAGGTTGTAGGCCAGCACGAACAGTTGTAGCCGCACTTGGTTATCCACAAAGTCGTGACAGGAAAGGCGCGTCCATTTGACCGCGTTCTTGCCTTCTTTGATCCACTGCTCCGCCGTGCCTCGCTGGTTGTAAAACCGCACCACCCGTTTTGGGGGCCGGACCAGGTTGGTCACGATGAAACCGACGCGAGGGAACAGTTCGCCGCTGTGCCACTCGACTTTGGCCACCACGCGCCGGGCACGATTCCAACTCTTGGCCTGATACAGAAAACCGGCATACCAGACTACCGGCACGTTCGAGGGTCGCCCCACCGGTCGGGTCAGCAGTGGTTCGATGTCCCGCAGCAACGCATCATTGGCGGGCAGCCGGATGGCATACTCGAAACCCTCGTCTTCCAGATACTCATAAATCTCCGGGTTGGCAAAGGCGGCATCGGCCCGAAAATAGCGCCGCAGGTTACGACCCTGATAGCGTGCCACCACCGGTTCCAGCACCTCCCGCCAATCCTTGGCGCTATGCACATTGCCGTCACGCAGCAGAGACTGCTCCACATCGCCAAACTGATTGAAGCAAAACAGCGGATGGTAGCAGGTGCAACCGAAATGTCCGTTGAACGCTGTTCCTTCCTGCTCGCCATAGGTCTCGCTCACCGAACTATCCATGTCCAAGATCAGTTCCCGCATGGGCTGGCGTTCCCGCAGCCGGTCAATCCATTTTCCTGATAGATTCGTCAACGCCTTCAGGTTGCTCGGCTGGGTCAACACTTCGGTCTCGAACCGTCCCATCTGGCTGGTGGAGGCCGCTGTGTGTTCCGTGGCTCGCCCACCAACTACTTGCCGCATGGTGGGATCTACCGCGAGCCGTTCGGCATCATTGGTGTCTTCGTAACCTGCCAGCCGACTGAAGATGGACTGCCGCATTTGCGCGACCATTGAGTGTTGCGTGTTCTTACCCGTCCGTCCATCACTCAAGAGATTTTCACCCAGATCGGTCAGACCCAGCGCCGCATCCAGTTCCCGATAGGCCAGCAACCCGGCATCAGACGTAATCTTGGAACCGTGAAATTCCAGCTTCAATCGACTATCGAAAACCATCCGCAGAGCCTCTTTTTTGCCTGCACCCGTTGGATTCGCCGTTTTTTGTTGGTTGGACATAGAGGAAAGCCTTTGTTTATGCGGCTTTATTGTATGTCGCTAACTCCTGTTTGTGAAGTCTATTTGGGAAATATGGGTTTAAGATCTTCGGCATCTTAACTCGCTGCTTATTGTTGGACTTGGATCTGAAATCGGCCCGAACTTTTCCCGGCATCAAATCTATTTTGAAATGGCTTGATCT
>Ga0302277_1003499_pt1 | contig 10710 bp, 4 predicted proteins | sample III_Bog_N3_1_FD_198759 | JGI IMG/M metagenome (GOLD analysis project Ga0302277, IMG submission 198759) | Peat permafrost microbial communities from Stordalen Mire near Abisko, Sweden - III_Bog_N3_1 | ecosystem: Environmental > Terrestrial > Soil > Wetlands > Peat | place: Sweden: Abisko... | reverse complement strand
ACGGATCAATGCCAAAGGTGCATGATGACGCCGCGCCATATTCTCAACCAGACTTCGTAGCAAACGATCCTCCTTGGAAACATCAACGACTACCGCCGGAATTTCTTTATGTCCGAGCGCAATATACGCTTGGATTCGACCCTGGCCGCAAACTAAATCATACTCCAACTCTGCCGCCTCCTGTGCCGAACGAAGACTCACCTGAATCGGCTTTTTCAAACCGAGATTTTTGATACTCTGGACAATGACATCAAATTTTTTAAGGTCACGATGCCTCGGATTCAAAATGCGAATCCGATCAATGGGAATCATTTTAATTTCGTTACTCATATTGCCTCTTCCAAATTAACGCGCTCGGCCATGCCGAAGAAAAAATCCAGTGTGTCAAACCGATAGGTGTCCAAATAAATGCCGTTGGCTTCGGCGATGCGCAGGTTTTCCCACATCATGTCAATACCCGGCAGCACATAATAATCCCGGATGCCTTCGTTCGTGGCATCCATGCGGACGGCGATGGTGATGTCAGGTTTCAGACCGGCATCCAAACGTATCAGCCACCGGGACGAACCGGCCAATGAGGCGGTGTGCCGACAAAGCACGATGGAAACCCGCAGTTCATTATTCACCCGAAGCAAATCCGCATTTTCATCCCACGACGCCTTTGCGCCCAAGGCTTCAATGTTTTGGACCACCGACGCAACAATTTCCGGGTGCCGCTTGCGCAGCTTGCGGTTGATCTCGATAAAACTGTAATCAATCTTCGGGTCGTAACCGATGAGCTGGTAGGCGGAAATTAGACTGCCGAAGCGATGGCTGAACGCCGCGCTGGATGGCAGGCTTTCCGTTTCGTCAATCAGAATGCCGCTGATATGACCGTGCTGGCTCAATAGGCCGCGTAATTTTGCGAGCATTTCCTCGTCGGTAAGTTTCTGGCTGCGCGCCAGAATGATTTCACGCGCCTTGAAAAACAATTCCGGTTCAATGATGCCTTCAAATACGCCGTTGGCGCGAACCCATTTGTCCGGCGGATTTTCAATATGCTTGCGTTTCAATTTGAATGACGTTCGATGATAGACATTGTTGCCAATGTATTTTTCGTTGGTAAGCACCTGATGAACCGTGGCACGGTTCCACGCGCGTCCAAAGTCTGTGATCACGCCTTGAGCATTCAGCAGCTTGGCAATTTCGGATTCGTTTTTGCCGTCATCAATGAATGTCTGGTAAATCCACCCGACAATTTTGACTTCTTCATCCGGGCCGCGCACCAGGACGACGCGATCGGTTTGGATGCTTTTTTGCTCGCCAATCTTCAACATCGCCTTCCGCTCGCCGCTCTGGTCAATCAACATCCGGCGCAGGCCAAACCCAGCGGTGCCGCCTTGCTTGTATCCAAGCTGAATCAGCCGGCACGCACCTTGAAAAACTTTTGACGAAAGTTCACGGCTATATTCACCTGCCATGGCGCGCTTGACGCCTTTGACAATCGTGGACACCGGGCTGCCGTCATTTTCAAACTGCTCGGCGCAGTAATGAACCGCGACTCCCGCCCGGCGGCAGATGTATTCATAATAGGCGCTTTCGTCGGCATCTTGAAACCGTCCCCAGCGGCTGACATCATAAACAAGAATGCTGGAGCAATTTATTTTTCCGTCCTGAACATCCTGAATCATTTGCGCCAAGGCTTCGCGTCCCTCGATATTCAACCCGCTTTTGCCCGCGTCAGAATAATCTTTGGTGATCTGCATTCCACGGCGTTTGGCATATTCCCGGATGACATCCATCTGGTTGCTGGTCGAATACTGCTGGTGCTCCGTGGACATCCTGACATAGGCGGCGGCGCTGGTTAGTGGCAGTTCTTGGTCTTCCAGGCTGTTTTGAATAGGCTCCATATTTTATCGTTCAGTCAGTTGTTTCTCCGTCCGAAAACTTACTTTCAATTTCCAATCCCCGGCGCTTGGCGTATTTGCGAATCACACGCATCTGATCGCTGATCGAAAACTGCCCGTGTTTCTTGGACTCCCTGACATAAATGGCGGCGCTCTTGGGCGGCAATTTTGCTTTTCCTGTATTCATAAAAAATCAATTAGTCGCCGCTGATGACGAAATCAAAATTGCGGCTTATCTGTTCCCTGATTTTGAAAAGCAACACGCCGGGAACATTTCGTTCGGCGCTCAAAAATGATTCAATGGCACTTTTCATTGGCGCGGAAAGATTTCCACGGATTGCTTTTCAGGAAAATAAACAAGTTGTGTGGAGTCAGATCAATTGGCGATTCCACCTTTAGTATTAGGCGAGTGGCAGCGATAACGACCAAACAAAGTGACCCCGAATCTACTCACAAGCGTCCCGGTAATTTTTTCGAGGTCGCCGAAAATCGCGACTATCACCTGCCACCAGCCAGCGGCGTCCGGGTGAGGAGGCGAACGCTCCACCACGGACTTAATAACGTGGTTAATTTCTGGAATCCATTTAGTGAACCGGTTCCAGTATTGTTGCAGAAGCGAAAGCCACGAAAGTGAGTTCGCACCTAAAGTCCCGCCGAAAAATTCATTTATCGTGGCATTCAAAACCAGTCGGTATGGCTGCGCGAATGATGGAAGGATGCTGACTGTCCTGCCACAACGACGACATCGAAACCGCCGAACAAAAATGCGTAAGACCCCGCGTTTTGTGCCGGTAACATTGCGGGAATAATAGCCCAGCGCCTTTAGCCCATCCCTCGCATCACAATGAGGGCATTCAGCCGGAGACTTTATACCCTGATGGAAGCTGGTGTTCGCATAATTATCGGCGCTCATCTGCACCGCACGAATAATTTGCATGGGATTGGAATCAATCCTGCGCGGCAATTTTTTGCGCCAAGCGTTGCATCTCGCCGCCGGGAGCAACGTGCGCGAACCAAACTTCATCGGCGAGCGCAGCGACAAATTCATTCCGCCGCGTGGCAAGGGTGCTGGTGACGCGATCCTCATTTCCGCTGAAACAGGAGAGAATCAAGAGTCGGCCATCGGCCAAATATTTTTGCCAATCCGCTGCGAGGCGCATTTTTTCCAGACTGCGGGCGGGACAGATGATGACGGGCTGACTGCCGCGCAGGAGAATGCGAAGGCACTCTTTTTCCACCGTTGAATGAAAACCGCTGATGATGCAGCGACCAGCATCGCGCCAGCAGGCGGCTTGGTCGTAGGCGGCAAGGATGGCTTGGCCGGGGCAACGGGCGGAACAAAAAAAAGCAGTTTTTGGCAATGCGAGCAGGTTGAGATTGCCGAAGGCGGACAATTGCGGCGACAGGCCGGTGACCAAACGCGCGGGATAACGCGCATCAGTGACTTTGAGCGCGACGGGTTTCATTCCGCCTCGGATTCATTGTCACGACCGAGGCGGTATTTGATGTCGTAGTTCAGAATGAAATCCAACTCCTCCGCCGTGAAGCCGTAGTGTCCCGCCAACATTCGATCTATTTCGTCGAGGATGGATTTGGACTGATTTACACGAAACGACAGGCAATCAACGGACTTTTTGCCTTTGTAAACGCGGACGGCATCAACAGCATTTCGCTTGAGGTCTTTGACATATTGCTTTCCCAAATCGGATAGTGTTTTTTGTTGATGAGAATTCATCTCGCGTGGATCAAACGGAAAAGTTTCAATATCTCGATTACCCAGATGCCGACAATCCGAAGTGATGGTAAAATACCACCACCACAAATCACTGCTCAGAGCTGCAATGATGGCGTATTTATCAATTTCTGGCAGAAGGTGGATGATTTTTTCTTCGCTTGAGCCGGTCACGAAATCAACAAAGACTTTCCAATAAAGACCACCGCGTCGGTAATAAACTATGTTGTTTGAATTGCGCGTAAAACAACCGCCGATTCCTTTTTTGTGCGCCCGCAGTTTTTTCAAAATTGACGCTGCTTCAGACGCTCCGAGTTTAGGAATGCTGCCCGCAAGTCGGCTATCATGCGTTCGCACATATTCAATTTTTGAAAAAAGTTCAGGCCGCGCTTCTGAATCCCACATCAAATATCGTGTCGTATCAACTTCTTCGCTTTGCTGCCCCACTTTTTGAAGCAAAATAGATAGCTGGAGATTTACGCCATCGAAAAGCTTTCCCGGCCTCCAACTGAAATTTGCAACGTAAAGTTTATTTGAGGTGCTTTTGAGGTGCGTTATTAGAGGAATCATGCGGTCGGTGCTAAACGCACTTAACGGGATAATCATCCCGACTTCGCTTCCAGACCGACTGAGTTGAGTGCATCGCTCCAAAACATAGACGAAAAGATTGCTGCACGTTTCTGTTTTATAGCCGCGAAGCTGATAAGCATCTTTGACATCTTTATATTCCACATACGGCGGATTGCCGATGATGACATCGAACCCGCCGTTGCTGACGATGCCGTAAAATTCTACGAACCAGTGAAACGGCTGGTGCGATTTCACCCACTTGGCATAGGCGGTTTTGTCACCCGACTTCACGCCATAGTCACCGGCAAGATAGCGGCTAAGTTCATCTTCCAGTGATTTCAACTTGGATTTCAGTTCGGCCTTGTCCTCGACAGTCACGCGCCCGCCAAGTTCGGTCTGCTGCTGGCGAAAACTGCGCCACGCGGCATCGGCAATTTGCAGCCGGTCGAGAAAACGTTCGTAACTGGCCAGATCGTCGCCGGAGAGCAGTTTCATCTGTCCGCCGCCCAATTCCTTCATGCAGCGTTTCACTTCGTCCGCCGTGGCGTAGCCGACGAGCGTGTTGCCGGCGCGGATGTTGAAATCAATATCTGGCAGTGGCTCGACGCCCAGATTTTCCTTGGCAGCATCCGGCTCGACCTGCGCGGCGAGCTTGAGAAACAGGCGCAGTTTGCAGATTTCCACGGCCTCCTCCATGATGTCCACGCCGAACAGATTGTTCAGGATGATGCTCTTGAAAATGAAATAGCGGCGGCTGGGATGCGCGGCCACGCGTTCCAGCACGTTGCGGAAATCGGAGAATTTTTCTGGCCGGTGTTTTTCACCGGAGCGATCGAGTTCGGCCACGAACGCCTCCATGCGGTCGAGGCAGGCTTCATAAAGCGGCTCAAGGATGTTGAGCGCGGCGAACAGGAACGCGCCTGAACCGCACGTCGGGTCGAGTATGGTTACTTTCTCAATCGCGTGCCAGAAGGCGCGGAGCAGTTCCGGGCCTTCGCAGTTTTCAATCACGTCCTGTGCGAATTGGCGGATGTCGAGGTTGAGCGTGATGAGGTCGTTTATGTTTGCGATTTCGTGATTAAGGATTTTCGATTTGATCCCGTCGTAACGCTGGCGGCGGGCGACCACTTCGCGCCAGATTTCAGTTGGCAGCGCAAATTCACTCGCCGCCGATCTATTCCAACCGTCGCGATTGGACACGTCTTTGATCCCGGCATGGATTTCTTTTGGCAGTGGAATTTCGACACCCTTTTTAACTGCATCGTAAATGTAGCGGTCGGGATTTTCGCGGAGCAAATCCCAAATCGTCGGACCATTGGGATTTTCAAAAGCGATTTTGCATTTAGGCCGCGCAGCATCGAACAGAAAGGGCAGCACCGTGTTTTTGCCGATATATTCGGTGATGTCTTCCTTGGTGTAATACGCCCCCATTTGTTTCTGGTTGATATATTTCTCAAAGATGTAGCCGAGCACATCGGGATTGATCTCGTTGTCAGCGCGCAGCGGGCGTTCGTCCAAATGCCACTGGTATTGGTCGAAATAGTCGAAAATGCGCTCGAACGCCTTGTCGGGAATCTGGATTTCGTCGCCGTAGCGTTTTTCGATGTCATGCCGCTCGAACATTCCGCCATTGAGATACGGGATGCGACCGATGAGTTTTTCCAAGTCCGGCGCGCGTTCCTTCGGACGTTTGCCGAAACCTTCGTGAAACAGCCGCAACAAAAAATAACGGTAGAACGAATAGAAATTGTCCCTGCCTTTTTCCTGCTGGCAGCGGTTGAGCCGGTGGCGGAGATAATCGCGGTCGCCGTCGAGAAAGCCTTTGCGCTGGATGAAATAAACGAACATCAGGCGGTTGAGCATGACGGACGCATACCATTCATGGTCGGTGCTTTCGGTGATGCCGGTGATGAATTTCAGAAACGCATTGTGTTCCTTTTGAAAAATTTCGTAGAACCGTCTGGTGACGCGCTCCACATCAAATCCGGCACGGGCGCGACGAGTCACATCGTTCAGCACGAGGGTTTCTTCTTCGGCGAGCGTAAAGGCGATGACTTTAAGTTTCTGGATCAGCGCGTCGCCGTTCTGCGATTTGTGAAACGTGTGTTCACGGCAGGCGGCAGGTTTTCCCGGCTCGCGTTTCACCCACTGCCAGATTTGCGTGGCCTGTGCGGCATCGGTGAAAATAATCAGGTGTTCATGCGCGGCCTTGGCGACTTGCTGCTCAATTTTGCGGCGAACGGAGTATTCCGGCAGACGCCCGCCCGCAGGCGTTGGACAGCGCAAAGCGACCATGCCGCGCTTCTGGGCGACGGCCTGAAGTTTTTGCGGCTGACCGTCGAGTTGAATTTCGAGCGGGGCATTGTGAGTGTCCCAGCCAAGTTCTTCGCGGAACAGCGCAGAAAAATCAAATTCCTTGAGGAGTTGGCGGACGCGATTGACGTTGAGTGGCATGACAAATTTTAGGGTGCGGAATTTTCCGACATAGCCAGACCGAGGGAGCAAATAATCCGTGGCTCATGCGTTTGCTCCTCTTCGTGGACGATGCAAAGGCGGTCGTCATCACGGAGAGCCATGACGAGTTCAGCCAGTTTTTCATCAGAAATGCCGGAACGAAGCTGACGGTTCAGCGTATCGGTCGCGGATTGCCGGAGCGGGAAGCGGTAAATTTCTTCGATGGTCTTGGCAAGTTGCGGCGTGTCGAACAACATACCCTTGATCTGCTCGGCGTAGCGTTTCAGGCGTTCGTAAGTGCGGAATCGCGCGCCGGAGGGACGCCCAAGCTGACCGCCAACCGTTTTTTCTTCGGCAACGACAAACTCGACGCCTTTTCTAACAAGCTGATGATGATTTTCTTGCCGAGGCGACGCGGGCGTGTCCGGCAGACATTCGGCGGCTTTGAGAATTTCAAATTGCGATTGGGTGACGTTGTTGCCGTCCTTGTCTACCCATGCGAGCGCATCATTGCCCTCAGCGGTGCGGAGATAAACCAGCACGCCGGGCGGCTTTTTGTCGGCAGCGGCAAAACGCTTGGTGGAATACACCACTTCCGGCAACGTTTCGATGGCACTTTTGAGTTCAGGTGATTTGTCGGTGGCGTTTTTCCAAATCTGGTAGGCGAACGAGGACAAATCCACTTCGGTATCAGCGTCGCCATCGAGGATGCCAGCCTTTTCGTGATAGAGATCGAGCAACTTTTGTTTTTCGCTTTCATCCTCGAAAAAAGCCTCGTCCGTGCCGACAACTTCACGATTTTCATGCAGGCGCTGGCGCACACGCTCGCGGAGGCGGATGATGCGATTAACACCATCGGCAGGCAGAAATGAGTAACAGAGAATTTTTTCGGACTTTTGGCCGATACGGTCAACACGACCTGCACGTTGAATCAGACGAATGATGGCCCACGGCAAATCGTAATTCACGATGATGGCCGCGTCCTGCAAGTTCTGGCCTTCGCTCAAAACATCCGTGGCAATCAACACGCGGAGTTCGTTTTCCGGTCGAAATGCTGGATTGCTTTTGTTGGTCTCGTGCCGGTTGCTCGCAGGACTGAACCGCCAAGCATAACCAGTCGGGTCTTCGGCTTCGCCGGTGACGCCCGCGAATTGCTGCAAGCCGCGCGCGCGAAGTTGGGTTTCGAGATACCGCACCGTGTCGGCGAATTGAGTGAAGACTATGACTTTTTCCTTCGCGTGCTTTTTTGTTAGCAGATTGAACAACGCGTCGAGTTTCGCGTCCGTGTTGTGTTTCCAATCACCGCAGCCGGTGAGAACTTTCAACAAACTGGCGGCGTCATCGTCCAAATCTTTGCGCAGCGATTTCACGAACAGATCGGGGCGCAGCCAGGTGAACCGGCTTTTGAACTGCGTGGCGTATTGTTGATAAACTTCAGCGGCACGCTGCTTGAAGTCGGCCGTGTCGCGAAGATTCAACACTTGTGGCGGTTTTTGTGCGCCCCCATCATCTTCCTCAATCAATTCAGCCCCGGCACTTTCGTCGTCCACATCCTCGTCGTAGTTACCCATGTCAAGCAGGCCGGAATCCTGCGTGCCGAGCGGAAGTGGCAAATTATTTTCAATGGCGTGAAGAAAAATATGATTCCGCAAAATGTGCCGCTCAATGGATTGCTGAAACGCCTCGCCGCTGCTTTCCAGCCGCTTGAACAGATTCGTGCGGCAAAATCCCATGAGGCGTTTGCCCGCGCGCGATAGGTCTTGAAGTTGTTTGGCCTCGGCTGGAGTCGGCGATTTGTGCGGCGTGGCGGCGACGTAATTCGCCAGACCGTAACGCGGAAGATTTAGCGCATTGATGGCGGCGACCATGTCAGGCGCGTAGAGCCGGGCGTATTGGTCGTTGGAATTTTGCTCGTCAATTTTGAACGTGACCGTTTTTGGCACGCGTTCTGGAAAATAAGAACGGCTGCCGTCCTCAAAGGTGAGAAATTTGCGGCCAGTGGCCGGATCGAGCGTGGCGTAATTATCCTGAATGAAACTGCGCGTGCGGCGCACCATGTAAAGCCGCATCAGTTCGCGCCAGTCGTCGGTGTAATCACTTTTCTCAAACGCCGCCAGCGAACGCACAGGGCATTGATGCCTACGGAGAAATTCGGTTTCTCCGATGTCGCGCAACAGCCGTTCCGGGCGGATACCCAAATCTTTGTCTTCCGCCACGAACAGCCGGAGCTGGTTGGACAAGTCGAGGTAAGTTTTGTTGTAAGGCGTCGCCGAAAGCAGGATGCACTTGCTTTCGTTTTCCTGAATGTATTCCTGAATGGCGCGATACTTTTTGCCGCCGCGATTACGGAGATTGTGACTCTCATCAATCAGCACGACGCGGTAACGGCGCAGTTCGGGCAACTCGCGGACGGCTTTTGTGACGGACATCACCTTTGCGAGCAGACGATATTCGGAAACATAATCCTCCCACATCTTCACCAGATTTTTCGGGCAGATGATGAGCGTCTCGGTGAAATGGTCGTCCTGAAATATTTTCGCCAGCGCCGTGGCCATGAGCGTTTTGCCCAAGCCGACGACATCGCCGATAAGAACACCGTTGCGCTTGTTGAGATGATGCGCGGCGATTTTTACGGCGGCGACCTGGTAATCAAACAGACGATTTCCGAATTCAGGCGGGATGCGAAATTCCGACAGTCCAGCGCGTGCCTCCTGCGCCAGATGATAAGCCATTTTAACGTAGATATAATATGGCGGCAGCGCCACTTCGCGCGCCCAACTTTGTTCGATGACCTGCACCAACTCTGCGGAAATGTCCACGCACCACTTGTCGTTCCAGCGGCCTTCAAACCATTTCGTGAGCTTGAGAGCGGCATCATGGTCAACCACATCCACATTGAGTTCGCCCTGATTCGACAAACCGGAAAAAGTGAGATTACTACTGCCGACATAACCGATAATCGGACTGACCGGGTCGGGTCGGAAGCACAGGTAAAGTTTGGCGTGAAGTGTATGTCGGAGGAAAAGTTTGACGACGAGCTTCCCAGACTTTATCTGCGCTGCCAATCGGCGCAACCCCACTTCGTCAGCGTTCGTCGGCACGCCAAAGGTCAATTGATTGCGAAATTCCTCGGCCAGTTTCTTTTTGAGACGTAGCGCAGTCTGATTGTCGAGTTGCCCATCACCTTGAGTCAGGCTGAACGCGGCCCGCAAATCTTCCTGCGGCAACCGCTGCATCCCAACCAGCAGGCGGCACTGGTGATCCGCGCCACCCGGCCACTGGTCAACACAATCGTCAATTTGTTTCCAGCCGCGAAGATTGAAATAGCCGACGCAAAAGTCGGCGCGGTCGGAAATCAGAAGCGTCTGCTCCAATGCAGGAAGCAAATCGGCTTCGATGTTGTCGAAGATTCGAGGCATGGCTGTTCGTCTGCGCGCGAATCAGCCTGCTGTGTGGTGACTGTCTTCTGTGGGAACTCTGGTGCCTGAAATAAAAGAGGGACGCACTTACTTGCGTCCCACAACAGGCACCTAGGAGGCCCCACAGGAGAACGCTTTCAGCGCGCCCCAGTTGGGGCGCGCTTCAAACGCTGTCTCCTGCTCGAAATTCCTAGGTTTCGTTGTGGACAGCAGCCGAAGCTGCGCAAAATGATTTAGTTAAATATATTTTCTGGTCGTTTTGATTTTCTGCTGACACGGGAGCTTACGTTGATTGCTGTTTTGAAACAATCGCGGATTTTTTGGTGAAATGATCTGGATTTTGAATTCGCACACCGACCGTGCCTCGTGCCTCCATTATATGGCTCGCTCACGCCGTCAAGGTAGTGCGACTTGATTTCCGTCGCCTCCACCTTGACCGCGTTCGCTTCGCCATGGGATGGCACTTAGGAATCACGCTCGGAGTCTGCACGACTGTTTAAGAGTATTGAGCCGCTGGCGTAGTCCGTTGTGTTGAAATGAAAGATAAAATCCAGCCTTGCACACATCCTCAAATAAGTTGAGGATATGTGTTATGCCGAAACGGCGACAACTTGATCCGTTCAATGCGCTGATGCAAATCGCGCAGGAA
>Ga0302277_1003498_pt1 | contig 10712 bp, 11 predicted proteins | sample III_Bog_N3_1_FD_198759 | JGI IMG/M metagenome (GOLD analysis project Ga0302277, IMG submission 198759) | Peat permafrost microbial communities from Stordalen Mire near Abisko, Sweden - III_Bog_N3_1 | ecosystem: Environmental > Terrestrial > Soil > Wetlands > Peat | place: Sweden: Abisko... | reverse complement strand
AGAAAGCCTACCGCATAATTGCCCAATATCGCGCCGATGAGAACACCGGGCCAGATGCGTAAACCGAACACCAGCAAGGCGGTTAACGCAATGCCGGATGCCGGCCAGAACAAAGTGACCGACTTACCCACCAAGGAGAGCATCAAACCCAGCTTAGCGCTCAGAAAATACAGTAACGCCACCCCGAAGATCAAGGCGACATCTTTTTTGGATAAAGCGAACATACTCTCCTGATAAAAGAACTAACCATCTGACTAAGCGTTGCCAAAAATTGGTCGCAAGTCATTGGTTATAAATCTGCCTCCATCTTTATAACTATTCCGAGAAGGTCAGTTGAATCTATCATACAGCCAGTGAACAAACTAAATCGCGCGCAACTCCACACCATAGCTATTCGCTGCAAGCGGGCTGAATATTAATGCAGACTGACTGACACCGCAACGAATTGGACACGTTTGATCACATTAGTTCAGTGCCGATTACCTGCAGCGCGGTATCTTGCTTCTGGACTGGATCCGCCTTTCCCATTCCAGTAGAGTGGGTTACCGCATATTTAGGCCGCGCAATATCGCAAGACTCTCAATATCTTACAGCCGAGTGAAATGCCGGAAGGCGAGCGAACCATCTTTGGGAGTCATCACCAATTTGCTTGACGGTCGTCTTGTTGATCCTCTTCCTGACCATTTATTTTTTCAGGGCACTTAGCTCGCCGTAGATTAATTTCCGGTAAAATCTGGACAACTCCCCCCATTTTGCGGCAAAATGTGCGCCATGAAAAACCTGTTAGTATTGCATGGACCCAACCTGAACCTGCTCGGAAGCCGTGAGCCGGATGTGTATGGCCGCATCACGTTGGACGAAATTAACCAAAAATTGCAGCAATTAGCGCTCACGAAAGGGGCGAACCTGCAATATTTCCAGAGCAATGCCGAAGCCGCTCTGGTGGATCGCGTGCAACTGGCGCCCCAGGACGGCACCGATTTCATCATTATCAATCCCGCCGCCTTCACCCATACCAGCGTGGCGCTACGCGACGCATTGGCGGCGGTCGCCATCCCTTTTATCGAAATTCACATTTCCAATGTATTTGCCCGCGAAGCATTCCGCAAAGAATCTTATTTCTCCGATCTCGCCGTAGGCGTCATCAGCGGACTGGGGACAAGCGGTTACGAACTCGCAGTGCAATTTGCGCTGCAACATCCTGTTAGGAGCTAATTATGGATTTACGCAAACTCAAGACCTTGATCGAGCTCGTCGAAAGCTCCGGCATCGCCGAACTGGAAATCAGTGAGGGCGAAGAGCGCGTGCGCATCACGCGCTCCCCCTCCTCCATGATGCAGCAAGTTTACGCTGCGCCGCAGCAGCAGATAATGGCTGCGCCTGTACCACAGCCCGCAGCACCAGCCGAACTGGCCAAGCCCGCCGAGCCGGAAGGTCATGCGGTGAAGTCGCCCATGGTCGGCAGTTTCTACCGCTGCCCTTCCCCCGGTGCCAACTCCTTCGTGGAAATAGGCCAAAGCGTGAGTGTGGGTGATACCCTGTGCATCATCGAGGCGATGAAGCTGCTGAATGAAATTGAGTCCGACAAGGCTGGCATCGTCAAGGCTATTCTGGTGGAGAATGGCCAGCCGGTGGAATACGGCCAACCCCTGTTTATTATCGGCTAGTTACCCCGATTAACCATGATTGAGAAAAAACCGCCCGCCAAGCAAGGCGAAAGCAAGCAGCCGGTTGCAAGCCAACCGCAGGCCAGCTTGTTGAAACGCGGAATCATGCGCGTAGCGTCTAAACCGGAGCCAACACCCATCATGTTCGAAAAAATCCTCATCGCCAATCGTGGCGAAATCGCCCTGCGCATTCAACGCGCCTGCCGCGAGATGGGCATCAAGACCGTTGCAGTTCATTCCGTGGCTGATGCTGACGCCAAGTACGTCAGGCTGGCGGATGAATCAGTGTGTATCGGCCCCGCCCCATCGAACCAAAGTTACCTGAATATTCCGGCCATCATCAGCGCGGCCGAAGTCACCGACGCGCAGGCAATTCATCCCGGTTATGGCTTCCTGTCGGAGAATGCCGACTTCGCCGAACGCGTGGAAAAAAGCGGCTTCGTATTCATCGGCCCACGCCCCGAAACCATCCGCATGATGGGCGACAAGGTCACCGCCAAACTCACCATGAAAAAAGCTGGCGTGCCCTGCGTACCCGGCGTGGATGGTGCTCTGCCGGACAATCCGGCCGAGATCGTCAAAATCGCACGCAGTATCGGTTACCCGGTCATCATTAAGGCTTCCGGTGGCGGTGGCGGGCGCGGCATGCGCGTAGTACACACCGAAGCTGCGCTGATTAACGCCGTGACTATGACACGCAGCGAAGCGCAGGCGGCCTTCAACAATCCCATGGTGTACATGGAAAAGTTTCTGGAAAACCCGCGCCATATCGAGTTTCAGGTGCTGGCCGATTCTTATGGCAACGCGGTGTATTTGGGCGAACGCGACTGCTCCATGCAGCGCCGCCACCAGAAAATCATCGAAGAAGCGCCCGCACCGCTACTCAATGCACGCCTGCGCAACAAGATCGGCGAACGTTGCGCCGAAGCCTGCCGCAAAATAGGCTATCGCGGCGCAGGCACCTTTGAATTCCTGTTCGAGAACGACGAGTTCTATTTCATTGAAATGAACACTCGCGTGCAGGTGGAGCATCCGGTCTCGGAAATGATTACCGGCATCGACATCGTGCAGCAGCAGATCCGCATCGCCGCCGGGGAAAAACTCAGCTTCCGCCAGAAGGATATCGTGTTCAAAGGACACGCCATCGAATGCCGCATCAACGCCGAACACCCCTACAAATTCACGCCTTCGCCCGGACGTATCACCACTTGGCATACGCCCGGCGGCCCCGGCATCCGCGTGGATTCGCATGTCTACGCCAACTACTTCGTGCCGCCGAATTACGATTCCATGATCGGCAAGATCATCGCCTACGGCGATACACGCGAACAGGCTATGGCGCGCATGCGTATCGCTTTATCGGAAATGGCGGTGGAAGGCATAGACACCAACATCCCGCTGCATCAGGAACTGCTGCAGGATTCCGCCTTCCTGCGCGGTGGTACCAGCATCCATTACTTGGAACATAAGCTGGCTGAACGCGCTAAGGGTAGCTAACGTGGCTTGGCTCACGCTGACGGTCACTGCATCCGAACAGCAGGCCGAGCTTCTGAGCGATGCGCTGATGGAGCTCGGCGCACTGTCGGTAGATGTGCATGATGCAGATGCCGACACCCCTCAAGAGCAGGCCATCTTCGGCGAACCGGGTGAACCTGCCCCGCACTTGTGGTCACATAATCGCGTCACCGCGCTGTTTCCTGAAGATGCGTCGATAGCTTCCATCATGCTGGAAGCGGCGCGCGCCATCGGCCTTGCGCAGCCGCCTGCATACCGCACCGAAACACTGGAGGACAACGACTGGGTGCGCCTGACCCAATCGCAGTTCAACCCCATCCCCATTTCGCCGCGTTTGTGGATCGTACCCACTTGGCACACTCCGTCCGACCCCACTGCCATCAATATTGTGCTCGATCCCGGCTTGGCCTTCGGCACCGGCAGCCACCCGACTACGCGCCTGTGCCTGCGCTGGCTGGATGCGAATATCATGGGCGGCGAATCGGTACTGGATTACGGCTGCGGCTCCGGCATCCTCGCCATTGCCGCGCTCAAGCTGGGCGCTACCAGCGCCATCGGTGTGGATGTGGACACGCAGGCGGTGCAGGCCAGCCGCGACAATGCAAGCGCTAATCAAGTAGGCGCAAAATTCTTCCTGCCAGACAATGCGCCGAGACTACAAGCCGACATTGTCGTCGCTAACATTCTCACCAATCCGCTTAAAGTGCTCGCCCCGCTGCTCGCCGATGCCACGCGACAAGGCGGACACATCGTCTTGTCCGGCATCCTCAGCGAACAGGCCGAAGATGTGATGAAAATCTACGCACAATGGTTTAACCTAGAGCCCCCTATCATGGATGAAGGCTGGGCTTGTCTGTCCGGCGTGAAGAGATGACTGCGACTACGCTATGCCCGACATGCAACACCCGCTTCAAAGTAAGCCAAGCGCAACTTGACGCGCATCAGGGTCTGGTGCGTTGCGGGCGCTGCCAGGCAGTGTTCAACGCCACAGAATATTTGCAGGACGACCAGCCCAATCCGCAACTCGATCTGCCCATTGAGCCTGAAGCAACCCAGTCTACATTGGTCGAGACACCCGCCGCGCCCGTCCCCGCAACGCACGCAGAATTCGATTTCAGCCTGATCAAATCACCCTTCCCAGAACAGCAAGATACAGCGCGGCAAAAGACGCAGCAGCAGGATAAAACCGAACTCACAAAACCCATCACGCTGGCGCAAGATATTTCCGTTGCGGACGGCCCCGATGTCCCACCTCTCGATGCCACCAAGAAAAGAAAAGAAAAGCACACTGGGCCATGGATCGCCGGCAGCCTGCTACTGTTGATTATATTGCTGGCACAAGGTGTTTATTTCTTCCGCGTCGAACTTGCCGCCAACCAGCCCGGCCTCAAGCCTGCCCTCATCTCCTATTGCCGCCTGCTCCAGTGCACCGTGCCATTGCCGCAGAAGGCCGATTTGATGAGCATCGAATCTTCCGACTTGGAAGCGGATCCGTCGCAGGCCAGCGTTATCGCCCTCAACGCCCTGCTGCGCAACCATGCACCCTATACACAAGCCTATCCCAACCTCGAACTCACTCTCACTGACACGCAAGACAAGCCGCTGGCGCGCCGTACATTCCGCCCAGCGGAATACCTCAAACCCGACGATGATGAAAAACAAGGGTTGGCTGCCAACCGCGAACTTAACGTCAAGCTCAACCTCGACACCACCGACATCAAGCCGTCCGGATATCGACTATTCCTGTTTTATCCGCAGTAAATACTGCGCCATTGCTCACCCCCATGGCTGGCACGGACACGCTATAAAATTTCGAGCGCGCTGGCAGCCATGCCAAACTTTTCGAATGAACCTGAATTATGTTAAACCAACAACCTGTCATTCCCGCGCAGGCAAAAATGGCATGATTGGTCTCACTCACACCTCCTAAAGTTGTAGCAGAGGTTTTTTAGGGGACTTGGTAGTTGTAGTACAATGGCACAGCACTAACTTACAGTTCTTTTTTATTGCTTAAAGGAGTGAGTCATGAATACCGAATTAGAAGAAACTGGAGTCGAAGTCAGCAAAGAAAAATTAATGCAGGATTTACGCTTGGTAGTGTCGGATGCGGAGGAGTTGCTGCGTGCAACGGCCAGCCAGGCTGGCGAAAAAGTGTCTGCGGCACGGGAACGGATTCAAGATAATCTGGCTGCCGCCAAGGAGCATCTTGCCGTTGCACAGAAACATGTCGCCGCGAAAACCAAACAAGCTGCAAAGGTGACTGACGAGTATGTACATGAGAACCCGTGGAAAGCAGTCGGCATCGCTGCTGGAGCTGGCTTGATTGTAGGCATGTTGATTTCGCGCGGCCGTTAAGTGATGCAGGAAGCAGGCTCAGGCCTGATGGGGTCAGTCAAACGGCTGACCGCAACATTGACTGCTATCGTTTCAACGCGGCTTGAGCTGCTGGCGAATGAGTTGCAAGAGGAGCGTTTGCGTTTGACGCAGATGCTCCTTTTTACATTGTGTGCGCTGTTCTGTTTCGGTATGGGCTTGTTGTTGCTCACCGTTTTTATCGTGGTGCTGTTTTGGGATGACCACCGTCTCGCAGTGCTCGGTGTACTGAGCGTTATTTTTTTCTCATTGGGTGCGTTTGTGGTAGTGGTGCTGCGCAGTAAGGCGCAAGAGAAATCCAAACTGTTTTCTGCAAGTCTGGCCGAATTATCCAAGGATAGAGAACAACTCGGCGGCAGCCATGAATAAGCAAATGTTCGAGGTGATGCAACGGCGCCACGAGCTACTGGCAAAAATTGCAATGCAACGCGAGCAAGTTGCCGAGATTGGAATACGCTGGCAAGCGCCTTTTTCTCTCGCCGATAAAGGCTTGACTGCCGTGCGTTATGTGCGTTCCAAGCCTATGCTTGTTGCTGGTGCGGTTGCCATTTTCATGATCCGTCGGCGCGGCGTGACAGGCATGGTTGTAACCGGATGGAGGATATGGAGGTTATATAAATCTGCCATATCGTTTTCTGCAAAAATAGCCGATCACTTTCGTCACTAAAAACCGATACGCATCTTATTTCAGACGAATGACACAGCTGCCCAACAGAAAAACCATTTCACCATTGCAACAAAAATGGGCAAGTGTGCGTTCGCTACATGAGACCCAACGCTTGTATATCCGTAACGAGCTTTCGCAAGTACGCGGCCTGATCCCAATCCTGATGAAACGACGCAATGGTGGGCAATGGACCGAGGAAGAACGCACGCTGTTGTATCGTGACTTGCGTGCCTTGTCCAACTTGAGTCCCTACTTGGTTCCGCTAATCATGCCTGGCGGTATTTTGATGCTCCCGCTACTTGCCTGGTGGCTGGATAGCCGCCGCAAAGGGCGAGATAATTAAAGTCGGATCGGGTATAGACCCTTAAAGTACACCGCGGTTATCGAGTCGTGCAGTGGATTTATTCCAACCCTCAACCCAATGCCAGCGCAAGGTTGGGCTGCAAGCAGTCATTGGAGTGTCACCTACAATGGAGTCCCTGCGCGAACTTGGCATATACCCCGCACACCACGGATTGATGAGAAAAAGACCACTATAAAGAAGGTTGTTAGCCGGAAGATTTTTGAAGTAACATCATGCACAGGCACGATTAGAATTACGGTATTTTGATGGCGTGCGCCAATGACAATTCAAGTACAAAATTTATTGAAACGGATGATTACATGCCTTTGATGATAGGAGTTCCACGAGAGATAGCCGTGGGGGAGAAGCGCGTTGCCACCGTTCCGGATGTCGTCGAAAAACTCATCAAACTGGGTTTTACGGTTGCCGTTGAATCCGGTGCCGGAGATGCAGCAAATTTCAGCGACGAAACCTACCGCGCCGCTGGCGCACAGATTATCGAGGGAGCGGCCAAGCTGTGGTCTGCCTCCGACATCGTTTTAAAGGTATGCGTACCGACAGCGGAAGAAGTTAGTCTCCTGCGCGAAGGCGGCTACTTGATCGGTTTCATCTGGCCCGCGCAAAACCCGGAATTGATGACTCAGCTCGCCGCCAGGAAGGCAACCGTGCTGGCCATAGACTGTCTGCCGCGCGTGTTGAGCCGCGCGCAAAAGATGGACGCGCTGACCTCACAGGCTGGCGTAGCCGGCTACCGCGCAGTCATCGAGGCCGCCAATGTTTTTGGTCGCTTCTTCAACGGCCAGATCACGGCTGCGGGCAAGGTTCCACCAGCCAAGGTCTTCATCGCCGGTGCGGGCGTGGCCGGCCTTGCAGCCATCGGTACCGCCGCCGGTCTCGGCGCCATCGTGCGTGCCAACGACACCCGTGCCGAAGTGGCCGACCAGGTCAAATCCCTGGGCGGCGAATTCGTGAAAGTCGAGTATGAGGAAGAAGGCGGCGGCGGCGGCGGCTACGCCAAGGTGATGAGCGAGGGCTTCCAGCAGGCCCAGCGCGAGATGTACGCCAAGCAAGCGAGGGAAGTGGACATCATCATCACGACCGCATTGATTCCGGGCAAGCCCGCGCCCAAGCTGATCACCGCCGAGATGGTGAAGAGCATGAAGCCGGGTAGCGTCATCGTTGACATGGCGGCCGAACGCGGTGGCAACTGTGAACTGACCGAGCCTGGTCAGGCGGTAGTCAAGCACGGCGTGACCATCGTCGGTTACACCGATCTGAATAGTCGTTTGGCCAAGCAGTCTTCCGCCCTGTATGGAAACAATCTGTTCCGTCTGACCGAAGAGTTATGCAAGACCAAGGACGGCATCATCAACGTCAATATGGACGACGACGCGATTCGCGGCCTGACGGTCATCAAGGATGGCGTGATCACCTGGCCTGCGCCTGCGCCGAAACTGCCGGCGGCACCGGCCAAACCGGCTTCTGCCCAGCCGATTACAGCGCCTTCCGCACACGGACATGGCAAGGGCGGTGCTCCCGCATCAGCCACTAAGATAGCGATCATATTTGGAGTCGCGGCGCTGCTATTCTTGTTAATCGGTGCCTACGCGCCCGCCGCATTCCTCGGTCACTTCACCGTCTTCATACTCGCCTGTTTCGTCGGCTACATGGTGGTATGGAATGTTACCCCAGCCTTGCACACGCCCTTGATGAGCGTCACCAATGCGATCAGCAGCATCATCGCCATCGGTGCGCTGGTGCAAATATCCCCCCCCCTGATGGGTGACCTTGACCGCCCGGACGGCTGGATACGCTGGTTGGCAGTGGCGGGCATCGCACTCACCTCGATCAATATGTTCGGCGGCTTCGCCGTCACCCGGCGCATGCTGGCGATGTTCCGCAAATAAGGTAAATAATTATGTCTGCAAGCTTGGCAACCGTCTCGTATATCGGCGCGACTATTCTTTTTATCCTCAGCCTCGGCGGCCTCTCCAATCCTGAGAGCTCACGGCGCGGCAATCTCTACGGCATGATAGGCATGGCCATCGCCGTGCTGGCGACGGTGTTTGGCCCACGCGTTACCATGGCTGGTATCCCGTGGATCATTGGCGCCATGGCAGTGGGCAGCAGCATCGGACTCTACGCCGCGCGCAAAGTGCTGATGACCCAGATGCCGGAACTGGTCGCGCTGATGCACAGTCTGGTCGGCCTTGCCGCCATGCTGGTCGGCTTTGCGAATTACATAGACCCGGCGGCATCATCACAATTAATCGGGGCGGAAAAATCCATCCACGAAATTGAAATCTACATCGGCATCCTGATCGGCGCCATCACCTTCTCCGGCTCCATCATCGCTTTCTGCAAACTTTCAGGCAAGATCGGCGGCAAGCCCCTGCTGCTGCCCGGACGTCATTGGATGAATCTTCTGGGTTTGTTGATCGTCATCATCTTCGGATGGCAGTTCCTGCATTCCGAAACAGTAAGTGCAGGCATGATTGCGCTGACCGTGATGACGGTGATCGCGCTGCTGTTTGGTATCCACATGGTAATGGCCATCGGCGGCGCCGATATGCCGGTAGTGATTTCCATGCTGAATAGTTACTCCGGCTGGGCGGCGGCGGCGACCGGCTTCATGCTGTCGAACGACCTGCTGATCGTCACCGGCGCGCTGGTAGGTTCGAGTGGTGCGATTCTTTCCTACATCATGTGCCGCGCGATGAACCGAAACTTCATCAGTGTAATCGCGGGCGGCTTCGGCACTGGTGGCGGGACGCCTGCCGCAGCCAGCGGCGACTCACAACCGGCTGGCGAAGTAATAGCTATCAGTGCGGTCGATACCGCCGAACTGCTGCGCGAAGCCAAGAACATCATCATCGTGCCGGGTTATGGCATGGCGGTGGCACAAGCCCAACATACAGTCTATGAGATCACCAAGTATCTGCGTGAAAAAGGCATCAACGTGCGCTTCGGCATCCACCCGGTCGCGGGGCGCATGCCCGGTCATATGAACGTGCTGCTGGCCGAGGCCAAAGTACCTTACGACATCGTAATGGAAATGGATGAAATCAACGCAGATTTCCCGGATACCGATGTCGCCATGGTAATTGGCGCCAACGATATCGTGAACCCTGCTGCTCAAGAAGATCCGAATAGTCCGATTGCCGGGATGCCTGTACTGGAAGTCTGGAAGGCAAAAACCTCCATTGTGATGAAGCGTAGTATGGCCTCAGGTTATGCGGGTATCGATAATCCGCTCTTCTATAAGGAAAATAATCGCATGTTGTTCGGTGATGCCAAGAAAATGCTGGACGAGGTGCTCGTTGCGTTAAAAGCGTAAGCGGCAAGAGCATAAGTCACCTCCGGAGCCTGGGTAACTTAATTTCGCATTGTCAGTCGACGGCCACAGCGATGCATTCGGTGGACTTCACATTACAGAGATTATGTGTATTAATCGTGACTTGATCTTACAGCGGATGTTAGTTGAGGACTTCCGCTACGTGCCACAAGCTGTAATTCTCATATCTGAAAGGGATGGTCTGCTATTTGTAGTGGAGCGGACATTCGCGAGTAGAATGCCGGAATGAGTCAAACCGGCCAAGAACGGACTCAGTGAATGGCCGCTTTATAGCGATGAATTTGATAAAATGACCCGCCGGTTCGCGCCCTGAGGAGCGGACAAGGGTTGGTGTAACATTTTATGATTTTTTGTGACGAAAATTTCCCCGAGGTAATCCAATGACCGACGCTTCTCCTATCTCAATCGACGCTCAGTCCGCGCCGGTACGATCGCCATTATTGACGTTTCCGGAACCACTGGCCTCTCTGATGGGAAAGCGGGAAAGGCGTGCTTTGGGCAATCTGTTCGGGCTGTCCAATTTTGGTGTCAATTTGACGCGTCTTGTCCCGGGTGGAATTTCGGCAGCACGCCACTGCCATTCAAACCAGGACGAATTTATCTTCGTCCTGGAAGGGACGCCAATCCTGGTCACGAATGCCGGGGAGACACAACTGAAGCCAGGGATGTGTTCAGGTTTCAAAGCCGGGAGTAACGATGCTCACCATCTCATCAACAAAGGACAAACCGATGTCGTTTACTTGGAAATAGGCGATCGCAGCTCAAACGATGTCGTGACTTACCCAGATGACG
>Ga0302277_1003495_pt1 | contig 10715 bp, 10 predicted proteins | sample III_Bog_N3_1_FD_198759 | JGI IMG/M metagenome (GOLD analysis project Ga0302277, IMG submission 198759) | Peat permafrost microbial communities from Stordalen Mire near Abisko, Sweden - III_Bog_N3_1 | ecosystem: Environmental > Terrestrial > Soil > Wetlands > Peat | place: Sweden: Abisko... | reverse complement strand
AAAAAGAAGCCAAAGCGGCCGGCGGACTGGATCATCCCAATATCATCACCATCTACGACGTTGGCGAGGAAAACGGCGCCATTTACTTGAGCATGCAGTTCGTCAAAGGCACCACCCTCGCCGAGTTATTGGCTCGTGTTGGCGTGCCTTCCCTCTCAACGCTCCTCGCTTGGGCTGACCAAATGTTGGCTGCGGTCGGTTTTGCACATGCCCGCGGCGTCATTCATCGCGACCTTAAACCGGCCAACCTCATGGTGACCGACCAGGGCGTCATTAAAGTCCTCGACTTCGGAATTGCCAAGATCGACAACACATCCCTCACGCAAACCGGGATGGTCCTCGGGACGCTTGGCTACATGGCTCCCGAGCAGATCGCGGGCAAGAAAGTGGATCATCGCGCCGACATCTTCTCCCTGGGTGCCGTTGTCTATGAATTGCTGACCCGCGAAAAAGCCTTTGCTGGTGATGTCGCAACTGTCCTCTACAAGATCGTAAACGAGGATCCTGTCGCGCCATCGCTGATTAACCCGGCGATTCCCGGCGGGATCGATGCCGTGATTCGGAAAGCCCTCGCCAAAGATCCCCGAGATCGATTCCAGACTTGCGAGGAAATGCGGCAGGCCTTCCTCGACCAATCTGTTCGCGCACCGCTCACTACGCCGGCGACGGTGGCCACAGAAAGGATGGTTGCCAACCGGCCGCCAACCCCAGCCCATGCCCGCCGTGCCCTTCAGGTCGATACAACTCCATCGCGAATCTGGCCGCGTATGATTCTGGGCTTTGCCCTCCTTCTTATTGCAGCGGCGAGTTGGGCTCTCTATATCCGTTCGCAGACAGGTGTGTTTCCTCCGGTTGCTGCGAAACTCGAGACGAAAATCAGAGCCTTAATTTCAGGCACTGGAGAGCTCAGTGAGTCGTCCGCGCAAGTTCCGCGCCCTGCCGCTGATGAGCACGCGCCCGTTGGTTCTCGGAATCCAGAGACGGCGGATGCTCCGGCGGTCGCTTCACAAGGATCTGCGATTCCTGTCGCCTCGAATCCCGCAGCCGTACCAACCTTGCAACCGGCAACTGAGAGCGCAGCCGTCCCTGGCGCACCGGTATCATCTCCACCACCGGCGACGTCGCAGACGCCGGATTCGTCGCAGGCCGCTTCACCTCAAACAGTTGAGTCGAGCGACTACCAGCAACCTGCGGCCGACTATTCGACTGTCCATGGCTCACCCACCGCGGCTTCCGACTCGCGCGATGATGCCAAGCAAACCCTACCGCCAGCCGCCCTGAAGCCGTCTGCCCAAAAACGCCCTCCGGAAGCGGCTTCGCGGGTAGACGGCTTCAGCCGGCAGGACATTCCGGATCTGCTTCGACAGGCCGATTCCTCAACCGCGCGCGGCGATTATCGTCTGGCGCGTTATGAATATGGACTTGTGCTAAAGCTTGATCGCAACAATGCCCAGGCGCGAGAAGGTCTGCGTCGATTGGTGGCCGCATGGCAGTCGCGCTGACCGTCAGATGAGGAAGTGCCATGTCCAGGCGGTGGAAATCGCCTTGGTATCTGCTTTCGCTGTCATGCTCGGTCACCTTTTATCTGGGCAAACTCCGTCGGGGTCTTGCCTCCACATCGATCTAACGCCATATATTTAAGGACTTCGATTATCAGAATTAGTGTACGGATTCGGTAATTCTTGATGCAGGCAGTATAGGCTCGCCGCCCGTCTCATCCCCGGTCAAAACGTGATTGCCGTCACATGCGCGTGTGACCATTGCCGCTGCAGGCGGCAGGCTGCCCCCTGATAATCGGACACCATTCGAAGCTAATGGATAGAAAGTGAATGACCTGTGTCTTCGGCCGCCAAGGAGGCGATCAATGAGTCCACATGGAATGAGAGCCCCATCAAGGAAAATGGCGGTCTGCTTATCAAGAATACTTCCTCTCTTGATTTTGTTGCTTGGCGCGGTGAATCCGCCTAACGCATTGGCGGTTCCAAGCTACGCCCGGCAGACGGGTTTGGCTTGCAGTGGCTGCCACTACAACCCCCCGGAACTGAATCCTGCGGGAAGAAGGTTCAAACTGCTCGGTTACGTGGATCGTGGAGATGACACCAAGGTTGTAAAGGCGGAAGGCGGCAAAAAGAGTGCGGCGCTTGATCTGCTCGCTTCGTTGCCGCTCTCCGTTATGTTTGAGACTTCATTTACGGCAACCAACTCGCCAACGCCGTCGACGCAGAATGGCAATCTTCAAGTTCCTCAAGATATGTCGCTCTTCCTTTCTGGCGCATGGACAAGCCATGTGGGCAGTTTTCTTCAAGTGACTTACGAAACCCAAAGCGATCATTTCACCAGCGACAATACTGATATCCGCTACGCGAACAAAACGAACCTCAGCGGCAAGGAACTGGTTTACGGCCTGGATCTCAACAACAATCCGACGGTAGAAGATCTTTGGAACAGTACGCCCGCGTGGGGCTACCCGTGGATCGCCAGCAATGTTGCACCGACTCCCAACGCCACTCCCATCATTAACGGCGCGTTGGCGGAGGACGTCGCGGGGTTTGGCGGCTATGCGATGTGGAACAACCATTTGTATTTAAATGTGGACCTTTATCGCTCGCAACACGTGGGCGGTTCTGAGCCGAATCCTGGCGTGGGTTCGACATTCAACATCCGCGGGGTTGCGCCTTACTGGCGAGTCGCCTGGCAGGAATCAACCGGGACGACGCAGTTTGAGATTGGCAGCTATGGGATGCACATGAAGACGACGCCGAACGGGATAACTCCCAGCCAGGATGGCTTCGATGGGTATACGGATTGGGCCTTCGATACGCAATACGATCGGACATTGTTCAGGAAGGACGTGCTCTCGGTGCGCGGCACATACATCCGGGAAAATTCACAGTTGGCCTACAGTTGCTCTTCGAGTGTAGGAGCGGCCGCAGTGTGCTCGCACCACCTGAACACTTTTCTGCCCAACGTCGAATATCACGTCGGCACTCGCCTTTCGGGTACTTTCGGTTGGTTCTTTACATCGGGCACGTCCGATCCGATTTTATTTCCTAGCGGCGCTGTGTCAGGAAACCTAAACGGAGACCCGAGAAGCTCCGGATATACGGCAAACGTCTCTTATTGGCCGTGGCAAAATCTGCAGCTTGCCGCGCAATATACCGGATACACGCGCTTCAACGGCGGCTCCACCAACTACGATGGCGCGGGTCGCGACGCGAACTCTAACAACACCGTTTATCTGGACGCGAAGTTTCTTTTCTGACGCTACACGCCCCCGAAAGAATGCAAGCGAGAGTCATCAGCCACCTTGATTAGAATCGAAACTTGACGAGGAGAGAAAAATGAAACGCAATTTGATAGTAGGGATGGTCGTGGTAGCGGCGCTGGGTTTGAGCGCCAGCGCAGGCACGATCAGCGGGAAAGTTTCCGGTATGAAAGGCGAATCCGTTGTTTACGTCGAAGCAATCGCGGGGAAGACTTTCCCGGCTCCGACTTCGACGATCGTGATCGATCAGAAAGGCCTGATGTTCGTGCCCCATATTGCGGTGGTACAGCAGGGCGCCACGGTCGACTTTCTCAATAGCGATACAGTCGCGCACAACGTATTCTGGACCGCCATTAGTGGCAACAAGAAACTTGGTCACAATCTCGGTACTTGGCCCAAGGGTGAAAAGCGTTCTTTCAAGTTTGACAATGTTGGCGTCGTGCCGCTTCTGTGCAATGTCCATCCCGATATGGCTGCCTATGTCATCGTAGCGCCAACCCCGTACTTTGCCGTCAGCAATGCCTCGGGAGAATACAAGATCGAGAACGTTCCCGATGGCAGCTACACGGTAACCGTATGGCACGAGGGGGCTAAGAACCAGTCCAAACCGGTGACGGCGTCCGGCGAAAGCAAAGCCGATTTCGCACTCAGCAAGTAAGTACCCGGCAGAACACTGAGATTGAAAGTCGGTTGGGAGACAGGGATGGCGGAGAACTCCAAGGCGAGAAAATCTGACAACGCGGTCGACCGTCGCAGTTTCTTTCTGAAACTCGGTCTAGGTTCTCTCGGAATCGCCGCCGCGGGCACGGTTGCCTTTGCCTACCAGTATCTTGAACCGAATGTGCTGTACGAGCCCTCGCCCGTGGTCAACGTCGGCAAGCCCGAGCGGTACGCGCTGAACTCGGTGATGCTCGACGTGAACTCAGGTATCTACATCATTCATTCGCAGGAAGGTTTTTTCTCGCTCAGTGCGGTATGCACTCATCTCGGGTGCCTCACGACCTGGCAACCAGAAATCAGCATGATTACCTGCCCCTGCCACGGCAGCAAGTTCAACCAAGATGGCGCGGTCGTAACCGGCCCGGCGCCAAAACCTTTGCCCTGGCTCAAGATGTGGCTGAACGATGATGGCGACTTGTTGGTGGACCGGGGGACGAAAGTTGTTCCCCAGAAAGAATACGTGCGAGCGTGAGCATAAAGTCAGGGCTCGACGATGCAGACGGTGCAATTCGAAATCCGCTCACGGCACTCGCCCGGTGGGGCGCCGAACTTAAACACATGTCCCGCGACCGGGTCCGCGAATCGCAACTAGGATTCCGGTACACCTGGTATCTGGGAGCGCTGACGCTGGGCACGTTCACCATTCAATTGACCACCGGCCTCCTGCTGATGCTCTATTACCATCCTTCGATCCCGCAAGCGTATGCGGATATGAAGAATCTACAGTTTGTCGTGTCTTCCGGATTTTTCCTCAGAAACCTGCATCGCTGGTCGGCGCAGGCGATGGTGCTTCTGGTTTTTATTCACATGGCCAAGGTCTTCTATCGCGGAGCCTTTCGACCGCCTCGCGAATTGAACTGGGTCGTCGGCTCCACTCTTCTCCTGCTCACCCTCCTGCTGAGTTACACGGGTTATCTGCTGCCGTGGGATCAGACGTCTTACTGGGGAGTTACGGTGGGGTCCAGCATTATGTCCTCGGTTCCGATCATCGGGGAAAAGATGCGTTTCGTTTTACTCGGCGGAAACACGGTCAATGAGAATGCGCTTCTCCGTTTCTATGTTCTGCACGCGGTGATTTTGCCGCTATCGGTGATTGCCTTGATTTGCGTTCACATGTGGCGTCTGCACCAGGATGGCGGGATGTACTCGCCGGATGACGAGGAATCGGAGAAGTCGCAATCATCATGAAGAACTCTCTTACCGAGCACGAGGGAGGGCTGCCGGTGCCGCCGCCTGGGGAAAGGAGCATTTCCTACGGCGAACTGCTCTTCCGGGAAATGATTGCCATCGAGATTCTGGCGGTCGTGCTGGTCTGCCTGGCACTGGTGTGGAACGCTCCTCTGGAGCAACTTGCCGACCCCCTGCATACAGCCAATCCTGCGAAAGCGCCCTGGTATTTCACGGGATTGCAGGAACTGCTGCATTACTTTCCGCCGTTTGTCGCGGGCGTGATCCTTCCTACGCTGATCGTGTTTGCGCTGATCATCGTTCCATTTTTCAACGTGAATATCAAAAACGAATTGCTGTGGGCTGAGAGTAAAACCCAGCGTCTGATCAGCCTTGCCGTAGTTGCTGTCGCGTTAACCGCGCTGTTGCTTCGGGTCGGTGCGTGGGATGCAACCATACCCGTCATCACCGTCGCAGGGTTCATGGCTTTGGCTGCATCATGGTCGGGACGTCCGCGCGGCAGTTTTCAGAACTGGTTGAGTGCGAAGCCGCTCTCCTTCTGGATCATGACCTGGTTCCTGATGGAAGCCGTGATCCTGACCACGGTCGGAGCGCTCTTCCGTGGCCCCGGGTGGGTGTGGGTCTGGCCCTGGAGGAATTCTTGAGCGCGCCACGACCCTTCGACCGGATCGGCGGATGGCTGCGCCGGAATGTCCTCGCTTCTCCAGTTCATCGTTTTGGGTTGGCCAGCCTGTTGCTTCTGATCGCGCTGGCGGTGGCACCCACTAAGGATTTCTTCAACCAGTGGCGGCATTACCAACGCCAGTACAAGAAGTTTATTTCCACTCGTCCAGATAGCGCCACGTTGCAGCATCATTTCACAGGAGGAATCCAGCAGATCTGGCTGCCTGATCTCGCAGTGGTCGATCGCTGCACAACCTGCCACGTCGCGGTCGACGAGAAGAGCCTGCAAGACGCAGGGTCCGTCCCGGAACCATTTCGCACTCATCCTCCCGTTGCGCACAACGTGAAAGACTGGGGCTGCGTGGTTTGCCATCGCGGACAAGGTCCAGCGACCGAGGTAGCCGAGGCGCATGAAACGACGCGTGCCTGGGAGGAACCCATCCTTCCCGCGCGTTACCTGGAATCTTCGTGCGGGCAATGTCATCGCGCTCCTCTTACCGGCACTCCCCACCTCAACCTGGGACGCAATCTGCTGGGCCGATACGGTTGTGTGCATTGCCACACCATCAAACTACCCGATGGCAGCGCCGTCCAGCCGACGGATCATCCTCCTGCGCTTTCGCACATTGCCGACAAGACCACACGCGAATGGATCTATGCTTGGCTGAAGGACCCGCAAGCCTACGCCGTCAGCGCGACCATGCCTAACTACAAGTTGACGGATGAGGACGCGCGCGACATTTCGGCCTTCCTGATCGCGAACAGCGCTCCGGTTGCCGGAGACTCCGTGCCGGCGTCGGGAACTGGAAGTAAAGCCCAGAAGACACCAGACCCGTCCGCCGGAGCCAGCCTGTACGGAGAGTCGTTCTGCGCCTCGTGCCATGCGGTGCAGAACGCCGCCGGAAACGTGGTCGGCGGCGATGTCGGCCCCGAACTCACTCGTATCGGCAGTAAGCTGAAAGCGGAATGGCTGCAGGCATGGTTGCGCAACCCGCGGGTCTACGATCCGGAAACGCCGATGCCACACTATCGCTTTACGGATCCTCAGGTTTCACTGCTCACTGCCTACCTCGGAAACAAAACGGATTCCGATCTGCTGGCGAATGTTCATCTCGACGCCGCGACGCCCGAACAGATTGCGCACGGCAAACGTCTGACCACCGAATACGGTTGCGCTTCCTGTCACGAAATCAACGGCATCCGGAAGCCCGATAACTTTGCTCCGGAATTGACTCGCATCGGAAGCAAGCCGTTGGTCCAGATTGCTTTCTTGCCGGGTATGACGCACAGCACGCCCGACTACATCGCAGCGAAAATCCGGCAGCCGCGTGCGTTTGGACCTGGACTCAAAATGCCGCAGTACGGACTCGCGCCTTCACAGATTGATGCTTTGACCACGGCATTGCTCGCGCTCACCGACCGGGCACATGACTTACCCATGGTATGGACCGTGCCGGCGAAAGCGCCATCGAGTTACCAGCCCGCGGGCAAAGCCGGAAAACTCATTTCGGATTTAGCCTGCTTCAGTTGCCACGCCATCAACGGCCGCGGAGGCGACATGGCTCCCGACCTGTCGTGGGAAGGCAGCGCAGTGCAGAGGCAGTGGCTGCAGGCGTTCTTGAAGAACCCTGGCACGTTGCGCCCGGCGCTGATCCGCCGCATGCCGCAGTTCAATCTTTCGGAGAGCGACATCAACGAACTCACCGATTACATGATGACCGCTTACCAGACTCCGGCGTTCGACCGCGACTCGATGCCGTCCACCGGATATCCGCCTGCCCAAGTGGAGCAGGGAAAACAGTTGTTCTACTCCAAGTACGCCTGCCAGGCTTGCCACATCATCGATACCAAGGTAGACAAAGGGTATGTCGGGCCTACCCTGACCGAAGTTGGCTCACGCTTGAATTCCGCGTGGATTTACCACTGGCTGAAAAACCCGCAAGCTTTGCAGCCGGGCACGATCGAACCCAACCGCAACATGAGTGACGAAGATGCCCGCGCTCTGACCGCGTTCCTGATGACGCAAAAGGGCTCCGGCAAGCGAGAGGCGAAGAAATAACATGACGAGACGGTGGCGGACATTTCTTCTGGTCTCTCTGGCTCTCGCGAGTGCCGGGTGCACTCGCAAAGCGGGACCCGCTGCGACTCCGCAACCCACCGCCTTCGGTGCGGCACTGGTAGAGTCGAGCGGTGGCAAACAGATGGGAGCAATCGGTACCGTGCTCGCTCAACCCGTGGTAATACAGGTTAACGACGAACAAGGGTCTGCCGTCGCCGGAGCTCTGGTCAAATTCAGCGGACCCGCAGGCGTCATCTTTGACCCGGCAGTCGGTCTCTCCGATTCCAGTGGACAGTTCAGCACAAACGTTGCCCTGGGTAGTGTGGCAGGCCGGTATCAAGTGACCGCCCGTACGTCGACGAAAGCGCAGAAATCATTCGAACTGAAGATTGAAGAAATTGCCCTGGGATATCAGGAGCAAGTCGGATTTCAGCTCAACAACAAGTACTGCTCCCGCTGCCACGACCCCGAGTCGACGCCGGAGCAGGTCTCCAACTACGACAATCTTGAAGTCAAGCCGCATCCCTTCACCGAAGGTGACACGCTCAACAAAATGACTGCGGATGACTTAACCGCCATCGTCAGTCACGGCGGACCCGCCCTCAACAAGTCTGCGTTGATGCCTGCCTATGGCTACACTCTCAGTAAGACGGAGATCGATGCGCTGATCTCATACATCCGTCTGATTTCCGATCCTCCGTATCACGCTCCGGAGGCGGTATCTACGAAGAGGTAGATGGAGCTAGTTAAGATGGTGAGCGCGGAAGGAATCGAACCTTCAACCTACTGATTAAGAGTCAGTTGCTCTGCCAATTGAGCTACGCGCCCCTGCTTCTGGCAAGGTAGGAACAAATTTTGATTATAGCATCCGACTTTTATCGTTTCTTTTGTCTTTCTTATCGGGGACGGGCAGACGCGAGTTTTAGTTGAGGCTGTCACCGGCGAGCCCACCGCACAAGCAGGATCACGCAGCGATAACTTACAAAGCCCGCAGTCGATAACGTACAAAGAACGATGAACACGGACGGCGAGCCGAGTGCGAGTTCGGGGAAAGGTGACTGCCTTGCCCGGCTTCAATTCCTCAAGCCGACGCGGCTTCCTGGTTCCGTTCGGGGGCGGGCGAGGCATTGGAGCTGGCCTCGCGGCTTGGCGCACGCCGCATAGGAATAATCTCTGCCTGGTGCGGCATTCGGCGTTCAACCTTTCCGATGATGGGGCGGTCGGGTGCTCCCGCAATAGACAGGGACACGAATCGGCTTTCGCTCCACAGGCGATCGATCAGGTGGTGTTGCCAGGGCCGCAAGACTTGGTGCGGCAAGGAGATGAAATTCCGGAAGGTCCAAATTAGAAACGCGCGCTGAACAAGACGCGGCTGAATGTAGCGAGGACCAATCGGCGTATCGACTTGCAGTACGCCGTCGGTAAGTTTTTCAATCCACATGACCCTGTCCCTTGGGGAGATCGGCGAAATTGCGCCTGTGCTCTAGAGCGGGCCATTATTGCACCGCGGGCTCGGCATTGGGAAGCATTCTTTTCCGTTTCGGGAAATTATTTGTACCGTCAGCATCGTAGTGAATCAACTTGAGAATTTTCGGGTGAACCGCCCACACGGAGGCAGGGCACGGGCAGTTTTATTTGGGACAATAGAATATTCGGGGCAGTGCTAGACGATCTCCGGCAACAAGGCGATGCGATCCAGTGTGGCCGCCACGCCCAGGCCTTTTCCGTCGGATTCTTCGACTCGGACGACTGAGGCTTCGCACAGCGTCCATCCCCCGGGTCCAAAGCCCATGCCGGGAGGCAGCATGATGACGAGTTCGAGTTTGGAGCCAGGTTCCATCCGCGAATCAGAGTAAAGAAAAATCCCCGTCGAACTCAAATCGCGCGTCTGGCCTTGGTGCTCCGCTCCATCGTGACGCACCTTCACGGGCACCCGCACGGGTGTGCGCGGAAGCCCACGGCGCTCCAGACTGGAAACCTTGTCGGTCATATGGAGTGCAGTGTAACGCAGTTTGCGGGAAACGGGGCGGGGAAGTCGCCGGACAGGCACCAGAAAAAAGCTCCTCCCGAACCTACTCGGGAGGAGCCGGGGAAGAAAAGCTGTAGGAAATCTCTAAAAAATAAGCTTAAGAGAAAACTGCGTACCACGCGGCCCGCCGCCACCGAGGAAGGGATTGCCAATGCCTACGTCGCCCGTAGCCGTAAGTCCCAACTGGCCAACTCCCCGCCCAGACAAAGCTATACCATTGACCGCCGGGTCCGTGATGAAATTCGGGAGGTTCGGGTTGGCGAAATTCGGGTGGTTCAAGATGTTAAAGAAATCGACGTTGAACTGGAGATTCACTCGCTCGGTAAGCGGCGTTTTTTTGAAGATGCTGAAATTGAGTTCCTTGAAAGCAGGTCCACGAAGCGCGTCGCGTCCCAGGTTTCCAAAGTGCCGTGTGCCAGCAACGCAATTCGTATCAGCAGTTCCGGTGCCGTCAAAGGTACAGGGAACAGAAAAGGCGGTGAGGTCCAGAAAACTAGATGGCGCTTTGCCGTACACAATTGGACCCACAACATCCGGCCGGTCGAAGCCCTCGCCGGCTCCGGAATAGTCACCCTCAAAGTTGTAATTCAGCTGGAAGGGCTGGCCGTCTTGCAGATTCAGAACGCCATTGAATCCCCAGCCATTTTTGAACTTCCCCATTTCGCCACTCATTTTGGGCAACTCATAGCCGAAATTCCAAGTAAACCGGCGACGTATATCAAAATTCGAGTTACCCCTGTCAAGATAGGCCCGGGTGCTGTCTTGCGGTTGCGACGCGTTCGGAATGAAGT
>Ga0302277_1003493_pt1 | contig 10722 bp, 4 predicted proteins | sample III_Bog_N3_1_FD_198759 | JGI IMG/M metagenome (GOLD analysis project Ga0302277, IMG submission 198759) | Peat permafrost microbial communities from Stordalen Mire near Abisko, Sweden - III_Bog_N3_1 | ecosystem: Environmental > Terrestrial > Soil > Wetlands > Peat | place: Sweden: Abisko... | reverse complement strand
TTGGAGCATTTGCCCAGTTTGGCCCTTCTGCATATACAGGTAATATGACAGGTGCCTATAATATTGGTATAGGCTATCAGGCTCAAAAGTCAATTAGTGGATTAACCGGAAGCTACAATATTGGAATTGGAAATTTAACTCAGGAATATGTTACTTCGGGTTCAAACAACGTGGCACTCGGCGGAGCATCAGAAACCGGGTTAACCACCGGAGGAAATAATACAGCCCTTGGTTATCAATCTTTAGTTGCTAACACCACAGGTTCAAGTAACACAGCATTAGGTTATAATACAAATGTAGGTGGTGCATCTTTAACTAATGCAACAGCGGTTGGTGCTAATGCAGTGGTAATGCAGAGCAATGCTTTAGTGCTGGGCGATACAGGTATTGTACATGCCACTAATGTTGGTGTTGGAACAGGTGCCCCGGCCACCGATGCAGGTTTAGCCCTGGGTGGTGGACTTCATATTGAAGCCCGTAACTTTGGTTCTAATTCTCCATCTATTAGTGTGGGTGCAAATGCCGGTAGTACAGCCTCTACAAGTTTTAACAGTACTTATGGCGGTACTGATGTAGCAGGTACAATTACTATTACTCCAAATGGTACAGGAGTAAATTCAGGAGCGCAAGTAGTAGTATCATTTAATAAAACTTATACTACAGCGCCGGTAATTATATTTACGCCTACAGATGGCACAACAGCGGCAGCTAATTTATTGCCTTATCCTTCATCGGTATCAACTACAGGCTTTACATTAAGTTTTGCAACTGCGCCAACTGCCGGTACAACTTATAATTTCAACTATTTTGTTATTGAGGCTAAATAAATATTGCTGATATTTTTTAGTGATGTAACATAATTCAAAAAATTTAAAAAGCCACCCTTCATCAAAAGATGAACGGGTGGCTTTTTTTGTGGATAATTGTTTGTGATTTAGCAAAATATTCGGAAACAGTTTGCTGATAAGGCTTTCAAGGTTGCTTCTTTCTTTTTTCTCTTGTATAAATCATTTTTGTAAAAACACGCTTATATTCCTTATTTTTATGCCGTTAATTTTAAAAAAAGATAATATGAGAAAAATAGCTACTTGTACATTATTTATTTTGTGCTTATTTATTGTTAAAGCAAAGGCGCAAGATATTCACTATTCTCAGTTCTATGCTTCGCCATTAACGCTTAACCCGGCATTAACCGGTGAGATTGACGGACAGTACCGCATAGGTGTTATGTATCGTAACCAATGGGCCAGCATTTCTACACCTTATGTTACGCCATCCATTTCATTTGATTGGAACGGTTTATTTCCTAAACTTATTAAAACAGGAACATTATCCGGCGGTATACTGATTCTTAATGACCAGGCAGGAGAAGGCAATTTAAATGACCTTACCGTAAACCTTTCTGCGGCATATAGAATTTTTGTAGGTAAAGGAGACAGGAGTAATATTTCTATCGGATTGCAGGGTGGCTACAATCAGGAAAGCATAAACTTTAACAACTTAACTTTTCAAAGTGAGTTCGATGGCTCTGGTTTTAACCCTAATCAAAATACCCCTGTTTTTGGCAAAAGCTCATTTGGGTATTTTAATATTAACGGAGGAGTATTATACACTTCAAAAATATCTAAGAATTTAGATTTTTACGGTGGTGTAGCCATGTTTGACATCAATCAACCCAAAGAAACTTTTTATAATGAAGGCACCAATACTTTAGATGCCCGTGAAGTGGTACATGCCGGATTTCGTATTGGATTAACAGATAAGATCGCTTTATTACCTGCTGCATTATACATGACGCAAGCAGGTACTTATGAATTTAATATTGGCACTAATCTTAGTTATTTGATTAAAACCAATAATAGTGATGCTACCCTTTATGTTGGTGGCTATTACAGAGTGGATGACGCTGTTATTGCGATGGTAGGTATTGAATATAAAAGCGTGCGTTTAGGTATTAGTTATGATATAAATACGTCATCATTACAAACTGCAACTAATGATAAGGGCGCTTTTGAATTATCATTGAACTACATTGGATTATTTACTTTAATTAACGAGGAACCTATTTTGTTCTGTCCAAGGTATTAATCAAAATCGACCTGTTTTTTTCTTGCTAAATAATATAAATTGTATAATAATATATCTATGAAACTATTTTTAAAGAGTTTATTTGTAGGGTTAATCATCTTCTCATTTAAGGTAAATGCTCAAACTAAAAATGATTTGAGTAAGCTGTCTGAAGCCAGGAAGCTTAAGGAAGCAGATTATCTGTATAATATGGGTAGTTACTACAATGCTATTCCGTATTACCAATCCGTATATGAAAAAGATAATACCAATGCGTATTCAGTAAACCAGATAGCGCAATCTGAGTTTATGGTACGCGATTATAAAGAGGGAGAGAAATGGTTTAAAACTCTTGTAGATATTAAATCACCTGAATATCCTCTTGCGTTGTATTATTATGGTATGATGTTAAAATACAATGCTAAATACGACCAGGCAAAAGTAGCATTCAATAATTTTATTAAAACCTATTTGGGTGAAGACGCCGTTAAATATAAAAAGCTGGCTAATGCTCAAATTCAAGGTTGCGATTTGGCTGTGCAAATGATAGCCAGCCCGCTTAAAGTTAGAATTACACACTTAGGTACCACAGTAAATGGCCCATACACAGAGTATTCACCAATGCCAATTGGCGATTCATTATTGCTTTTTGCCTCATTAAAATCTGATACAGTTATTGTGGCAGTAAATCATAAGTTCAAACAATATGGCGAGTTTTATATTTCACAAAAAAATGATACCGTTTATTCTCAGAACACCCTCTATAAAGATGGACCATTTAATTCAGATGACAGCCATACAGGTAATGGCAGTTTTTCACCTGATGGAAAGCGGTTTTATTTTACCCGTTGCAACCCTGACCAAACACTAAAAATGATCTGCGAAATTTATAGCAGCGATTATCAAAATGGCAAATGGAGCGAGCCTGCCAAGCTTCCGGAGCAGGTAAATGCACCGGGTTCAACAAATACGCAGCCAACTATCGGAACATCTAAAGAAGGAGAAGTAATATATTTTGTATCAGACCGTGCTAATGGAACAGGCGGTAAAGATATATGGTATGTAGTAAGAGACAAGAATAACAACTATCAGCCCGCTAAAAACTTAGGTAAGAAAATTAATACCGGCGGAGATGAAGTAACACCATATTATGATAATGACGACAAAATACTTTATTACAGTTCTAATGGTGAGGTAGGTATGGGAGGGTTTGATATTTTCCGCAGCAAAGGTGCCGAAGGTAAGTTTGAAAATCCTGAAAACTTAGGCTACCCGATCAATTCAGCGGATGATGATATGTATTTTGTTTTAGATAAAAACAAACACGGTGGTTACCTGGTATCTAATCGTCCCGGTACTATTTCAGTAAAGAGCGAAACATGCTGCGATGATATCTGGAGATTTGACTACATCAGAAAAGTATATTATGTAATTAAGGGTAATATATATGATCAGGATAATAAGAACCAACCCTTGGTAGGCGCAAGTGTGGCCTTACTTATGGATAATGCTGAAATTGCAAGTAGTACCTCACGTGCGGATAGCCAATTTCATTTTAATGTTGTTCCGGGTAAAAGCTTTATAATTAAAGCTAATAAGGACGGTTATTTTGCAGGCACATCTAATGCAGTTAGCGTGGTTAAAAAAGAAAATAATGATACGTTGTATGCTAATGTTTACCTAAAGAAAATTCCTCAAAACGTTGGTATTCGCATTGCAAATATCTATTATGACTTTAATCAGGCAGGTTTACGCCCCGAATCAAAAACAGGATTAGATTCATTGTATCAGATCATGGTAGATAATCCGTCATTAATTTTAGAAATAGGCTCGCATACAGATAGCAAGGGTACACACGATTACAATGTTAAGCTATCAACCGCACGTGCCCAAAGTGTAGTGGATTACCTTTTATCTAAAGGTATACCACAAGCCCGTTTAACAACTAAAGGCTATGCAGAAACAGAACCTATAGCGCCAAATACCATTAACGGTAAAGATAATCCGGAGGGCCGCCAGTTGAACAGGCGTACTGAGTTTAAAATTGTGGGCACTATACCTAATACTGAAATAATTTATCAGAAAGGTAATCCTAATTTTAACCCGAATGAAAATAGCCAAAGTGATGCGCCTAAATTCTTCCAGATAAATAAAGAAAGCAGCGACAGCACTCAAGCGCACTAATAAGATTAATTTTTTGCAAAAAGAGCCGTATTATAATCATAATACGGCTCTTTATATTAAAAGAAATTGGATAGTGTAAATACTAATTATTAAGTAAAAATCAGTATAATTGTGCACTCATTTCCACTAAAAAAATTGACATAATGAAAATGAAATTATTTTTATTTTATGGTGCCATACTGGTTAGTATAATAGTGTCTAATCCATTAAAAGCACAAGACAATAATCCATGGATAGACTCTAAGCAAGCCATACAGGATGGTTTAAAATTAAATGATGAAGGACAATATGATGAGGCTATTAAAAAATACAACCTTGTATCAGAAAACGATACCAATTATGCGCTTTGTCTTACAGAAAAGGCGTTTACCTATATTGAAAATAAACAATTTGATGAGGCTATAAATGTTTGCCATGAAGGACTGACTCTTGGCCCTGAATATGGAAATCTTTTCTATTTAAGTTTAGGCTCGGCATTTGATGATGAAGGTAAACACGATAGTGCAATAAAAATATATAACCAGGCCATAGTTAAATACCCTAATGATTATAAGCTTTATTATAATTTAGGAATAACTCAAGCCAATTTAAAAGACTATCCCAATGCGCTTAAATCTTATCAAAAGGCTTTAGAAATAAATCCGTTCCACCCGGGAACAAACCTTCAACTTGGTTTGCTGGCAGCACGTTGTGGAAAAGCAGTGCCTGCTATGATGGCTATATCTATTTACTTATTGTTAAATAATGAAGATACGGCACACGCACCCAAAATTGCAGGGTTGCTTGAATCAATAACGCGTGGAGAGCCTTTGAATGATACAGACCTGATAAAGGGCTTTTCACCTTATTCAAAACCTGATGATGACCTGGATGCGGTAGAGCAAATAGTAGATTCAAGACTGGCATTAGAAAAAAACTATAAATCAAAACTGCATATAAGTTTTGATATGGTAAAGCAACTCCAGGTTATGATGGAGAAGCTTAAATATAACGCCAATGACCAGGATTTATGGATGCAGGATTATGTGCCATTATATACCTACATCTGGCAAAATAATTATTTTGAACCGTTTTGCTACGATATTTTATATCCTACAAAAAACCCTGAAGTAGTTAAATGGGCCAATAGTAATAAATCAAGTCTCTTAAATTTTCAAAAAGGTATTTTTGAAAAAATTACTGAGCAAACATCCAGAAATACTGTCTACGTTAACCAGGCGGTTGTAAAAATGAGACATTGGTTTTATGGCGAAAATTATTTACAGGCTATTGGAGAAGTGAGTGCTAAAGATGATAAAATTAAAACAGGTGATTGGGTTTACTTTTATTCTAACGGCATAATATCAGACAAAGGTTCATACAGTGATGATGGCAAACAAGATGCCGAATGGAAATCATATTACAAAAATGGCAACTTAAAAGAAATATGTTTTTATAAAGAAAGTGTTAGAACAGGTAAGGATGCCTTATACAATAAAAACGGGCAACTATCTGCAGAAGGCGAAATAGTTAACGGGCAATTAGATAACGACTTAAAAACCTATTATATTTCCGGCCAACCAAAAACAATTACCAAACTTAACAATGGTATTAAAAATGGAATTTACACCTCTTACTATGAAAGTGGCAAGAAAATGGAGGAATTTACTTATGTAAATAACAAGAAGAATGGTGACTTTCATAGCTGGTATGAAGATGGAAAACCGCGTGTTTCGGTTCATGTAACCGACGATAAATATGATGGCCCTTACGTATTACTTTATGAAGATGGCAAAATAAGTGTAGAGGGTCAGTATAAAAACGATGTACCATTCGGACATTTTAAATATCATTATAAAGATGGCGCCTTAAGACAGGAAGGTGATTATAACCAACAAGGAAATTATACAGGAACCTGGAAAGGGTATGACGAAAAAGGAGTGGTAACCGAAATTATAGTGTATGAAAGTAATGGGGATAAAAAGACGGACCAGCAATTTGACAGGGATGGAAAATTGTATATGAACGTAACTTATAAAAGCAACAAAATAGACCAGGTAATTTATTATGACAAATCGGGCAAAGTAATTTCTACATCACAACGCACCCATGGGTTATGTGATGTTGTAGGATATCATGCTGATGGGTCACTAAGCTTTAAAGGCAGCTTAAAAAACGACAAAAAAAATGGAGAGTGGACCAATTACTATAATAATGGCGCTATTAAATCAATTGGAGAATATACTGATGATGATGAGAATGGGCCTTTTAAAACTTTTTGGGGCGATGGGTCTTTAAAAGAACAATATACTTGTAAAGATGGCAAAACGGATGGCTACTATAAATCATTTTTTGAGAACGGTAAACTAAGTGAAGAGGGATGGTATAAAAACGGCGACAAAGACGGTACCTGGTACACCTATTATATTAACGGTACAGTTGAAAGCAAATCTTTTTTCTCAAGCGGAGATATCAACGGGTATAAGTATTTTTATTTTCCTAACGGTAAGCTAAAAGATGCTTTTTATTATAAATATACACAGCTTGATAAAATTATTAATTACGATACCAGCGGAAATAGTATTAACACAACTCAATTTTCTAATGGGAGCGGGGCATGGACGGATAAGTTTTTTAATGGCAATAAACGCATAGAGGCACAATATAAATTTAACCAGCTTACCGGGCCTGTAACTGCCTACCATGCAGACGGACAGATAGCTCATACCGGACAATATGAATACGGTGACCAAACCGGCTTATGGAAATGGTATGATGATAAAGGTGTTGAAACGGAAGAAGGTAATTATTTATACGGAAATGGTGAAGGGCATTTTATAGAATATGAGAAAGGCAAAAAAATTCTTGACAGTTATTACACAGATGATGTGGAAGATAGCACATGGAAATGGTATTACCCCAGTGGAGCTGTTGAGCAAACCCGTCAATACCAATATGGGGAGCGCGATGGTAAAACGATAAAATATAATGAAGAAGGGAAAGAATATGTACAATTGAATTATTCCGAAGGAATATTGTTATCCTATACTTACCTAGGCCCTGATGGTAAAAATGTACCTGATATACTTCTTAAGAATGAATCAGGATTGGTAACAGCTTATTTCCCTAATGGCAAAAAATCATTCGAGGTTACTTATAAGAACGGTTATTACGATGTAGCTTATAAAACTTATTACGAGAATGGCAATTTAAGAGAAGAAGTGCCGTTTAAAAATCATGGTGAAAATGGTGAGGATAAAAAATATTCCGCTACTAACCAGTTAGTGTCAGATGAACAGATGGTAGATGGTAAGAAAGATGGTATCAGCACGTTTTATTACGATAATGGAAAACCTGAACATACAGAGTTTTATATAATGGGTGATAAATATGGCACCTGGAATTATTACGACCGTGCCGGTAAATTGATAAAAACAGAACATTATTACGACGACGAACTTTTAAATTAATATTAAACCTGTGATTAAAAATATCTTTTGTTCATTTTTTTGTTTGGCCGGCTTAACCGCGGTAGCACAGCAACCCATGCCTGCTGATTATGATCATTACCATGAATTATATTCTAAAGAAAATGCGGTATTTCTCCAAAAAGAGCAAAATAATGTGATCAGTTATGATAACAACGAATTAAAAATAACACGCGATGAAAATGAGGAGATACTATTACTTGGCAACAATGTTAATATGTACTCTGAACGCACGGTGGATTATTCGGGGTTTGATGAATTATTAAGCCTTGATGCTAAAACGCAAATACCGGTAAAGAATAGTTATAAAACATTAGCAGCTTCTAATATTGTTACACAAAAATCTACTGACGATTACGTGTTTTACGATGATAGTTGGGAGAAGAAAGTCTTTTTTTCGGGACTACAAAAGGGGGCCAAAATAGATTTGAATTATAAAATGAATATTAAAAATCCCCGCCTGCTTACTCCATTTTATTTTGCAGGCTTTGACCCAAGTGTCGAATCTGTTTGTACATATACCTGCCCAAACAGCCTTCATTTAGAGTATAAGCTTTTTAATATAGATGATAAATCAGTGGAGTTTACCCGTCAGCAAAAGGGTAGCAATACAGTTTATACCTGGCGCATGAAAAATGTACGTAAGTATGATGTAGAATCGCAGGCGCCTAATCCCCGGTATTACTTCCCCCACCTTATAGTATATGTTGCCGATTATACTATCAAAGATAAAACCACTCATATGTTGTCATCAGTAGATGACTTGTACCATTGGTACTACGATTTTATACACAACATCAATACTGATAAACCTTCGCCCGCATTAACTCATATTGTTGATTCGCTAACGGCACATGAAAATACTGAAGTGGAAAAAGTAAAAAGTATTTATTACTGGGTGCAGGATCATATAAAATATGTGGCTTTTGAGGATGGCTTGCAAGGTTTTATACCAAGACAGGGCGATACTGTATGCGAACGCAGGTATGGTGATTGTAAAGATATGGCCAGTATTATTACGCGCATGATGCATTATGCTAAAATAAATTGCTATTTGACCTGGGTGGGTACTGATGATATACCTTATACGTATGAAGAAGTGCCTGTGCCACTTAATAATAATCACATGATAGCTACCTATATTGAAAATGGCAACTATCATTTTTTAGATGGTACCGGTCAATATTTGGCATATGGAAGGCCATCCTCATTTATACAAGGCAAAGAAGTTTTGATAGCACTTGATTCATTGAATTATAAAGTGGTTTTGGTACCTGAAGTTCCGGCAGCAATGAATACTATAAGTGATTCAGCAGTTATTGATGTAGGCGGTGATGAAGTGAAAGGAACCGGTATTGAGACAATAGCAGGTTATGCCCGTCAGCGGTTTAAATACAGTTATGCCGATACTAAAGCGGATGACGTGCATAAATTACTTGAGGGTTATACCAGTAAAGGCAATAATAAATATAAATTAGATACAGCTTGGATAGTGAACAATAATGACCCCGATGCACCGGTTTCAATTAATTATAGCTTTAATATTCCAAGCTATATGAACAAAAGCAATAACGAGATATTTATAAATCTTAACCTGTCAAAAGAATTTTATAATGATGTGATTGACACCTCTATAATCAAACTGGATACTAAGCGTGATTATAAATATAGTGTAGTAGAAACATACACACTCCCATATCCTGCAGGCTATAGCTTAGAGCATAAACCATCTGATTATTCATATACCAATGACAAGTTTAGTTTTACCGCGCATTATGATGCAGAAGGTAATAAGCTGGTATTACATAAGGAGATTATTATCAATAGCCGTTTTATGAAAGCGACTGATTACCCGGCATGGAACGATATGGTTCATCAATTAGGTAAATTATATAGTGAAGTAGCGATACTGAAAAAAAATTAATATCATGAAAAAAATTATAGTTGTCTTTTTTTGCACTTTTACCTTTTTATCTCTGCACGCACAAGATTATCAGTATAAAAATTATGATTGGGAAAAGCAACCGGTTAACTATACCCCAACAGCAGAAGATGAACGGCAAAATGCTGTTGGATTAATGGATAAAAGAGCCATAGAATTTATTTATGATGACAAAGGCCAATTGCAAACCTATTACACCAACCACATCATTGTAAAGATCATTACCCAATCGGCTATTGAAGATTTTAATAAAGTATATGTGCCGGTAAGGGATGATAATGATATTATTGATTTAAAAGCCCGCAGTATTAGCAAAGATGGCGTAATTAAAGAGGTAGATAAGAACAGTATAAAAAAGATTGATAACCTTGAGGATAAAGGCGCTTTTCAAATATTTGCCATTGATGGCTTAGAAGCAGGCAGTGAAATAGAATACTTTTATACACTTAAGTACGAAAAGTCCTATTATGGGGCAGAAATTTTACAGTCAGATTATCCCAAAAAGAGTGTAGAATTAGAAATAATATCACCCTGGAACCTGGTGTATCTCACGCATTCATATAACGGGTTTCCTGAGCTTAAATCTGATACGAGTTTAGCCCATAAAAATCGCCTATATGCTAAAGGGGTGGACATACCGGCACTAAAGAGTGAAGATTTTGCCACCTATACCAGTAACCTGATGAGAGTGGAATATACATTAGGTATGAACTTATCCCGTAGCAGGGCGCGGTTATTTGATTGGGCACAGGCAGGTGATACTTACTACAGTGTGTTTGACCCAGATGCTAAGGTTAGCGGCGATATAAAAAAGTTTTTAAAGAAAGCAGACATATCAGGCAATACCGATAAGGATAAAATATTTGCTTTAGATAATTACCTAAAAAAAAATATAGCAGTTAAAGATGTAGATGATCCTGATTTTTCTGATCTTAAAAAAATAATGGTAAATAAATATGCTAATGAGACCGGCATGGTTAAATTATATATAGCTGCACTGCAAACTATGGGCTATAACTGGGAATTGGTGCTCACCTCAGACAGGGAAAAAAAACGCTTTGA
>Ga0302277_1003491_pt1 | contig 10723 bp, 6 predicted proteins | sample III_Bog_N3_1_FD_198759 | JGI IMG/M metagenome (GOLD analysis project Ga0302277, IMG submission 198759) | Peat permafrost microbial communities from Stordalen Mire near Abisko, Sweden - III_Bog_N3_1 | ecosystem: Environmental > Terrestrial > Soil > Wetlands > Peat | place: Sweden: Abisko... | reverse complement strand
TATTGATTGTAAATGTTTTAAAATATGTTTATAAGAAACATCTCTTTTAAGTGCCACACTGAGAACAATTTGGAATAAACAACTATATTGCACTGTTCTTTATGCACAAAAGAACGTGGATTGTTAACCAAAATGTCTATCTTTGCAGCCCCATATTTAAAGATATACAAGTTATAAAAAATCGTTATGGAAAACTATCGTGAGCAACTTCACAAGCTTTTGAAAGAAATAGTTGGCTCTGATGACGTACTCAACACTGATTATAAGAGTGTTGATAGGGATACGTCATATTCCGAACTTGACTTTGCAAAAGTAAGGGGAAGCGTAAGGCTTTACATTAAAAAAGTGTTAACACCTGAAGAAGCGGACAAGCAAATAGAATCTTTCTTGTCTACCAAGCTTCCCTAAGATTTAGTAAATAAATATCATTTAATGGCAATAGATGAACGAAAATTTATTGAGGAAATTTCTTCGCTTCAAAGTCTCTATTTAGAAGTTAAAGAAGCTATCATTTTGACAGAAAATTTGAATGATAGCGGTTTAACATATTTGCATCCTATTAATGAGATGCGAAATGTATTAGACCATATAATGCGAAGTATTCCATTGCCATCTAATGAAATAGAAAAAGAATTTAATGAGGCGAGGGAGCACTTAAATAGAGCGGGGAATGATGTTTATCAAATCTGTGTAACAAATTTGGAGAAAAAAATCATTAATGATTTAAAACGCTTTTCTCCTGAGCTAATTTCTACCATTTTTCCACGTTGGTATTCAGTTTTGCGTCCCCAATTAATAGAAATACAACAAGAGGTCGCTGCTATACGTGCAAATAAAAATTCATCTCTAAATCAAACAACAACCTTTAGTAGATATTTTGCACAAATAAAAAGTTTGGTCGCAATTTCAAAAGAGGTGAGTGTTAATGTTCCTGAAATTAACCGACATTCAAAAAGGAAAAGGAATTTGCATATTTTAGAGGTTATTGGTGTTGCAGTATTATCTATTTTCGGCACTAATTATGTTGAACACCATTTTAATTCCTCAACTATTAAAAATGACCCACCTCAGTCTGTTAATACAAGTGACACATTAAAAAAACATAATGATTCAACTACGGTAAATAGTTATAAAGAAAAAAAACAAGCTAAAATCAACTAAAGAAATAACTAAACCCTTTTTAAAATTAAGTGGCCACACCTTATAACCGGTGAGTAAACAATGATAGCAACACCTTTCAAAAAACAAATCAGGGTGATTTAGATGCCTTTTTTTTAATTTTTTTTTGCGGGTCGGGTTTTACCACTTTAGACAAATATTCTTTTTTGTCATTTTTATCTTTCTTCTTTTGTTTCATTGCCTTATAATCCATACTGTAATATACTCTTTTTAATGATTTGATTTTTTAAAGTTACACATTATATTAATTTTTTCCAATGATATATAGTTGCCTTTATTTATCATTTTTAACTCTAAAAACAAAAAGCCAACCCAAAATTAAATTAAGTATTGCAACGTTGAGGTAAAAAAATCAGTCGGCCCATTATTGCTTAAACTCTGCAAAGCCAATAATATTAACACCGGCTTTGCCCGGCAGGTTGGCAGCGTTAAAGGCATCTTTTACCTGGTGATAGGCATAGCTAAAGCTGTGGGTTTTAAAATATTTGTGGCTTATATCGCTATCGAACAGTATAATAATGTTTTGCACTTTATGCCGGCGCAGGGCGGCGCGGCCAATAATATCCAGCCGGCTTTGTATGTATTTTAAATTGGGAGTTTTGGTGTAGTCGTGTACTAAAATACGATCAGTATATTTTACCAGCGTGTCTGCCTGTTCGTCTTCTTGCCCCGGGGTTAGCCAGCCAATGTACAGCTCTGTGCCCATGGGCGGGTTTTGCTGTTGTGCCAATAGATGTATGTCGTGTAGGCGTTGGGCATATTGGGGCCAGGTGCAATCGTTGTTCCAAAATTCGCTCTCAAGGTTCACATAGTTATAGGCGGCCACAGGGCTGGTTTGTATAAGGTTATAAGGTAGTATGTGTTTAGCAAAATCATCAAAGCTGCCCACTACGGCTGCCACCTGTGTTATGCCGTGTTGGGTGCGGGCCATAGTGTTAAACGAGCTTATGGCGCCATAGTTATTTGAGTTACGCAACACGTCCCCCAAGTCATACTCCATTATACGGTTAAATTTTTGCTGTTGAATGTATTTGAACAGGGTAGCCATGCTATCGTGGTTATCATAAATTTTATTAAAGCGGCTAATATAAAAGCCGCGGTATTCAATAGTGGTATCAATAGCAAGTTTGTTCTGGCTTTTTACCATAAGGGGTAACAGGGTTAGCAGTAGTAAGAGCTGTTTCATTTAAGTGGTGCAAAAATAACCAGACTAAATCAGAATTTACAGGATAAGGGAGTTAGCACAATAAAAAAAGCACCTCATTTACGAGGTGCTTTTGCTGTATTAGTTTAGCTGTTATTTATTTAGCTGTAATCATAAATTGTTGTGTGCTTACGCTGGTGCTTGGTACGCCAATAACATGTATAAAATATAAACCTGCAGGTAGGTTGCCCAATGGTAATGAGAAATGTGAGGCATAACCGGGTTTATAATCAGCCACCTGCTGGCCCAGTTCATTATAAATTGTGATGAACGGATTAACAGGGCCCTGGAACCTTACGTTTAAATTACCGGTGCTGGTAGGGTTAGGATAAATGGTAAAGTTATTTGGGGTGTTAGCGCCAACAGGCATAATGCTGGTGATGCCATTTTCATCAATACGTAGAAATTGATTAACCGGCACATTGGTAAGTACGGTGTGTGTGCAACCATTATCGGGCCACCTGATGTCAATAGAATCAATAATAGTAGCCTGGCCCAAACCAAAGTTTTGAATGAGCGGGAAGTTGTTGGTCCACTGCCCCTGGTCGCCATAAATATCTTTCATTTGTCTTTTGCCACCGGCTTTAACGGTTATACGTGCGCCAATAGCGCTTCTGTTAATACCGCTGGTTTTGCTTGGTACAAGCTTAATAGTAACGTGGTTGTTTTTGTTACCTATGTTATTACGTAATATTAACACAGAATCCTGAGGATAAGTGTATGGCATTTTAATAATGTCATCATCGCCATCCAAATCATAATCTACAGGGTCTAAACCACCGGGGCGGCGTATTTTATAATTTATTTGGGTGGTTAAATCGCTATCCACACTTGTACCTCCTATAAAACCTAATTCGTGGGTAATATCTCTAAAGGTATGAGTAAGCGTATCCTGCATTTCAAAAAATATTCTTTGGTTATCTACGCTTCCGGCATAAACTGCATCGCCTATTAAAAGGTCCTGCCATCCGTCATTGTTCATGTCAATCCAGCAACCGGTGTGGTCGCCATGTGTATCGTTAATAGGTTTGTTTCTTACAATTCTGTTCTGGTCGGCTCTTAACCTGTAATTATATTTAGGGCCTTCATTGGTTAAAATAAATGTTCTGCCATCGCCGGGTTCATTAGGATAAACGGTGTTAGATGCAGAATCATTATTGGCGCCGTGTACTTCCAGCACTAAATAATCCATGTTGCCATCATTATTATAATCGGCCGGCATAGCTGCCCATGGTACCATTCCCTGGTCGGCCCAGGCATAATGACTATTCCAATTAGCGGATACTCCTTTATCTGTAAAGGTGCCGTTACCGTTGTTCATATATAAATTACCATAGCCCTGTGTATCTTCTGTATCACCGCTGCATGGGGCGTAAGCATTAAAGCTGCCGTAGTTGTATAAACAATGGGTAGCATCAAACGGATAGCCAACAGCTTCGTAAGGACATGTAAAAATATCGGCCCAGCAATCGTTGTTCCAATCGCTCACATTAGCGCCAAATAAGGCGCGGGCAGCCGGAGGGCTGTCCCATGGTTTTGCAGGATCTTGCTGACTAACATTAATACCTGCTGCTGTGGTAGTTTCTGTAAATGTGCGGTTGCCGTTATTATGCATTAAATGAGAAGGGGTGGCATTTTCCTGGCACCATGAATCGAAGTGGCAAGCAATAAACACATCAAGGTTACCATCATGGTCGTAATCCAAAGCAGGTAAACCACTACCCGATAAATTGCCTAATTGTTCTAAGCCTGTGGGTGTGTTAGAGGCAATACTATCCAGTGTAAATGTGCCATCGCCATTGCCCCAAAATATGCGGCATTTTTCTTTAGCGGGGTCATCAATAGTGGGGCAATTGGTTTCATTATCCAATGGCCAGCAATTAACCATAATGTCAATATTGCCATCATTATCAAAATCGCCAATACCGCCTAAGTCTTTATATACGTTCTTAATATTTAAGTTTGAGGCAGCAGTTTCATCTACAAACACACGGTCGGTAGGGTCGCTGGAACCGGGGCGTTCTTCATTTAAGAACACCTGCCAGCCGCTGTCAACACCAAGTCCGGCGGTAATAATAAGATCGGGGTATTCGTCATTATTAAGATCAGCCCAAATCATACCACCTGCGGCTTTAATATTAGCTAATCCAACCTTATCGGTAACATCAGTAAACCACGAGGTATCAGGCTGCTCAGTGCTTTGAGCAAATACATGGTTAAACGGAAACAGCAATAACAATAAAGCCATCCATTTCAAAGGTAAACGTTTGTAAAAATTCATTTCAGTAAGTTGTTTTTTTAAGATTAAGTTATTTTATACTGTGTTGAAGCCGGGCTCTTTTTGACGGGCCGATCAAAAAACAGAATGTGAATTTATGGATAAAAGTTAAATAATTAAGAATAAAATTAAAAAGGGGCAAGAACACATTATGTGCCTTACCCCTTATATATTTTAACTAATTAGTATAGTTTTTACTTACTTACCACCAATTTTTGAGTAACTGTATTATTACCTGATGTAACGGTTACAAAATACATTCCCTCTTCGCTTAATTTAAATGTGAATTGGTTTAAAGTGTTTGGGTTGAAGGATGAAACAGTATTATAAAAAATAGTTTGCCCAAGTATATTAGTAACTCTTACCTCATCGATAGGTTGTGAGGAGGTGATGGTAAACGCGCCACTACTTGGATTTGGGTAAATTGATACCTGATTATTATTTACTGATAACGGGTTGATGCCGGTATACTTTGTAATGGTTAACGTATCGGTTGATAAAATCAATCCCAACGGCTTACCTGATGAATCAACGGCTAAAGATGAGGTAAACATGAGTACCATTTTTTGTGCAGGGGTTAATGAGGAGATGGTAAAATACAGATCGCCGATTTTACCGTAACCACTTTGGTTATAATGGTCGAAACGGGTAATAGCGGTTTCCACATCATTATTAATATGAGTAAGTGTTAACGCATTTATAGCTTTTTGGCCCACAAAAGAACTATCGCCTTTAAATGATAATGAGGCTGCTTGTAACAACGATGTATTCAGCGCAATATCATACCCAATGGCATAAATACCGTTTACAGGTGTGTTAGCAGTACCCAACCACACGGCCACATGTACATTTGAACCGGCAGCATAAGAGGTGGTATCGGGCAAAAAATACAGTGGGTACTTACCTGCCTGTGCTTCCGGCTGGTAGGGTGAATCGAACGGATGGGTATCATTATAATTTAAAGTAATCGCCAATGTATCAGCGGCATTAATCTTTCCGTCGCCATTGCAATCCACATATTTTTCATCCATGCCATTAGTTTGCGAGGCGCCCCAATTTGTTGCTAAGTGCCCGTCCCAGGTGTTGGTAGTGGTATCGCGCGCAGTACCGCTTTCGCTAAAATATATACCAATGGGTATAAGGTCGTAGTTGTTTACCACAAGGTCGTTATTAGCATCGCCGGGCCATACATATTGGCAAGGGCCCTCTAATACCACTACGTTATCGGAGCTGGAGCAACCGCCTGTGGTGCCTGTTAAAGTATATGTTGTAGATGTTGTTGGGGAAGCTACCACAGCAGCGCCGGTGGTAGTGTTTAACCCTGTTGATGGGCTCCAGGTATAAGTAGTGGCGCCTGTTGCAGTAAGTGTTACAGCGCTACTATTGCATAACTCTGCTGAAATTGGCGTAACAGCAATTGCAGGAGCCGATGCTGATTTTACATTAAAAGATATAGAAGTATCTGTGGTGCAACTTCCGCTTGTAGCCACTAACGTAAATGTGGTATCTGAAGCAATAATAACACTGATACCGCCGGTAGTGGCGCCGGTATTCCAGGTATAACCTGTGCCGCCTGTGGCAGTAAGAATTATATTGGCGCCTTTGCAAACAGAATCAGTTAAAGATGGCGTTAATGAAACGGTTAACTTATTGCTTATAGTAATATAATTACTGCAAGAGGCATAACTGCTGGTAGCCGGGTTTGATGATATAATACGAATAAGATAATGTGTACCTGTAATGACATTGGATGGAATGGTAATTGCTAGAGTGCCGCTTACTGTTGATGTTACAGTGCCGATATTTACCGAATTAACAAAACTGCCTGATGAATCGGATAACTGTGCCGTAAAAACATTGCCGTTGTTAAAGGTACCTGATATATTGTATGGAATAGCTAAAGATACACCCGGGCAATATTGGTTACTCAATTCAGCAGTGATATAATTTGGAGATGGTACCGTATCAAGCTTGGCAATAAAAACATCTCCATCGCCGCCGGAAATGGTGTTTGTACCAAAGGTACATGGGTTTTGAATAGACCCGGTAACATATACAAATCCTAAATTATCAACAGTAATTCCTTCTGCGCTACTAATACCCGAACCGGTAGCTGTTTGCACCCATTGCAAAGAGCCCGTACTATTTGAATATTTAGCCACAAATGCATCACTTATACCGGTGGCTGTTATAGATTGGCTTCCAAAAGTTGCGGTACCCGTGTAATCTCCTGTTACATACACATTGGCATTTTTATCTAAAGCAATACCGGCCCCTGTATTAGTGCCGGTGCCGGTTCCACTACTAACCCACTCCCAGGTGCCGTTGTTCAAACATTTTGCGGTAAAAACGCCGGTGGTGCCGCTGGTAGTTACCGAGTTGGCGCCAAACACGGCCGTAGATACAAAACTACCGGTTACATATAAATTGCCACAAGGGTCTATCACAATAGGTTCGGGTACAGCAAACTGCCCGGAGGTGCCAAAACCCGCGTTGGTAGCAGTGGTTACCCACTGTGCCACGCCTGATGAATTATATTTGGCAATAAAGAAATTAGGATATGCACTTGCTGTTGCCGGTGTAATTGTACCAAATGATACGGTGCCATTATACGAGCCGCTCAAATAAATATTTCCCAACTGGTCAACAGCGAGCCCTCTGCCACCATCATAGTTGCCGGATGAGCCAACGCTTATTGCCCATTGGGCCACACCATTACTGTCAAACTTTGCTAAAAAAATGTCTTCTGTGCCTTTGGGGGTTAACAAGGTGCCCCCAAAACTTATCGTATCATTAAACTGGCCGGTAAAATAAACATTGCCGTTATCATCAGCTGCTATGCCATTGCCCTGGGCCGTTCCCGTTCTGGTAATTTGCCAAACTTTATTACCTGCCTTATTATGTTTATCTAAAAATAAAGCGGCTCCGCTATTTACTACACCTGTTGTATAGGTATTATCCCTGTTATCTTTGCAAAACCCAAATACGTAATCTATTCCACCGGAATAGGTAGTTTCAGTGATCCATGAAGCAGTACCGGAGCTGTTAAACTCGCCTACAAAAGGGTTAGTGGCACCGCCGGCAGTAACACTTATTCCACCCAAATCCATAGTACCCGAACATCTACCTGCAGCAAATATGTTTCCTGATTGATCAGCAGAAATACCTTCGCCATATTGATAAAATCCTCCGCCACCACTTTCGGCCCATAGCCAGTTAGGCGCTTGTGCGTTGGATGGGGTGGCAAAAAATAATAATCCGATACAAAATAGTAGTGTGTGTTTCATAAGTAGTATTAAAAGATTAAAAAAATAAAACGTCCAAAAAAACAATTTGGCCAAAAAAGTGCCTTCATAAAAATCCCTAACCCTTTTCAATAATTTGTGAAAAGAGTTAGGGATTGACTTGGTCTATTATTGTTTACTTACAATTACTTTACCAGTGGTGGCCTTGCCTTGTGAAGTTATCGTTACAAAATAGATTCCTTCATTCTTGATCTCAAATTTATATTGTGTTTGTTTTGGTTGAACATCATAAATTAGCTGGCCAAGTACATTGGTAACTTTTATTTCATCAATAACCCCTGCGCTTACTACATTTAAAGCACCGTTAGTGGGGTTAGGATAAATTGACAGCAAACCATTGTTAGCTGTAATTTGGGCTATTCCTGTGGTTTTAACATGTGATGTATCTGACACCGGTTGTAAACCCTTGTCAACACCGCCATTGTCTGTTGCCTGGTAGTTACCGATACTTATTGCTAATTGTGAATCGGCAATAGATTGCGCCAAGGTAAAATACAGGTCGCCAATTTTGCCATAGCCACTCATATTCTGATGATCTGTACGAACCACAGCGGTTTCTACATCATTATCTCCGATATGTGTGAACACCAAAGCATCAGTGTTTTTAGTGCCTAAGAACGTACTATTGGCAACAAACGACATGGTGCCGGGTTCTACCAAAGAACTATTGAATTGCAGGTCGTAAGCCAAAGCGTAAACATTTGTTGCTTGTGTGGCGCTGTTACCTAACCAAACTTCGGCGTGTACTAAGCTGCCGGCATGGTAGTTGGTGCTATCAATTTTAACCTGCAATGGCACGGTGCCCTGTGTATTTTGACGTTTCATAAATGGCTCTTGGTATAAATGGGTTAACCCATAATTAATTGCCACGGCAAAGGTATCGTCAGAATTTATAACGCCATCACCGTTACAATCAACATACTTCCTGTCTGCTCCATTGGCTTGTAATGAATCCCAGTTGGTAGAAGGTTGTCCTGCCCAGTAGTTACTTACATAAAAACGCGGGTGCCCAAGTTCATTATAATATAATCCAATAGGTATCATATCAAAATTATCTACAACAAGGTCATCGTTAGCATCGCCGGGCCATACTAAGTGGCAAGTACCTACTGCTACCACTACGGTATCAGTGGTGGTGCAACCACCGGCACCTGTGCCGGTAACAGTATAGGTGGTATTAACCGTTGGATCGGCAGTAACAGATGAGCCGGTACTATCAATTAAACCAATTGCGGGGGCCCAGGTATAAGAAACTGCTCCGCTTGCTGTAAGTGTAGTACTATCGCCGCTGCAAATAGGTGCAGGGGTATTTACCGATAAGGTAACACCCGCGTTAACTGTAATAGCCACACTAATAGTATCAGAACCGTAACCGTTTGATACGTTTAACAACACGCGGTAGTTACCGGCTGTTGCAAACGTAGCGGTTGGGCTTTGTACATAAGATGTATCAGGTGAAGAGCCACCACCAAACGTCCACATATTGGTAGAAATTGCACCGGTGCTGGTATTTGTAAAAGTAATGGTAGCACCCGCACAAACTGTGGTTTGTGATGCTGTAAAATTAGCTACAGGGGCAGCGTTGGGGAACGTTAAAGCATATTCCTGTGGTGAGCCCTGTGATACATTAATTACATTATGATGAGCGGTATCAAGCGTACCGGCTATACCTGCCCATGATGCGGCGGCAGCATTTTGACGGCCATCTGTACTTGCAGAATCCTGGTTGGCTGAAGTAACAGAACCATCAGAAAAACTATAATGATAAGTTGAGCGGTAAGTTGAAGCTGAATCGGCTCCGGCAATAAACACACCGAAATAACTGTTAGGGGTTGATATTAAACCTGTGTTATTTACAGGGGCTTCATTAACAGCATAAACCTGTACGCCATAGGGGCTGCCTGTAACCTGGTCGGCAGTTAACGAATCGCCGGTTGATGATACCCATTTAACAGATTGTCCGCTCCATGATGAAGTATACAAGTAGTTACTGGTATTACCAATAGCAGCGCCGGAAACTACGTGATGCACCGTACCATTAATGGTGCCATTAATACCACTTGAACTATAATCAAATACCGTTGAGCTGGTGTCTGATTCATCCGCTCTCCAGTAACCAATTAAACCGGGTGTATTAGGGCTAATCTTTGTACATAAGGTAGATTGGATGTATGATTGACTGAGTGAATTGTTATATAAACGCACTTCGTCAATTTGGCCATTAAATGGATCAAACACTCCACCGTTCCATTGTTCTCCTATATTCGCACGTCCATTGCTGGAATAGGTAAGTGCTGTAGAAGTAGAACCGCCATCATCAGGCGAAATAGCCTGAAGTACTCCATTAATATAAATGGACACATCAGTTGCTGAATTACAAACTACAGTTATTTGCGACCATTGATTTAATGTTAATGAATTATTTGTTACGTATCCACGTCTGTATTGATAACCGTAACCTTCTCCGTTTCCAAAGCTAACGCCTAAACCGCCTGATGGCCGTTGTGCGATAGTTACACCATAATAGGCATCGGTATCATTATTACTTGCAAAAATACCTCCTGTATAATAAAGAGGCAGTGAGACCGGATTTACCCAAGCCTGTACTGTAAAAGGAAAATTTAACGAGCTATATGAATTACCCAAATCAACATGGCCGCCCGGAACACCATTAAACAGAAGTGAATTACCTGCTCCAATGCTGTCGGCAACTTGTATTGTAACAGGGGTAGGAGGTGGTGCAAAGGATAATGCATA
>Ga0302277_1003484_pt1 | contig 10730 bp, 12 predicted proteins | sample III_Bog_N3_1_FD_198759 | JGI IMG/M metagenome (GOLD analysis project Ga0302277, IMG submission 198759) | Peat permafrost microbial communities from Stordalen Mire near Abisko, Sweden - III_Bog_N3_1 | ecosystem: Environmental > Terrestrial > Soil > Wetlands > Peat | place: Sweden: Abisko... | reverse complement strand
CATTTCCGTGGGTGTCGGAGGCTTGGCAGTCGATCCCTCGGTGAGCTTTGAAACACCCCGTGGAACAGGCCCCTCCATTATTTCGGACAGCGGAATCAAACTGGCGATCCAAAAGGCCCTTGGTCTTGACCCACGTGTTTCGGTCTTTTCTCCGGTCGTAACGGTGTTGGACCGTGAGGTCGGTCTGGATGGCACGGTGGGCAATTTGAAGGCCAAAACTGCCGCCGCCCAGGATGCGGAAAATGTGGTCGGCGTGTCGCTGGTTGAGAATCGTTTAAAGGTAAGACCGTCGGGACGAACAACTACTGCTGCTGAAATGGAAAAACAATTGAAAGCTTCCTTGTCCCGTGATCCCTGGTTGGATGCTTCAAATATCGATGCGGCGGTCATTAATCATGTCGCCTACCTCTCCGGCGACGTGGAAACTCGATTCCAGAAGGCGGAGGCGCAGGATGTGGCTTCGCGGACCAGGGGAGTTCTCGAGATCAGCAATCATTTGAAAGTGAACGCGAATTATTCAGTAGCCGATTACGATAACGATTCCCAGTATGATTATACTTCTAGCGAGCCACCTTATAGAAATTACAACCCAAGATCCTATTCCAGGAATGAAATTCCGGCGCGACGGCCATATCAGAGCGACAAGCAAATCAAAAGGAACATTGAGGAACGCTTCTTTTGGAGTCCTTTTTTGAACAGGGAGGACATCAAAGTCACGATCGATGGTGGCGTGGTCACGTTGACGGGCACGGTCGGAAATTGGATTGGCTGGGGGGAGGCCGACAGCGACGCCCATAATGGTGGTGCAACCGAAGTCTTGAACCGATTGATCTTGAAATAGCTCGAAAGCGGCCAGGTAGTCTCCCGCGTGGCCATTGATTTTACGAAATAAATATGAAAAACACTAAAGCTGAAATCGGCATGATTGGTTTGGGCGTGATGGGCTGCAATCTGGTGCTCAATATGGCCGACCATGGTTTTGCCGTGACGGGTTACGACCGGAACCCCGCCAAAGCCGCCGCCCTGAGCCAGGCCACCAATTCGCTGCTGGTTCATGGCACGGCCGACCTTGCGGAGTTCATCGCCTCGCTTCGCCGCCCGCGCGCAATCATGCTGCTGGTGCCCGCCGGTGCCCCGGTAGATTCTGTCATTCAGGAGTTGTTGCCGCATTTGGAGCCGGGCGATCTCATCATTGATGCTGGCAACTCCTATTTCAAAGACACGGATGTGCGCGCCCACAACCTGAAAGCCAAAGGCATTCAATTCCTGGGCGTCGGCGTTTCCGGCGGGGAGGCGGGGGCGCGTCATGGTCCGAGCATCATGCCTGGTGGTCCCAAGGAGGCGTACGAACGGGTCCGGCCGGTGCTGGAAGCGGTTGCGGCCCAAGTGAAGGGCGACCCTTGCGTGGTCTGGCTTGGCCCGGGTTCCGCCGGCCACTTCGTGAAGATGGTCCATAATGGCATTGAATACGGGATCATGCAACTGTTGGCCGAAACCTATGATTTCATGAAACGCGGTCTGGGCTTGAATGACGATGAACTCAGTGCGGCCTATGCGCTCTGGAACCAGGGCGAACTCAATGGGTATCTGGTGGAGATCACCAGCGGCATTTTCGCCAAACTGGATGCCAAGAACGGCCGAAGGCTTATAGACGAAATTCTTGGCGTGGCCAGGCAAACGGGCACCGGCATGTGGACTTCCCAAAGTGCCATGGAACTGCAAGTGCCGATCCCAACCATTGATCTGGCGGTGGCTATGCGAGACATGTCCGTGTTTACCAAGGATCGGGAGCAGGCGGGTGCCATTTATCAACGCCCCATTCTGCCTATTCAAGACCATCGGGGCCTTTTTCGGGCTCAATTGGGACGCGCCTTGTTTGCAGGTATCATTACCATCTATGCGCAAGGCATGGCGTTGTTGGCCGCAGGATCCATCAAATATGGCTACGGGCTTGATCTTTCCGCAGTGGCGCGCATCTGGAGGGGCGGATGCATCATCCGCGCCACCTTGCTGGATGATATTTGTGCGGCTTACCAAGTGCGGCCGGAATTGCCGGATTTGTTGTTAGATGCCAATCTGTCGCTCAAGGTTCAGGAACATCAGGAGGATTTGCGCAAAATCATATGCCAGGCGGTCAATGCCGGCGTCCCCGTTCCAGGTCTGATGGTTTCGTTGGGTTATCTGGATGCCTTGCGCAGTGCCTGGCAACCCGCCAATCTCATTCAGGCCCAGCGTGACTATTTCGGAGCCCACACCTATGAGCGACTGGATGCCAAAGGCACGTTTCACACGGAATGGGCAAAGGTGTGAACGACATGAAAACCAAGCAAGAACTGGCGGCGACTGTTTTCGTCATCTTTGGCGGCTCCGGTGATTTGACCTGGCGGAAATTGGTGCCAGCCGGGTTCGACCTCTTTCGGGACGGCCGGATGCCCAAAAATTTCGCGATTATCGCCGTGGCGCGCTCCGCTTTTTCCGACACCCAGTTGCGCCAGCGGTTTTTGGACGGTGTGAACCGTTTCTCGCCCAAGGGAAAGGCGAAGGCCACCGACTGGAAAAGCTTCAGCCGACACATCACCTACCATCAAGGCGACTACCAGGACCCGGCAACTTATCTTCGTTTAAGCGAGACTTGCGCCAAACTGGACAAGGACTGGCAGGAAAAGGCCATCCGAATTTTTCACCTGGCCACGCCACCGGAACTATTTGGAGTAATCCCAAAAATGCTGGCGGGTGCGCGGTTGAATCAGGATCGGAAACGGGCCCGGATTGTGGTGGAAAAGCCCATCGGTCATGACTTGGACTCGGCGCGGAAGTTAAACGCCACGCTCACAGAGAGCTTCCAAGAGTCGCAAATTTTTCGCATTGATCACTATTTGGGCAAGGAGCCAGTGCGCAACATCCTGGCCTTCCGCTTCGCCAATCCGCTGTTCGAGCCGATTTGGAATCGGCGGTACGTGGACTACGTGACCATTACGGTGGCCGAGGCGGAGGGTGTCGGGCATCGCGGTGGCTACTATGATGAGTCGGGGGCATTGCGCGACATGATGCAAAACCACCTCATGCAGTTGCTTTGCCTGGTCGCCATGGAACCGATGGTCTCCTTCGACCCCGATGAAATCCGCAATAAAAAAGTCGATGTGTTGCATGCGTTACGACCGATCGGCCGCCGTCAGGTTCGGCGATACGCGGTCCGGGGGCAGTACGGCAAAGGCCATGTGCTCGGCCAAAACGTTCCTGGTTACCGCCACGAGGATGGCGTGGCCGCTGGCTCGAAAACCGAAACTTTTGCGGCGCTGAAATTGTTTGTGGACAATTGGCGCTGGCAGGGAGTGCCCTTTTATCTCCGCACTGGCAAGTGCCTGCCACAGCAGGTGTCGGAAGTTTCCATACAATTCCGCGCGGTGCCGCATGAGGCCTTCCCGCCTGAGTCAAAGCACGATTGGCAGTCCTCCCGGCTGGTTCTGTCCATCCAGCCGGAGGAAGGCATCATACAGTGCTTCCAAGCCAAAGTTCCGGGGCCGAAAATGGGGCTGCGACCGGTGGAGATGCGGTTCAATTACCGCGGGAACCCGCCCGTGCCTTCCCCCGACGCTTACGAAATTTTGCTTTGGGATGTCATGCATGGCGATGTCACGCTTTTCATGCGCACCGACCAGGTGGAGGCGGCCTGGCGGTTACTGATGCCGGTGATTGAGTCTTGGGGCGACTCTCCGCCGGCAGATTTTCCCAATTATACCGCCGGCTCCTGGGGACCCGCAGCCGTTGAGAGGTTGCTGGAGCCGGGACATCGGTGGCCACTGCCCACTAATTTGACAGAACCGACCAAGAAAAAATGAAAACAGCCGGCAATCAGGGCGGGAGCAATTCAATTATTGTCAGGGTTCTGGCCAGTGCGGATGCCTTGGCCGAGACGGTGGCGAGCCAGTGGCTGGATGAGATTGCCGCCCCCCGGGAGCAAGGTTTGCCCTTTCTGGTGGCTCTTTCCGGTGGACGCATCACTCCGAAATTCTTCGGGGCCGTGGTGGCGCAAAAACGTGCGCGCGGCATTTCCTTTGATAATATGCATTTCCTCTGGTCGGATGAGCGCTGTGTGCCCCCGACCGATCAGGAGAGCAACTTTTGGGCGGCCCGCGAATATTTGTTTTCGCCGCTAAGCATTCCGGCTGGCCAGATTCACCGCCTCAAGGGCGAAGCCATCCCCGGAATTGCCGCCCGGGAGGCTTCCGCCGAGTTGTTGCGATTGGCTCCAAAGAATGCCGCCGGTGAGCCGGTGTTGGATCTGGTGCTTCTGGGCATGGGTGAGGATGGCCATGTCGCGTCCTTGTTTCCGGGCGCCGGTGAAGACGTGTTGAATTGCAAAACGCCGTTTTTGGTCATCCATCACTCACCCAAACCGCCGGCTATCCGCCTCTCCATGAGTTATGCCACCATTGCCGCCGCCCGACAAGTCTGGGTTTTGATCTCCGGGGCGGGCAAAGACCAAGCCCTGCATGATTCGTTGTTCCTTCCCTGCCAGACGCCACTGCGCCGGGTCACTGGCTTGCATCCAGGGACCAAAATATTCACGGATCTGACAATTTCCGTCTGCCCTTCCAATCAGTCTTTTGAAATTCGGTCCTGACAGGTTTCCCTGAAATAAAAAAACCTGCAAACCGCTTTTCTGAATTTTGGCCTGATGGCTGGTGCCGATCTTCTGATAGCCACCGCTTGAACGCCTGCCATTGAAGTTATGGGCGCTGTCATAGCGGTCCTGACCGTCACGTTCTTTCGCAAGAATCCGGAGCATCTTTTGTTGCCGGGGCGGCGGCTGTGCGGTGAGGTTGTGGTCGTTGATATTGGCATTCCATCTTTTGTGCTTGAGCAGATGTTCCCCAACACATTCGAGAATGACTAGTGCCTCTGACATTGAAGTCGGTTCGCAAGGGCGGACGCGTCGTTTGTGCGGGCATCCCCCTGAGCAATATTCCAAGCTTTGCCCTGTCGGCTACTATGGGAAGAGCGGCAGTTTGTGCCTGTGGCCAATCTCACGCGGCAAGACGGGATTGAATTCCTGCGCCTGGCACCGGAGCTGGGGATTATCGCCAATACCACAAGTCATCCACCCAACCAGGCCAGCCAGGCATTCGCCAATCTCCTGGCCGGGTGATTTGAGGGCGCAGCGATACTTGTGCCGAAAGCGCGGTGGGCAACAGATTGAAATTTAATTCAGGGTCGGGTTACACCCTATGGCCTCGGCACGGTTTCCAGCTCATGTTCAGCCTTATGGACAACAAAAGCTGGCTCATCGAAGTGGAAGTTGCGGTTTGCCTCGTGGCTATGTCCATCGTCGCATTAACCTTAATGGCGGGTCATAATCTTTGGAAACACGCGGTATCCAAATAAAATGAAAACCGAATCCATCTCCTTACCGGCCAGAGGCTACACGGCTGAGCGGAATCATGGTCAGGAAGATGGTGTCCAATTTGAAGGCACGAGTTAATAATTTTTTGAGCCGTTCTTTGGCGGTCGGGCCAGCCAATTCCGCGCCGGTTCCCCATTCGCAGGACAGTCGGAAACCAATGACCACGAGGAACATGAGGCCGAATTGCGCGGGCAGAATATCCGTGGGGACATTTTTATTGGACTGGATGCGGTGCCCAAAGGAGCGATGCGCGATATTTCGATGTGGCGGACAAACTTCCGGACAGGGCGAGAGCAGACGGAAACATATCACTTGCGAACTCCTGTCGGGGTCAAAGCTGGCCAGTCTATCCGCGTTCCTGGCAAGCGAGGCGACCTTTAGGCCACGATTTTTAATCAGGTGCCAGCGCAAGTCGGCAATACTGAGGAGTGCTAGTGGTCGCAATTGTCGGGCGATTCCTCGTCTAATCCGCGAAAGGCCCCTTGAGCTAGCTGGTTTTCTTAAGCATGAAAACCCAAATAATTTGATTGGCGGCAAGCATGGCCATGCCTGCGGGGGGAGGCATGCACCATGTTTCTCGTTTGCTGGTTGGTGCAATTTACAAAAAATGAAACCATTGGAGTTAACCCAAACCGGAAGAGTAGTATGTCACTAATTTCCGCCGGGGTGACGCTGGCCGCCATGGGTGTGCTGGTTTGGTTGGTAAACGCCCGAATCCTCATGGACGGAAGAATTAAAAAGGCGATCAATATCCTCCTGGCCATTGGCGCGATGATCTGGCTGTTGTCCTCCTCCTGTATTCTTGAGCACACATTGAGCCATTTGTGGATAAACTTCAGGTAGTGAATGGGTCTGGCCACAGGTTGCGATTTTCAATTTTTTCCCGGCGGCAAAACACCGCGGCGCGGTTCAGCATTTCGATCATTTTGTCGAATTAAAACCCTCCCTCGGGACAAAATACGGCATGTCTGTTCTCGATTCTGAAATGACCCGGCTTTCCCACTTCCTGCAAGGAAGTGAATTATGTGCCCAGAATCAAAAAGGAAACGGGGAAGTCCAATAATACGTCTCCTGGGGTAAATACCCCATGGCGCTCCTGGCATTTTTCCGGCCATAGTATCGACAATGACTCCCCATTACCTGTCCCAAGTTAATGATTCAAAAGGCGAAGCACCGCCCGGCTTGACGAATTTCTCCGAACGTATTCTGGTGGTGGAGGATGAGCATGACCTTCGCCAGCTCACGGCCGAAGTTTTAATGGACGAGGGCTATCAGGTGGAGGTTGCCGAAAATGGCGGGGCCGCCTGGGACGCGCTGAAACGGAAACCCTACCGTCTCCTGATAACCGATCAATTCGTGTCCGACTTGTCCGGTGCCGAACTACTCCAGAAAATCCGGGAAGCTCGCATGGTCCTCCCAGTTATCCTGGCCGCCGGGCGGAGTACTCCCGTGGAAATCGTCCCGGCGACCGGGCTTCAACCAACCCCATTGGAGCGGAAGCCATTTTCCTTCGAGGAATTATTGGCGACGGTGAGGCATGTTTTTCGTCTGACTGTTGGTGCCGTCGGTGACATCCCGCTGCCACAACCAACCGAGCACAGCCATGCCGCGAACAATTTTTTGACGATTCACCTCCAACTGCCAAAGATTAATTGAAACCTTCACATCTTATGACTTCACCAAACCTTGACCGTTCAGTCCGCTCCAATAAAGCAATTCCACTCCTCTTGATTGACTCCGCAGGGTTGTTGCCGGTCGAAACTGCTTCCGCAGCGAGCGACCAGACCGCCATGATCATGGTGGAGGAAACCCTGACACTGCGCGCGACCACCGTGACAGGGTTGCTCAAGGAGATTCCGGGCTGGCAGCACAACGGGCTCAATGATTGAATTGTTTTGCCGCCGGACGCCTGGCTTTGGGCGTGATGACAACACAAAAACCGCAGCGTTCGGCGAAATAAACCACCATACAACCAGAAAGCAATGTTTGCATGACTAAAAGGAATGCCATCGTGGCGGTATATAAATCCCATGACGAAGCGGAAGCAGCCATCCAGGAACTCCGGAAATCCGGATTTGACCTGGACAAAATCTCGATTATCGGACGCGAATATCTCACGGAGGAACACGTGGTCGGCTATTACAATGCCGGGGATCGCATGAAATTCTGGGGGAAAATGGGGGGCTTTTGGGGTGGGTTGTTGGGCTTCCTGGCTGGCTCCGGGTTCTTTTTGATTCCCGGCATCGGGCCGCTGGTAGTGGCGGGGCCGCTCGTCGGCATGATCGTGGGGGCCTTGGAAGGCGGGGTGGTAGTGGGCGGTCTGAGTGCGCTGGGTGCCGGTCTCTATGGCCTGGGGATACACGAGGATAGTATTGCGGGCTATGAGACGGCATTGAAGAGCGGCAAATTTGTGGTGATCGCCCACGGCTCCGCCGAGGATTCTGCCCACGCCCGTGATATCATCAATCGCACGAACGCGGAGTCGGCGACGGAACATCAGACTGAAAACGCCAGCACCAATATCGGCCGGTGGGAAAATAGTTTGTTGCCGTAAACCTTCATTGCTCAAAAATTCTTCGGAGCCGCGTTGGTTTCAGTACTGAATAAATGGTCGAATTCAGACCGCAGTTTTCGACCGTTGCAGCCATTGAGTTTTTCCCCGGTGAACACCCCATGGCCCCCCGCCGGTAATGCACACATGATGGTGACGGGATTGGATAATATTTTAAAAGATTCAGTCACCCACCGTATTCGTCAACAAACAAAATAAAACAACATGAAAACATTAAAATTCAAAATCACCTCGAGCCGAGCGCCCATGAGCCGCTGGCCGGCCTGTCTGCTGGTGGCCGCCGGAATGCAAACGCTGGGGCTCCCCGCGCTGCACGCGGCGACCACGAACCAGGAAATTACCGACAGTGGCATCACCAGCGCCGTGGAGGCAGGATTGGCCGAGGCCAGGGGGGTGGCCCTGAACGGCGTGGATGTCACCACCAGCCAGGGGGTCGTCACCCTGTCCGGGTCCGTGGAAAATTTGCTGGATCAAGTGCGTGCGCAAAAAACCGCCGAGGGCATTCGGGGCGTGCTGGACGTTACGGACAAGATTACGGTCAATCCGGCCTCCCTCCCGGATGAGGACATCCGCAAGAATATCCAGGCCGCGCTCCAGCAGGATCCCGCCACCGATTCCTACCAGACCACGGTCGCCGTCCAGGACGGGGTCGCCACGCTGACTGGCAGCCTGGCATCCTATGCGGAAAAACAACTCGTCACCCGCGTGGCCGAAGGCGTCAAGGGGGTCAAGGAGGTCCGCAATCAAATTAACATTACCTATCAGTCACAACGCACTGACGCGGACATTGACGCTGATCTCAAATCCGTTCTCCAATGGGGGGATATCTGGGTCAACGGCGACTTGATCACGCCGGTGGTGAAGGACGGCCAGGTGACGCTCACCGGAACGATTGGCAGCAAGATCAGCAAATCCAGGGCGTATGACGATGCCTGGGTAAATGGCGTGACCTCAGTGGACGACAGCGGCCTGAAGGTTGATCCCGGAGTTCACAATGGCGCACTACAAAACCTCAATACCAGCGTGCGCCCGGATGCCGACATCCGACAGTCAGTTCAGGCAGCTCTCAAATCTGACCCGCGGGTTTCCGTCTTCTCTCCGGAAATCACCGTAGTGGACGGCACGGTTACTTTGCGCGGCACGGTGGGGAATCCGAAGGCGGAAACCTCGGCGAAACAAGACGCTAAAAACGTGGTGGGCGTCCGCCTGGTGGAAAGTCATTTGAAAGTCCGTTCCAGTGATGCGACGGTGGCGACGGACACGCAAAACCAGTTGAAAGCGGCCCTGGCCTGGGATCCCTGGCTGGATGACAGCCCCACTATTGATGTGGCGGTCATCAACCGGGTCGCCTATTTATCCGGGGGGGTGGATTCGAGTTTTCAAAAGGCCGAGGCGCAGGACGTGGCTTCCCGGACCAAGGGCGTGTTGGAGGTTCGCAACCATCTGAAGGTGGTTCCCGACTTTACGGCGGCGGACTATTATGATGATTACGGGTACTATTCGGATTACGATTATGGTTACTACGGCTGGCCGTATTACAGCGCGTCACCGTATTACAACGAATCGCCCGATTACGTTTACAATGTGTCCGGACCGCAGGCATACAAGACGGACGCTCAAATCAAGAAGAGCATTGAGGACCGCATGTTCTGGAGTCCGTTTGTGGATCGGAGTGACGTGAAGGTGGCGGTCGACGGAGGCGTGGCCACCCTGACTGGGAGCATTGGCACCTGGGTTGGCTGGGGTGAGGCGGAAAATGACGCCCACAAAGGGGGCGCCAGTTTCGTGCGTGACCGCGTCAAGGTTGATTAAGTTACAAAACCAATCTCTGATGACCCGCCAGCAGGCCGTCGTGGCGACGTTTCAGTCCCACGACGAAGCGGCGATGGCCCGCAAGTCTGGGCGCCACGCTTGTTGGAACTTGCTATAATGCAATCCGCAACATGAATCATAAATTCAATGGAATGGTGGCCGTCCTGGGGCTATTGGTGCTGCTCGCCCAGCCGGTTTGGGGAGACGAACGATTGGTCCTGCCGGGGCTGGTACCACCGGTCGTAATGACATTGAGCCCGGTGGGGCGGTTACCAGCGACCAATCATCTGGAATTGGCCATCGGACTGCCGTTGCGCAATCAAGCTGCGCTCACCCTTAAACTGCGGCAAATGTACGATGCCTCAAGCACAAATTTTCATCGTTATCTGACCCCAAAGGAGTTTGCCGCGAACTATGGGCCGACCGAGGTGGACTATCAGAAGGTGCTGGAGTTTGCCCGCAACAACGGATTATCGATCGTGCGCACCTATGACAACCGCCAGTTGGTGGATGTGTCCGCCACGGTGGCGGCCATTGACAACGCTTTCCAGATCAACTTGTTCCGTTATCAGCATCCGACCGAGCACCGGTTGTTTTACGCGCCGAATGCGGAACCTTCAATTCCGGCGGGGGTGCCCATTCTGAGCGTTGAGGGATTGAACAACTATGAACGGCCGCATCCGGCCTTGCAGCAGCAATTTCATTAATTTAATCGTTCAAGCTGGAGTTGGGCGTCGGAGGGAACCTGGTCAGGCTATCAGCCCACATGCGGTTTGGCTATCAGTGGAGTTTTGATGTGCCTTCACCAAACGCCTATGAAACGCTCCTGTGGAATGTCATGAAGAGCGCCACCGCCCTCTTTATGCGGGACGACCAAGTGCAGGCCGTCTGGTTGCCGCTCATGCCGGTGCGCGAAGGGTGGAAGGCCGCTGCCCCAATTGA
>Ga0302277_1003479_pt1 | contig 10740 bp, 6 predicted proteins | sample III_Bog_N3_1_FD_198759 | JGI IMG/M metagenome (GOLD analysis project Ga0302277, IMG submission 198759) | Peat permafrost microbial communities from Stordalen Mire near Abisko, Sweden - III_Bog_N3_1 | ecosystem: Environmental > Terrestrial > Soil > Wetlands > Peat | place: Sweden: Abisko... | reverse complement strand
CGGTTTACTGAAGGCTACATCCCCGTTCGAAGTGCTCTCCGTCCGGAGACATCGATTCGAGAACAATCCTTCATCTTGATCGCGATTCATTGCCAAATGGATGACGAATTCCTCCGATGGACTCTTGGGCAGAGCACCTGGCGCAAACCCAGGGGGTCGGTCTTAAAAAACTCAGCTACAAGTATCTGATAAAGAAGAACTAACGGCAACCACGAGGGCAATGTAGACGATTCTGTAGCTGTAGGTTCCCTCGAAATCCACAAGGTTCTACATGAGAATTTGGCTTGCACAGGTTTTCTATGGTTTCGGAGGGTGATCTTCAAGCCACCTCCGCACTCGCTCCTGCACACGGGTAAGATCAGCTGGCTTAAGATGTGAGGCGGCATCATCCCGGTACTTGGCGGCGTCCATCTGTTCAGCGGCAAGAGCGTACCAAAAATAGGCTTCCACTATGTCTCGCGGCACGCCTCGACCGAGATCGTACATCAAGCCAAGTTTGTATTGTGCATCGGCCTCGCCCTGTTCGGCAGCTTTGCGATACCAAAAAGCCGCCTGCACTTTGCTTTCCGGAACACCCTGGCCACTGACATACAGGGCACCAAGGTTGTGCTGTGCGCTAACATTGCCTTTCTCTGCGGCTTTGCGCCACCAGAGAGCGGCCTTTGCGTGGCTTTGCGGAACACCTTGACCATCGTAATACGCGTGTCCAAGGTCATATTGCGAGTCGGCGTCGCCCTGCTCGGCAGCCTTGCGCCACCACATGGCAGCTACAGCGTAGTCCTGGGTTACGCCCACTCCCTTGTAGTACAAACTGGCAAGCTGTCCTTGTGCGTCTGCATTGCCTTGGTCTGCCGCTTTGCGTATCCACTTGATTCCCTGTACGTGGTCACTAGAGACGCCTGTGCCGGTGAGGTACATCAAGCCAAGGTTGTATTGTGCGGGGGCATAACCCTGATCCGCAGCCTTCTGCCACCAAAGAGCAGATTGTACATAGTCTTGAGGCACACCATGGCCGGTGCCGTAGGCAAAACCTAAGTTTGTTTGTGCATCGGCGTCACCTTGCTCTGCCGCCTTGCTCCACCAAAAAGCAGCCTTTGCGTCGTCCTGTGGAACGCCCTGGCCTATGTGAAACGCCATACCAAGGTTGGCTTGAGCCTTGGCGTCACCTCTGGCAGCTTGCTCCATGAGTATATCGATCCTCTGGGCTGTCGCATTCGGGGACTGCGCCCATGCCCATGATGCGCATAACACCAGCGCCAGGGCCAACCGAACGATCTCCCACGAGATTATTCTCAGAAGCCTTCTCACGATTTCAGGTATGCCCATCGCATTTCCTTCTTCACAACTCTAAATCGCACGGAATTTCGCGGCCATCCGGCAGAACCAGGGCGGCTAACGAACAGGATTCGTATCGGGTGCACTACGGTAATAGCCCTGTACATATGTTCCGTTGCCCCCGGGTGCAGCCATTGACGAGAACCGTCTTCGGAACCCCATTCTTGTACGGTTCACGGCACTCAACGCTTCGTCATAACACAGGAGCGTCTTGGATCAGCACCAGAGTCTCTCCTCTCAATTCCAGCCTGCCTTCCTTGACGAGCTTATCTCTCTGCTCTTCGACAGTCGCACGCATTTCCTCAGTAACGCGGGCAAATCCAAGGCGGCGACAGGCGGCCACCGCGACATCATCGGCTGCCATCCCAAAGCTCTCCTTCACGGTCTGTTCAATTGCGGCACAAATCTCCTCTCGGGCGACATATTCAATCTTCTTCTGCTGCGGCGGGAAGTCTGAGCGGTCACGAACCTGGACTGGGGCGGGTTCATAAGTCCAGAGAAACCCCTTGCGATTCTCAAGCATCTTGTACCTGTGTCCGTAGGTACAGGCACTCTGAAATGCCATTTGAATTCGATTGCCAACGCGCTGCACTCCAACGGCATCGGCAATGCGTTTTGCAGCTTCAAGCCAATGAATCGGGCCTTCTACCGAGACCACTTGCGCTAACCAGTTGGCTAATTGCTCCTGAGATATTTCGTGTAGCTCCTGGATGCCAAGATTGATCCTGATCTTTGCAAACATGTACTTTGTGCTGCTTTGCGTTTGAATTGCTAACGGCGGAGGTTCGCTGGGGATTTCAGCATGTCTCACTGGAGGACGTAAAGGAGCGGGTCTCTTCTGCTTGCGTTCCTTGCGACCTTCGCCGCTGTGCCGTTTGGCATCTTCGATTGCCGACACTAGTGCGTTCATTTCCTTCTCGGGTGCCCGAAACCATGCAGTTGACCAAATTCGATGAATTCTCCAGCCTAGCGACTCCAAGACGGTTTGACGCAGCCGATCTCGGTCTCGGGCAGAGCGGGCGCTGTGATAGGCCGCTCCGTCGCACTCGACACCGAGCAGGTATCGACCAGAAGAATCGGGGTCAACCACCGCAAGATCGAGAAAGAAGCCAGCCGACCCAACCTGCGTATGGACAATGTAACCCCGCTTCTGTAGTGCGTTTACGACATCCTCTTCAAAAGGAGAATCCGACGCACGGCCTGTAGCGAATGGAACATCGAGATGTCCATGCTCAGCGTAGGACAAGAATGTCTTCAGAGCCGATACTCCTGATCCACCAGAATCGGTATTGATGTCTTCAGAGCGAATGGCGGTGAATACTTCGCAACGAATTCGGGCACGGCTGAACAACACGTTCAATCGCCGTTCTCCACCGGCACGATTCACAGGCCCGAAACTATTTGCCCAATAACCCTCGGCAGTCCTCGCATACCCAATACTGATGAAGATTACATCACGCTCATCTCCCTGGACATTTTCGAGATTCTTCACAAAGAAAGGCTCGTGAGAGGTAGCCAAAAAGAATTCCTCAGTGTCATGCGACACCCGCCTCAACATTTCAAGCTGATCGAGGATTGCGTCACGCTGTGCTACGCTGAGCGCCGCAACTCCAAGCGTCAGGCGCTCTTTCACGGGCTTCTTGAGTTGTTCCTTTGCGTGGCTTATCACTGCTTCTGCTACGGCTCTTGCTTCAACTGCATTCGTCCTTGTGCGCGATCTGTCATAGTGCGCGTTTTCAATGTGTCGATAAACCAGACCAACATTCTCCTTGTTTCGGTCTGGACTTGGAAACACGACAAGCCGGTTTTCGTAAAACAGATGATTGGACCCCGCAATGAGTGATTCATGCTTGCTGCGATAGTGCCAGCGAAGCATCCGCTGGTGCGCCCGTCGTGAGCAAAATAGCCCAAGAATGCTCTCTATATCTGACGTGGCAACTGCATCATCGTCTTCTGTGTCGCTGTCCTGTGCCACCATTGTTTCAAAGAAACTCGTTGGAGGAAGCTGCTTGCTGTCTCCTACCACGACCGACTGTTTACCGCGAACGATTGCCCCCAGCGCATCCGCTGGCTTGACTTGGCTGGCTTCATCAAAGATCACAAGGTCAAAAACGACAGTGCCGGGTGTTAGAAAATTTGCGACCGAGAGCGGACTCATAAGGAAGACAGGCTTGATTGCCTGCACGACATTCCCCGCCTTGATAATGAGTTTACGGACTGGCATATGGCGGGATTTCTTCTCGAACTCCCTCCACAACACACTGATCTGTCCGCTCTCTGTTCCATTTCTAGGCAAGCCGTCAACATGCTTCTTTGCAAGTGCGTCACGTCTCAATTCAATGTGACGCATATCGAGTTCCTTAAACGACTTACACGTACTCTCGTGCCGTAACACGTCGAACGATGCAAGAACGGGGCTATCCTGGAAGCCCGTTTCTAGAAGTGCTGATGCACGGGTGTACTCGAAAAGATCAAGCAAGCTGTGTTCCGCTTCCTTCCACTCGTCCGAAAGAAGCGCAATACATTCAAGACCTTCCTCTTTGCAACGATCTCGGTCTTGCATATATGCAGCGAGGCCGTCTAGATCATCCGTTCTTTCTGAGAGCGCCTTCAGGAGGTTCGCGACGGATTGACCCCATTCTCTCGTCAGCCTTCCCCGAAGCTGCCCAGACGGTGAGCTATCCAGTTTCAGTTTCTCAAAGACATCCGACAGACATGCAGAATATGCTTGGGCCTTTTTCTGGCATTCCGACAGCCGCTCAAGGAGTGCCGCCTTGTTTGAAAAAGTGGCTGCTACTTCAAGACACCACTCGCTGAGCTGTCCCGAATGGATGCCACGCTTTGTAAAGACCAGCCACACAAATTGGCCTCTCAAGAGAGAAGTATCTGACTGCTCTCCCACCCAATGCACTCCGTAAAGGCTTTTGAGCAGATGCGTGGAAGACGCTAGAACAGCACGGTCCTTTGCTGACGCCTGAATGGCTTCGAGTACTTCGCTCATGGTTGCATTTGATTGACTTAGGGGTTTAGTAACCAACGCGGCGATTTCGCGCTTCAGGTGCTTCCAGCGAGGGGAAAACACCCTCCACCACTTGTTGCCCAGTTCGTTCAACAACGATTGAAGTTGCGAAACGTTCGCGGACCATGCGTCATCACGGATCACATCTTTCCAGCGAGAGCGTAAGCCTACAACAGCAGAGAGGGCGGAGAGCGCAGCCTCAATCTGCGACTCCTGGTGCAACCAGTCAGGATTCGCAAGGTCGATGCCTTTCAGCGGTGGAGCGAGTGCAACCTGCTTGGCGCTCGCGCACTGTGTATCGAACTCCGAGTGCGCTTCAGGAGGAGTCTGACCGAGCATCACTGCTACTTCACTCGCTGCAATATTGAGCGCCCTAGCTGCTTCGGCGGAGTCAAGCAGCGAACGCTGAATGCCATCCTTGGTAGAGGGCAACACGACTCGAAGCTGGCTCCCCCAGAACGAGTGCTGGCAAGGGATGCCAATTTGCGAGAGGCGCTCTTGAAGCCTTGCAACGAGTTCGCGGCGGCGATGAACTTCGGCGGAAGTCCAATTCAGGCAGCCGGAAATCTCCAGCCGTGGGCGCATTGTTCCGCTGAGTTTCCTGATTAAAGGTAAGACCAAACCGTAGAGATCACGAATTGTCTCACCAGAATTGCCAACTTCAGCATTGACGGCATTGCAGTATTCGTTCAGTCGGGTTATAGCTTCTCCCAGAGCCAACAGAGTCGAGTCGTCTCGGCTGGCTGCTCTGGATTGGAGCCATGCAGTCTGCTTCAGTTCGCCAATGACTTCCTTCTTCTTAATCTTGTTGCTGTGTAATTCGAGGCAAGCCGCCCCCAGTCCAATGCGATCAAGCCGACTCTTGACGACCTCTAGCGCGGCCTTTTTCTCCGCCACGAAAAGCACTTTTTGACCAGCGGCCAACGCTCCAGCAATCAGGTTTACAATTGTTTGGGATTTCCCAGTCCCCGGCGGCCCCTGAATCACCATATTCAGTCCACGCAGAACGTCGTTAATGGCGAGGGATTGGGTGCTATCGGCGTCCACCACATGCGCGGCGCTCGCTGCCGGAATTTCGTCATCCACAAATGAATCGTCAGTAAGTGGAGATGAATCGCCAGCGAATGTAGTAGTGCCGAGAAGACGACTCAAAACGTCATGGTTGAGCAAGAGCGACTCGTTATCCCATGTTGCAGGGTCAAGGTCTCGATACATCAAGAATTTTGCAAATGAGAAGAAGCCCAAGGCAATCGACTCTGGATCGACACTCCATCCTTCCTGCTTGGATACAGCTTTGCCAAAGGAATAGAAATACGCATCTATGTCGATCTCTTCGGAATCGGACAATTCATCCAAAACCAAACCGAATGACTGCTTCATGTACTCCAGCAGACAAACATTCGGGGCCACGTCGTCCCCTGAGTATTTCAAGCGAAACCCCTCGCCTGCGCTAAGCCGTTCTAACTCGACAGGGACTAGCAACAAAGGGGCGCGACGGACCTCATCGGCACTCTTAGAATCTCGCCAAATGAGCATACCAAGGGCAATAAACAGAGTGTTAACACCTTGCTCTTCAATGGAACTCTTGGCAGCGTAATAGGTGGCAAGAAGGCGCTTCTCTAGTTCCTTTTCGGAGATGCCCGTCGGCAGTTCGTTTGGATTAGAGCGGAAGTCTCCTTGCTGTGGCGTCTGTGTTCTCCGACCCGGTTTCGCTCGCACAATGGATCGCCTTCCGTCTCGACTGCCGCTCTCAGGTTCATACAAAGGCCCTGGTTGCTGCATTCCTTCAATTGGGAGGAAGGACAGTTCTGCTCCCTCGGATACAAGCAGACGAAACACCTCTGCCGGGCTCGTTTCGGGGATTTCGAGCCCTCGCGTTTTCAAAAGCCGGTAATTCAACAGGGGGTTGCGCAGGCCGAAGTCAAGGAGATCCTTTCGAACTTCCGCTAGGGGAAGACGCAACTCTTCATTCGCGCGATTTGGGGTCAACTCCATATGCCACCTGCTTCAACTCACTTGACGCAAACGTCCTTCTGGCTACCTGCTCAACTGGCAAGCTCCTCAGGCGCTTTGCCCGCACTGCGCAGAACGATTCGCACCCTAATTGCTAAGTGTCGCACTGCCATGGACTTAAAGCGTGTAGATTCCAGTCCCGATGTGTTTAGGCATCAATTATAGAACGCAGCGAATTCTCGGCGAAAGGTCCAACCGCCCATGACCCACGACTACCCAATGGAGAATGCGGACCAGATAGGTACAGCACAGCGATGCTTTGGCCTTGCAAACTCCCACAATCCCAACCGCCGCCCAATGTTGGCCCCCGGCAGCTCATCTGTTGGAACGGCATATTTCTTCCCGATGCGACCGGTCACCGCAACGGCGGCGGTTCAGTAATAGGCTCTTCAATCCAGCAGCTCTCTGGCAAGTCGACAACAATGATCGGCGTTCGCGTTCGTGCCACGCAAGAATGCTGGGGTATTTGGCTTTGCCGTAGCACCTACTGATCGCCGGGTTTCTCTATTTGCCATTGATCGGCACTGCGTACCTCCGGTGAAGCGTTGAGTCAGTTTGGTCTTCGACACCGCGATCCCCTGCGCAGATGCCGAGCGGAATCGCGGACATTGAAATTGAAGCGTGATGCGCTGATAGCTGACATCAATTCGGCCTCTGCCGTCGCCCTCTGGATTCAAACTACGGAGCGCCCTGGCATTTGTGGGATCGCGCCAACGAGTTTGCGTGAATGCACAAGGCGGGGAGAGTTCCACGGATTTTCGATCGCGATCCCACACTTCTTGATTAGGACCGTAGATTGACGTTGTGGGAAGAAACTCCCCGAAAAAGAAAGGTAACGAAAAGATGCCGACTATGAACTCTCTTCAGGATGTAATCGTGGCCCTCAAATCGGATGGCTCTGCCGAAGACTCTAAACTCCTGCACGTCGCCAACATGATTGTCGGCTACTGCAATCAGCCAGCGCATGAAATCACGCTGCGGGAACTGCGGCAGAACATGCGCTATTTCCCGTTGTATCTTTCGTTCCGTCGGGTTCCGCTCGGCGAAGTTGACCTGATCGTCGAACTCGCTGACTTACTCCTCGCCCGGGCTTCGATGGCGCAGTACCAGGTCTCGAACCACATTCCCCACGGTACGTATGCATTGGGGGACGACGCGCCTGCTGCCGAATCGGCTTCGATGTCGGTGGCTCTATGAGTAGGAGTTCCTCTTTCTCGATGTAATTGGGTTCGGTAGTCAGATTGACAAGGAGTTAAAAAATGGCCAAGCCAATATGTACTGAGAAATCCCCGAGCGACCGCACCCCTCTGCGAAGCAGAAAGTCGGTGGTGCTTGTAATCGGGAAGGTCCCGAATCCCCTCACAAATCATGTGAAATTGCTGATCGATGAAGGTTTGGCTCGATTGATCGCGTCCAAGATCGCGCGTGATCACATTGAGCGATAGAACTTCCAATTCCGGAATTACGAGTAGGAAGAAAAGTCCCGATGGACATTTTCTTTCAGAGAACCCAGAACTTTAAGTTCATTTTTAGTATTTCTCCCCAGGGGTTCAACCCCAGATGGGAAGGATGATATGAACGAATTTGATTCGAATTCAGGCGGGCCGATCACTTATGCGATCTACGCCCGGTACTCAAGCTACATGCAACGTCCGGCTTCACTAGAAGACCAGGTGAGGAGTTGTGAGGCGGCAGGACAACAGAAGGGCTGGGTGCTTCTCCCGGGCCATGTCTATACGGACGCAGCAATCAGTGGGACCAGCACAGTGGGCCGTCATGCCCTTGAGGCGATGCGCATCCTTGCAAAGCAGCGCGATTGCCCGTTCAACTACATCCTCATTGACGACACTTCCCGGTTCGGTCGCAACTTGGGGGATGTGTTGCAGATGGCAGACGTGCTCAAGCACCATCGTATCGGGCTCTATTTCGTTTCCCAGAAGCTGGATTCCCGGGACCCGAACTTCCGCCTGATGTTGACGGTTCTCGGCATGGCCGATGAGCAGCAAATTGAAAGGATGCGGACCAAGGTGCATTCCGGTCAGAAGGGCCGTGTATTGCAGGGATTCAGCTCTGGTAGCCGCACGTTCGGCTACAGGTCTGTTGTCCAGGCAAACCCGGATATGCCTTATGCTACGGGGCGGGCGGGGATTGCTGGAGTTAAGTCGGAAGTCATCGAGGACGAAGCCCGTGTTATCCGCCGCATTTATGACCTGTTCGGCGAAGGATACAGCATGTGGCAGATTGTGTGCGCTTTCAACCAAGAGCAGATTCGCGGACCCCGCAAGCCGAAAATCGGTAAAGCATCCATCGCTTGGAATTCCAGTCTCGTGAAGAACATCTTGAAAAGGGAGAAATATAGGGGCGTGAATGTCTGGAATCAGACCACCCAGGACAAGGACCCCGAAACCGGCCAAGTAATCACTCGGCGCAAGAAGAAGAGTGAGCACGTGACGGTGCAAGTTCCCCACCTTCGGATCGTAACCGATGAGCAATGGAACCGCGCAGTCGAGAAGCTGAACCAACTGAACAAGAAGAATGCTCGTCAGGTAAAGGGCGGTCTGAATCGTGCGAAAAGGAAATCCTATTTGTTCAGCGGACTTTTAATCTGCGGCGTCTGCGGCGAGAAGATGAGGATCTCGGGTGGAACGGGTCGTGAGGCGAGCTATGAATGTCCAAATTATCGGCACAAGCGTGGGTGCACTAACTCGCTACGTATGCGCGAAGACCGCCTTTGTGAACAACTCCTCGATGCGTTGGCCAATCGGCTCCTTGCGCCTGAAAACTTCACTTATCTGGTAAAGGCGATTTGGACCGAACTGGAAGCTTTCCTGGATCGGTTGCGCAGGGAGGGACCAGACGACAATGTCCAACAGCTCGAACGCATGAAGGTCGAGATGCAGGCGAAGATTCGGCGCCTTATCAATTTCGTTACCGACTCCGATCGGCCTTCAGAAAGCGTCCATACCGCGCTGGCCGAGGCCGAGGCGGAGTTGACACGCATCAAAGAACAGCTCCGGACAATGGCCGTTCCGGTCGACACCGACATCCGGAAAGAGAATTTGGAGTGCATCGTCACGCATGTCATCGGAAACCTGCAAGACGTATTCACGAGTGATGCGATCCGGGCGCGGGAACTCCTGCAGCACCATGTGAAGCGGTTGGTTCTTTACCCCGAAACTACGGAGCAAGGCCCAGTCTTCGAGGTGATTGGAGAAATGGACCTGTTCTCAGTGCCCAACGATGGCCATGAAGGTGTGTTGCTGGATCATTGCAGTACTGCAATGGTCCAGCAACACACGTCCGATTATCTGTTTCGGTTCGGCGGGCTCCAACTCCTTGTCCGGCACGACATTCACGATCATCCTCTCGTCGATGCCTTCGAGTTGCTGTTCGAGAGCAATCCCGAAGTCGCGCATGCCGGACGCAACGCGAAGGAATGGGCTGACCTCCTGCTTGACGTGGTGCCGGTCAATTCTGAATTGCACACCAAGCTAAATTTCATGTACGTGTCGAAGGCGTTTGAATTTAGTCGCAGCAGCTTTGAACGCCGCTTCGGTTTAACACGCACCGTCAATTTGCACACGGGGAAAACCTTCTGGCACTTGGCCCCTGTCCATCTCGCCGCCTGATTTATTTAAGGACGGAACCGCTCGTCTCATGGGTATTAGTCCTGAGGAGGGCAGCAACCGCAACGACAACCTTTGTCGCAGGCGCTGCCCTCTAGAATGCCCAGCGAACGCCGCTGGGACAACGACAACACAGGCCAATCTGGCCGGAAGGAATTTCTATATGTCAGGTGAAAGCACTTTTTCCACGGCGCACAAACACGCCGTCAATTCCACGCGCCACTCTGTCGGTAGCCTGTGCTACGGATACAAGAGCGTGACAGTAATTGACCCATCACATGCAGAATTGCGGGGCTTGGCCTCGATCGTAGGCTATAAATTGGTGGTCGATGAACCTGAAGCGGATACGATCCGCCGCATCTTCCGCCTCTTCGCTGATGGCTGGAGCGTCTCAGAGATCGCGGGCCTGCTGGATCGCGGAAATGTACCCGCTCCACGGGCCGGTACCGGCTGGCCGGGCAGCGGAGTCTGGCGGACTCTGAAGAATGAGAAATACATCGGAAAGAGGATTTGGCGCAACACCCCCCAGAGCATTCACCCGGAAACGGGGAAAACGGTAACGCCCAAGAATTTGTCACAAATGTGGATTTGCACCGAGGTCCCCGATCTTCGCCTCATTCCCGACGATCTCTGGATGCAGGTTCAGGAGCGTTTGAAGGCCGTCAAAAAGGGAATGAAGCGCCGCCGGGTCGCGGAACTCAACCCTGCCAAGTCGGCTGCGGAAGCCGCATAGGCCGGCAACACCAC
>Ga0302277_1003478_pt1 | contig 10742 bp, 9 predicted proteins | sample III_Bog_N3_1_FD_198759 | JGI IMG/M metagenome (GOLD analysis project Ga0302277, IMG submission 198759) | Peat permafrost microbial communities from Stordalen Mire near Abisko, Sweden - III_Bog_N3_1 | ecosystem: Environmental > Terrestrial > Soil > Wetlands > Peat | place: Sweden: Abisko... | reverse complement strand
CAGCTATAGTACTACTAAAATAACCACATAGCTTTAAAGATGTTTTTAATGGTACTTTGCATGGGAATGTATTTATTGATCAACTAAATAAATAAAATTTGTCGGGGCTATTATTTTAATTCTAATTCTAATCCTAATGCCAAGATCGGTTTGCATATGCTGTCTGAATTCAAACTTAAATAAAAATAGTTTTAAAAAAATTTGCGTAACCCAAAAGTTACATATATATTTGCGTAACTTAAAAGTTACATAATATGAAAAAAGACATTAACCACATCTTCTATTTCCCTCATAAACCTGAAAAGATTTGGGACTATTTAACAAAGCCGGAACTGCTTGAGCAGTGGCTCATGAAAAACGATATTAAGCCTGTTGCAGGGCACAAGTTTCAGTTTAAATCGGGGCCGGCGCCGCAAATAGGTTTTGATGGTAACGTGTATTGCGAGATACTGGAAGTTGTACCAAATCAACTACTATCCTATTCATGGAATTGCGGGCCGGAAAAAGGAAGGATAACGGTTGAATCGACTGTTATATGGACGCTTAACCCAAAAGATAATGGCACAGAGCTTACTTTAAAACATACAGGAATTTACAGTACTGAAACATTGGTTATGTACGATGCTATGTATGCAGGATGGGCCTCAAATGCAAAAAAACTTGCCGACCGTTTAAACAATATTACAAAATGACCATGCAAACTTTAGATTCTTTTCAGGCCATTGCTGACCCTAGCCGGCGACAAATACTTAACATGCTTTTAAAAAAAAGTATGACCATCAATTCATTGGCTGAGAATTTTGACATGAGCAGGCCGGCAGTTTCCAAGCATGTTAAGGTACTGTATAATGCAGGTTTTATTTCTATACAAGAAATAGGAAGGGAACGTCATTGCATATTGCGGCAAAAGGGCTTTAATGAATTGCAGGAATGGATAAACTACTTTGATAATTTTTGGAATACCAAACTTAAAAAATTAGAAAAACTGTTAAATGAAAAAAAATGACATCACAAAATTTTACCTGCACTATAACTGCGAAAACAACAGCCCGTAATGCTGTTAATGCCATTAATCATGTTAACCTATGGTGGGCAAAAAATTATGAAGGCAAATCTGAAAAACTGAATGATGTGTTTACTGTTCGCTTTGGAGATACTTTTGTAACATTTAAATTGACAGAAGTAGTCCCCAATAAAAAAATTATGTGGCTTGTAACAAACTGTTATTTACCCTGGCTGAATAATAAAACAGAATGGACCGGTACTGAATGCGTTTTTGATATTTCAACTAAAAATGATTTAACCACCATCCATTTCACACATATTGGTTTGGTACCTGAGGTAGAATGTTATGATGCCTGTATTACCGGGTGGACGGGACATATAAAAGGTAGCTTGTTAAACCTGGTAACGACAGGCAAAGGACAACCTGAGTAGTCAGCAATTTATTGTCAAATATCCTTTAAAATGCAAAAATCCGGTTTAGGCGGCATTGTATCCTATAATGAAAGATTTTAAAATTAAGAGTCAACCCATCTACTACAATTTTTGCAGCAGCGCCAATGATAATTATAGAGAACACTGGTTTAGTATACTACATCAGGCTTAAAAAACCCTTATTTTAAAGGCTACAAACAGGGGCAAAAAATTGGTAGCGCAATTTTAATCGTAAAAAAGCCGCTTATAAAAAGCGGCTTATAAATAACTACTATAATATAATATGCTGTTATTGTTTTGGAGGAGCAGGAGTAGCGCCAGGAGCTTGTGGGCCTCTATTCTGTTGCATTTGCTCCAGCTTAGCTTGTTGTTCAGGAGTAAGCACCGCTTTAATATCAGCATCATGCTTGTCGCGTAATGTTTTCATTTGTGCATGTTTATCCTGTGGAGTTACAGATGTGTTAGTACGCAACTGGTCCATCTGGGTCTGAAAATCAAGATTGATCTGCTTCACCTTAGTAACCTGGTCAGGAGTAAGTGATAGATTCTTCTGCATCATCTCTGTTTGCTTTTGAGCACGCTGATCAGGCGTGAGCATCGGACGTCCGGCAGGGCCACCTGGTGGAGGTGCACCCGGAGCAGGAGGCGCTGTTGAAGGAGCTGTTTGTGCATTAATTGACGGTGCGCACATGGTAATTACAGCAAGTAATCCACATGCAAAAAATAGGTTTTTCATAGATGTTTTATTTTTTAATAATTAATAATAGACCATATCGGGGACATGGAAGTTTAATATCAACCACAAGAAAACGAAAAATGAGCAAATATGCAAGCACATTTCTACTTAGTTAACAAAAGAATATCTTTATAGGTATTAATAATTTAACCTAAAATATTTTAACACATTGTCCGTCTACACATAAAGATGATGGATACGCTGTTACAACAAACATTGACAACTGAACAACAAAACAAAGTTATTGACGACACGGTAGCCGGCGAAAGCAAGAAGCTTTTTGATTTCATAAGGCGCCGCGTTCCGACTGATGACGATGCGGAAGATATTCTGCAGGATGTCTTTTACCAGTTCGTTAACACCGTGCGGCTTGAACCTATAGAGCGGGCTGCATCGTGGTTGTTTAAGGTAGCAGGTAATAAAGTCATTGACTGGTACAGGAAAAAGAAGCCGGAGCGTTTAGAACGAAGGTCGATCTTCGACGATGAAGATGAGACGTCATCCTATGCCGAAGATATACTGTTCGACCCAACGGATTCACCGGACGATACCTATTCCCGCAAACTAGTATGGGATGAATTATATGCCGCTTTAAATGAATTACCCGAAGAACAGCGTGAGGTTTTTACCATGCAGGAACTGGATAATATGAGCTTTAAGGAAATTGCGGAAATTACAGGCGACCCCATTAATACCCTGATATCGCGTAAACGATACGCCGTATTACACTTACGGGAGCGCCTGAAGGATTTATATGATGAGTTTTTTGATTAACGATTACAATATTTTTTAACAATAATAAATTTAAAATTATGAGAAAATGGTGGTTTAAAATCCCGATTTTTATAGCACTGGCTATTGTTGCTGTGCTGGTATTCGGGTACATCGTTTTTGGACTTTGGAACTGGCTTATCCCAACTCTTTTTCACGGACCGATTATAACATTTTACCAGGCAATAGGTTTGCTGATATTATCACGCATACTATTAGGCGGAGCTAAATTCGGAAGGCGTGGTGGCGGCTTTGGGCCTCGTGCACACTTTCGCAAACACTGGCAGGATAAAATGGCATCTATGACGCCTGATGAACGTGAAAAGTTCAGAGATGAATGGCGCAGACGCTGTCGCGGCCCATGGGGCCCTCCAAGTGAAGATAAGAAAGAGGCTCAATGATCCTAAATGATGATTTGAATTATAAAAGCTGCTCTAACAGGCAGCTTTTTAATTTAAGGTATACCTGATCAATAATACGCCCTAATATTTTTGCCCTCCATATAATGGATAAAAGCACGGTTAACTACACGGGTACCTCCTGCTGTGGGATAATCGCCGCTAAAGTACCAATCTCCTAAATGTTTTGGACAGGCTTTATGCAGGTTTTCTATAGTTTGGTAAATTACTTTTACTTCAGCATTTACTTCCTTATGAGTAACCAGTTCTGCTATTTTATCAGATAATTGCTCAGAAGTAAAGGGTTCGTACAATTGCTTAACAAGGTTAACTGATTCCAGATTTCGTTGCTGCTTTAACTTAATACACTCCTGGTAAACATCTTCCATCATATCCTCATTTCCTTTCTCTTTAAGCAAAGCAACTGCAGCCTGAAAAGCAATAAACTCACCCATCTTGCTCATATCAATACCATAACAATCAGGATAACGTATTTGCGGAGCTGATGACACAATAACTATCTGCACGGGTTCTAACCGGTCAAGCATTCTAATTATACTTTGTCTCAAAGTCGTGCCTCTTACTATAGAATCATCAAGAACAACTATCCTATCCCTTCCGGCACGAACGCTACCATAATTAATATCGTAAACATGGCTTACCAAATCATTTCGTTGCGAATCTTCAGTAATAAACGTACGAAGTTTAGCGTCCTTTATAGCTATCTTTTCTAACCGTACTCTACGTTCTAAAATTTTAGTAAGCTTATCGCCGTTTATCTCACCATTTAGTTTGCGTATTTCTTTTTCTTTATCCTTATTCAAATGGTCCTCTAATCCCTTCAACAATCCGTAAAACGCAGCTTCAGCTGTGTTGGGTATAAAAGAGAAAACTGTATTATCTAAATCGTAATCAATTGCTTCTAAAACCTGGTCGGTAAGTAATCTGCCTAATGTTTTACGTTCTTCATATATATTTATATCGCTCCCACGTGAGAAATAAATACGTTCAAAGCTGCATGACTTTTTAACGCCGGGTTTCCGGCATAAATGTTCTTTAGCCTCACCATTAGGTGCAACAATAAGCGCATGACCCGCACTAAGCTCCTTAATATCTTTAGCCATTACATTAAATGCTGTTTGAATAGCAGGACGCTCTGATGCTGCTACCACCACTTCATCATCCATGTAATAATAGCATGGGCGAATACCATTAGGGTCGCGCATAACAAAGGCGTAACCTAAGCCACTTAAACCTTCCAGTACATAACCTCCGTCAAACTGCTCTGCCGCATTTTTTAATACATTGGCAAAATTTATGTGCTCTGATACATATTCATGTAAAGCATCGCCTTGCGTTTCTTCAGGATGTTCCTGTTTTAATCGTTCTATCTCCTTATCCAAATGAAAACTTATCCTATCTAATACCACAGCAGTATCTGGATTGTGGTCTTCTGGGTGCCAGCCCAGTTCTTCAATATTAGTTAAATTGAAATTACCTGCCAGTACTAATGAACCACTTGCAGTCCTGTCATTACTGATAAACGGATGACAACTTTCTAAATCATTGCGCCCATAAGTTCCATAACGTAAATGCCCCAGTAATAACTCGCCTGTATAGCTAACGTTCTTCTTTAGCCATTCACTATCGTCCATTAATTGGGCGTTAAGCTTAACAGTCTTATCTATCTCTTCATGTATTTTCTCAAATATCTCTGAAATGGCATGTTTGGAATTGGATCGGAAGCGATCGACAAAGCGTTGCCCCGTTTGGGTGTGTAGTTTAACAGAAGCTATACCTGCACCATCCTGCCCGCGGTTGTGCTGCTTTTCCATAAGTAAGTACAGCTTGTTTAAGCCATAAAAAGCAGTGCCATATTTATCTTTATAGAACTGAAGGGGTTTGCGTAACCTCACAACTGCAATACCACATTCATGCTTAATAGGGTCGCTCATCGAATGGTAAAATTACGAAAAATTAACCACGTCTTTTGTGTGATTTTTTTTTGCAGACAGATTGTAAAACAGGAACGTTTAGTTAAGGCCACCAGAACCAACTACTACCGTTTTATCGTAACTTTATAGCTAATTGAAGCCTATACAGATATATTGGTTTAATATGAAACAGATTGCCTGCTTTTACTATTGTTAACTGCAGGGGTATATAGAAGGCATATGCAGGGGCCAAACCATTATTCAAAGCGGCAATGTTACCTTGTTGAGATAATTGAATTATTCAATCAAAAAAGAATACATTATTAATTATTGCTGTGGCATATCCTGCATTTGATCGGAAGGATTTTGCATCACCTTTCTTTTAAACAGGTTAGCATCTACCTTACCAAAACGATACGAGATGTTCAATTTAACAAACTGCGGGTCGCGTATGCGTGAATAATCCTGGGTAAAAAATGCTGTTTCTGAATAGGTAGCATTCTTGCGTGTGGCAAAAATATCAGCACAACTTAACGTTACTGACAGAGTATGATTTTTAAGAAAGTCTTTTTTCACAGCTACATCTACATACTCAAATGGTTTGGTATAACCTTGTACCGTTGATGTTGGTGAGCCAAAAAATCCACCACCTCCCCCGCCGGGCCCGTTAGATGAACTATTGCTTAATGATACGGGTAGTGATGCCTGCGATTGATACATGGCCGTTATTTGCAGGGTAAAGCTTGCCGGAAATTTAATAGTTGGCGCTACGCGAATGTTATAACTAAATTGGTTATTAGTAAGCCCCTCATTAAGATTAGTAGCATTAATTTGAGAGTTATAGGCGTTAGCATCTGTAAGTATTGTGAGCCACTTACCAACGGTATTTGTGGAAGTAATTTCCAATCCATACGATAAACCTGAATTGGCATTTTCATACGTATTTAAAATGTAACTCTCATTCAGATAAGTATATGGTATTTGATAATTGGTAATTAAATTATCGGTTTGATGGAGGAACAGTGAAAACAAAATTATATCCGTGTAATTTAAGTTATGTGCATAATTAAACTCAATATTGTTCACAAATTCAGGCTTAAGGTCAGGATTACCTCGTGTCAAATTCAATGAATCGGTATAATTGGTATATGGAATCAACTCAAAGAAAGTCGGCCGATTGACGCGCCTTGAATAATTGAATTGTAACTCATCATTTTTACCAAGCTGGTAACTAGCAAAAGCGCTGGGAAACAACTCAGCAGGATAATAATTTTTAAAGGTCAAATTCGAATCTATTAAAGTGCCGCTATAAAACGAGCTTTCCTCACGTAATCCCAATTGATACGAGAACTTTTTTATTTGTTGCGAAAATTGAAAGTAAGCCGCATACACGGCATCAGTATAAGTATATTGGTTACTGGCACTTGCTAAATACGTAAATCCTCCTGTAGTATCATTTTCCAAATAATTATCATCAATACTGCTGTAATTACGTATAGATGAGCGTACGCCGGCATCTATTTTCATTCCGTGTTTTAATGGATCGCTAAAATCAGCCTGCACAGTATAAATATTTGTTGTGCCACTTTCATTTTCTTTCTGGAATTCAGGTAACCCTACTATCTCATCAGCCATATCGTAGTAATTGGTAGTAAAGTAGTTATTGGATGTATTTTTTATAAAACTTCCGCTGGCATTGGCAGTAAAGGTTTCATTTTCTTTTGGAAAAAGGTGCTTATAAGACAAATTCGTGGTCCAATTTCTAAAAGAAGTTGATTCATTGGTAATGCGCCTATATAAACTAAAAGGATTTCCGGCTTCAATTGAATCCGTTGTCGTTATCATATTGTCATAGGGATTGAACGAGCCATGTACATAGTTTTCTGACACAGTAATAGTGTTTCGTATGTCAGGAAAAAAATCGAACCCTGCATTTACAAAACCAAACTCACCAAGATTTGTAGCGGTATCATTTTGATAAATATTGGTTAGCGGGGTACCTATGAGGTTGTACCTGTCGGTTGAAGTATAAGACATTGATTTGCGTTGGTTCAAAAAGGCATTGGCAAAAAAGTTTACTTTACCCTGGCGCACGTTTATATTACCACCGGCATTAAGCCTGCCACGCTCATCCACGCCACCACGTACGGTACCACTGTAACCCGCCTTTCTATCCTTTTTCATTACAATATTAATAATACCGCCACCACCACCGGAGGCATCATATTTGGCAGAAGGATTGGTAATAACCTCTATATTCTGAATAGCATCTGCCGGTATTTGGTCCATACTTAATGTGGTGGGCATACCATCCACTAAAATTTGAGGGGTAGCATTTCGCATAGTAACATTACCATCTACGTCTACATTTACTGAAGGCACATTTTTTAACACATCCTGCGCCGTACCACCTTGCGAGGTAATATCCTTTTCTACATTATATATTTTTTTATCCACCTGCAACTGAAAGGTTGGAGTAGTTGCTGTTATAGTAACAGTATTTAATTGTGTTAAAGAAGGTTTGATAGCAATATTTCCCAAATCCTTATCTACCATATTCGCCATAGCGCTGTAATCCGGGGTACCGGAGATGGTTTTCTTTATCTTAGTAAAATCTATATTAAATGATACCGGCCTGGTGTAATCCTGATAACCGATGAAAGTAATTTTAAGGGTCATTTTTCCCATGATGGGTAATTGCTCCAAACTAAACTCGCCATTGGCGCCACAAACTTGTCCCGCAATAACAGCGGGTATACGTGTTTTTGAAACAGAGTCCCATTTAGTGCCCATCAATTCTACTACTGCATATGGAACGGCTTTGCCGGTCACACTATCTATAACCTTACCGTAAAAATGTCCAACTTTTGATGCTGCTCCACCGCCACCCATACCACCCGTGGGCATTTGGGCAAATGATGTTATAGAAAAAAATAATATTACAATTGAAAGAATATGTTTTTTTATCATATGATAAATTTAGGAATTATTTGGGAACATACCATTAGACGTAATGTTGGGGAAAATATTTTGGCTTTTCTGATCTGTAGGATTAAATGAGGATTTCCATTAACCATGCTTTTTAGCAAACTCTCTCATTCCCTCAACCAGCACATTTACCGCATCAATAGTTAAAGCGTTATATAACGACGCCCTAAAGCCGCCTGTTGAGCGATGCCCTTTTATGCCTACAATGCCAAGCCCTTTTGTATAGTTGATAAACTCTTCCTCCAGCTCTTTCTTCTTTATTACAAATGTCACGTTCATGCGGCTGCGGTCTTCTTTAGCTATTACACTTTCAAATAACGGGTTGTTTTCTATTTCATGATAAAGCGCATCGGCTTTTGCCTTATTTAATTGTTCAATTTTTTCCAATCCCACTTTTTTCAGCCAGCGCAAAGTAAGGTTAGATACATAAATAGCGAATGTGCAGGGTGTGTTATTCATGCTTCCCTTTTCAATATGTACTTTATAATCAAGCATGGTAGGTATTTTGCGTTTCACCGTGCCTAAAATATCTTTACGAATAGCTACCATGGTAGTTCCCGCCGCACCCATGTTCTTTTGCGCACCTGCATATATTATAGCAAATTGTTTTCCATCAACCGGGCGGCTAAAAATGTCGCTCGACATATCAGCTACTATCGGCACACTTGCTTTAGGATAATTAAATAACTCTGTACCGTATATAGTATTGTTGGTAGTAATATGGAAATATTTTGATTCTGCCGGAACGGTATAATTTTTAGGTATGTAACTAAAATTCTTATCGGCGCTGCTTGCTACCACATTTACATTACCAAATAATTTAGCTTCTTTAATGGCTCCTTTTGCCCATACACCGGTTTCTAAATAAGCAGCGGTTTCACCTTCGTTAAGCAGATTATAGGGTATCATACAAAACGCTAGGCTGGCGCCACCTTGCAAAAACAATACTTCGTAGTTATCATCTAATTGCAACAAATCTTTTACATGCTGCTTAGCTTCTTCTAAAACCGCTTCAAAGTCTTTGCTGCGGTGCGATATTTCTATGATGGATAATCCGCTGTTGTTAAAGTTCAGTAATCCTTGTGATGCTTCTTGTATTACTTCTTGTGGTAAAATGGCCGGACCGGCGTAAAAGTTATATTTTTTCATAGGTGAGTTAAATAATGATGGTACAAAATTAAGGATTTAACAAGTAAAGCTAAAATGAATAAAAAAAGCCCTCCGATTTGTCCGGAGGGCTTTAGTTTAAAATTATTACAATAAGGTTACCGGCTTACCATAACCATTTTTTTAAATACAGAGCCATCGGCTCCTGTTATTACCAAAATATACCAGCCTTGTGCATATTTTGAAACATCTACCACATCAAGCCTGGATGGGCTTCTCATTAAAATTTTACCGGTGGCATCAACCAGCTTCATATCTGTTACACCAACATCATTTAGGTATTTTAAATACAGTGTTGAACTGGTAGGATTGGGATATACATTTACTAATAGCCCATTGCCTATGTTTTCCATTGAATTAGCCGCAGTAGTATCATCTTCACCGGGTTGCAACGTAATACCCTCCGAGGTTGCTCCATCATTTACCACTATGGTATAATCCTGTACATCTCCTTCTGCAAAACTACCGCAGCCTTTGGTAACATAGCTGCTACGGTGCATAATTACCCTCATTCTTGTACTTCCGTTTAAAACAGTAGTAGGTATCGTAATTGATCCGGTAATACTTCCGGTTCCTTTGCCTTCTTTTACCAAAACGAAATTTCCGTTGTGAGTATAGTCAACATAAATGGTCCAGTCTTCAGAATATGCAGTGCTGGCAAACCCCGGTATAAGAGTAATTTTATAAGCTGTACCGGCTGTTATCGTAGTACTAAGACTTGTATAGTTACCGTAACCACCATCATTACTAACAGTATTATTAATTGAACCTAAGGCTACACCCTTAATGTACTCTGATGTGGATGTGCCTGAAGATGTACAGTATGATGGGGCGCTGGTATTAAAATTTACAGTGCTTGTAAAGCTGCTTGATTCACTGGAAGAGCACACTTGCTGAACCTCAATATTATACGAAGTTTCTGCTGTAAGCCCTGTTAAAGAATAACTTTCTGAAGTAATACCTGTTACAGAGGTCCAAGAACCGGCACCTGATGCCTGATAATTAAGCGTATAAGACAGAGGCGAGCCTGAACCTACCCAGGATATTGTTGCCCCTGCAGAGGTAATACTGCTTGCAGCAAGCGAGGTGGGTGTGTTACAAGCACCTTGGGTAGTTGTAAAAGCTACCGAACTTGTAAAGCTGCTTGTTTCGCTTGAAGAACATATTTGTTGCACTTCAACATCATACGTGGCTCCTGCTGTAAGGCTATTTAACGAATAACTCTGTGCTGTAATACCTTTTACTGATGTCCACGAGCTGGCAGTTGACAACTTATAATTGAGCGTATAAGATAATGGCGAGCCCGAACCT
>Ga0302277_1003475_pt1 | contig 10743 bp, 7 predicted proteins | sample III_Bog_N3_1_FD_198759 | JGI IMG/M metagenome (GOLD analysis project Ga0302277, IMG submission 198759) | Peat permafrost microbial communities from Stordalen Mire near Abisko, Sweden - III_Bog_N3_1 | ecosystem: Environmental > Terrestrial > Soil > Wetlands > Peat | place: Sweden: Abisko... | reverse complement strand
CGGCTGGGAGAACCATTAATAGCGATACCAGCCGCAAAATCGGGATATGAATCGGAACCAACTAGATTATATTCACCTGGTTGTAAATCAAATTGGTTAGTATTTGAATTCCAGGATTGGGGAAATGTAAGCGCACTAATATTAACGGTTTTAAACACGTAGCCACCCTGTAAACCTATCGACAGATGCCAAAAACCATCTTCATCAAGCGCCTGGTGGTAAGCCATTGAGTACATTAAGGTAGTATTCTCCAAATCACCATCGCCCGCCTGATCATTTAAAACTAAAAAACCTATACCAAGAAAGCTTTTACTTTTGCCGCCTTTAAACAGGGCAAAATCAGCAAATACTGAAGGGGTAACATAAGGTATTGTAACACTGCCATATTGATTACGATAAATAGCCCCAACACGGTAGGTACCATCCATATCGCCGGTAAGTGCCGGATTTAAGGTAAGCGGAGAAAGATAATATTGTGAATAATGAATGTCCTGAGCCTTTGCAGTTATGGTAATAAAAAGAAATAAAACAAGAACTCCTCTTGTAAAAAGATTCATACTATACCTGTTTTTAATTGCCAAATGTTTTGTCCTTGCAAGGTACATTGATTTTCTGGTATTAACAATATTTAGTGTTGCATTTTAGCTAAAATTGTGACCACTTATTGGCACAATATCACGCTTTTAAATCATTTTTTTGTCCATTTCAAATACCAAGGTAAAAGATTTTGCTTTAAGTGGTAATATTTTTTTTCTTCTGCTCCAAATGACCTGTAAAAACGTGCCACTCCTTCTATCATTGATCCTTCTAAATCAAATACGTTTTCTGTACCCGATTGTTTCATTATTTGATGGAAAAGCAAAAATGTCATGGCTCCGGTTTCTATGCCCTGTTTACTACTCATTGGAAAAAGGTTTATAACACGCTTATAACCATATAAGAAAAAATTAACGGCGCATAAATTACCCTCTTTATCTATAACGCCAATTAATTGGCCGGTATTGTGGCTTAAAATGGTTTTTACCAGTTTTTGTAACAAAATTAATATGGATTTTTTATGCGGCAGTTGGCTGGTATGCTGTTCGCAAAAATTTATAAAATCGGTTTCCGGTAAATTTTCAACTATTGAAAGCTCGTGTTGTAGTGCTTTTTTGTAATTACGCAATATATTATCTGAACAATTTTTCTTTAACTCCTCAAAAGGTTTGTTAAGGTTAAGTTCATAATTTATTCTTTCTGTTAAATTAAAATTACCCTGCAATGATGTAATTGTATTTTTTGAGTTAAGGTTTATTTCAATAAACCGAAATTGTGAAGGGATAGCCTGAATAAAATCTTTTACCTGGTCTGCTTTGATTATTTTTTGAATTGAAAAAACACCAAGCTGTTGTGTAAGGTAGGGTTGAAATAAATAGTTGATACCAAATTTATTGTTTTTGGTAACAGGCATAATTGCTAAATAATCATCGGCTATTAATGCGCCCCAGTTTGGGCTAACCACATCCAAATAATAGGTGGTGGCATATATAAGGGCATTAGAACTTTTGGCAAGGGCATCGTTCCACCGGTCATCATTTATCTCATTCCGTTTAAGGTAGGTTATCATTGTTCTAAACTCTTGCCGTAGTGTAAAATTTTATTAAAATTTGTAAACCAGCCCTCTCTGCTTACCGTATTATTTAACAGGTCGTTATGAGCTAAAAAAACAAATAAGCCATTATTTTTTTTTACTTCATTAATTAAAGATAGCGTTTGTTCGAGCGCCATGTCAGCACTATAATTTAAGTAGTAGAATAGTGTGGCATCCATAATGGCAAAAGGATAAATTTTTAATGGCGTTTGCTCTTCCTTTTTTAAATTATAAAAATAAAATGGCGATGCAATACCTGCTCTAAATCCAATTTGTGATGAGAATCCCATGCTATAATCTTCGGTTATTCCATTAGCAATAAGATGTTCATAAGTGTCAGGAAATTTCAGCATTAAAAAATGCTGCCGGTTAGCAGTTATTTTTTTGCCGGTTATAGTTTCCAGGCGGTTTATTTCTTTTGGTATTTGTTGCGGCTTGGCATTTGTTTTTTTGCTGAGATGTATGCCTACTGAATAATGAGAAGATAACTGTTTAATTAGTTTTTGCAGAGGGACATTATGCCAATTAATATTATTATCAAACTTGTTGTAATTGCCAAGCAGAAAGAAATAACGGGGTTGAATGGATAACTTTTTATGCAACTCAAGTTGTTGGTCAAATGTGTCGAACGGGTCAGCTGTTTTGTGTTGTAATACAGCGAGTCGCTGACCAATAGTTTTGGTGTCTCCTTTTATTAAGGAACGAAGTAGGCTGCCTGCATTTCTTACCAAGCCTTTCTCTTTGTAAGCATAAGCCTGGTCAATATCATAGGTCAATAAAAATTGAAATTTATTTTTGCTGAATCTTAAATGAGCAAAATGCTTTTGCAAAACGATTTTCAAATGCAGTGCATAATTATTGACCACAGGCGTTTTTAAGAAATCATTTTTAAATGCCAGGGTGTCTTCTGCCTTAAACCTGCCATATTTATCAGGATGGTAAGGTAAATATTCTTCATAACGGCTAACTAAATAAAAGGCGGCAGCCAGGGGGTCGTATGGCAATGCTGCTTTTTGGGGTGACAGAAAAAATATTTTGCAGTTATTCCATTCCGTTAGTTCTATTTTTTGCGATGAAATGGTTTGTTCAAATAAAAGAGGAGATGCATTAATAAAAACTTCATCGCTAAATTGCTGCCGGCTATAATTTATTTTTGCACCTTGCTCTTTTAAAAAGGTTTCTTTATCGGTTGTAATTTCAATATCCAGGTGCAATAATTCTTTAAATAACAGGGTGCAGGTATAAAGCAACCGCGGGGTTACTTTAGTTGAATATAAAAGAATGGATTGTTCAGATACCGGCACCTATGTGGTTTTCTTTAGTTGTATATTTTTCTTTTAATAACGGGCAAATAGTATAACGCGCATCATGTGTAGATTGGTAAATGGCATCTAACGTTTCATAAACATCCTTAATACCAATTTTGTTGGCCCATTCAAAAGGCCCCATTGGATAGGCAGTGCCCAACTTCAGGCCTTTATCAATATCCTCAATGGAAGCAATACCATTATTGAGTGTATAAAATGCCTCGTTAATTATTGTGCAAATAATTCGGGGTGTTACCATGCCAACCTGGTCTGCGACAGCAAGGTAAGACAGGCCTAGTGCCTTTATTTTTTCTGCAATCAAAGCCTCATCTTCTTTTTTCAAGAAAGATATTTCAAGCACATTGCGGGCAATAAAGGTTGGCAGGCTGTTAATACCTGCTAACTTACATAGTAGCTCACTGTTGGTTTCAGCTACCATTGATTTTAACGTTTTTTTTACCGCACATCCCATAACTATTATACCTTTAAGTAGGGCATAGCGGGTAAGGTGTTGGGGGTTGTCATCCAGGTTAAGGTCAATAATAAGGTTAAAGGCAGTAAGATCAGGTATTGAACTTTTACCTTCTTCTATAAAAATATCGTGCTCGGTGGAGATGATCTTTTGCAATTCCCAAACACGCTGATTATTACCGCTGATAAAAATTTTCATTATTAAAAGAATGAATCGTTATATATTTAAAACTTAAAATTACAAAACCAAAAACAATGCGTAAAGAAATCATAATAACTAAAGATGCACCGGCACCTATAGGGCCCTACAGCCAGGCAGTAAAGGCCGGAGGATTATTATTTTGCTCTGGGCAAATACCAATTATACCCGCCAGTGGCGAGGTAGTTAGTTCAGGCATAGAAGCAGAAACAAAACAAGTGATGGAAAATATTAAAGCATTATTAACAGCTGCCGGTAAAGATTTCAGTCATATAGTTAAAACCACTATTTTTTTGACTGACATGAATGATTTTACGAAAGTGAATGAAATTTATGGGTCTTACTTTACTAAAGATTTTCCGGCACGTGAAACCGTGCAGGTTGCCAGGCTTCCCAAAGATGTGCGGGTAGAAATTTCAGTGACTGCCACAGCAGATTAATTGATCAGCAAAAATTTCCCGGTACAGGTAACTGAGCCATCACTGTTGGAAACAAAAACCAGGTAAACACCGGTTTTTGCGCGTTGTCCGTTTTGGGCATTACCGTTCCATGTAGCCTCGCCGCCAAGGGCAGTTGTTTCATAAATTAATGAACCGTTAACATCAGTTATTTTAACTGTGGCATTAGCTACTAAGCCGCCTATGGTAATGGGGCCGGTATAATTTTGTCTTACAGGATCAGGAAATACATTAACCGTACAACTGGTTTGATTGCCTGCGTTAGAATTAGTGCGGTATTCAAGTATCCCCTGGTCAGTACCAACATAAAGGTCGCCATTTACAGGGTCAAGAGCCAATGAGATAACATTGTTTGAAAATAACGGGCTATTAGTAGTATTAAAATTTTCAATTTCCTTACTACCATCAGCTGAAAGCAAATATAAGCCTGTATTAGTGCCTACCCATTTTCTGTTGGCGCCGTCAACCACAATAGCATTAATATCATCAGTGCCTAATAGGTAACCATTACCGGCAGAGCTGGAGTAAATAGGTTGCTGGGCATCGCAACCGGCACTTGTAAGCTCATCGCCGGGGCAATAAAAAACAGTTATTCCCTGTGTGGTACCTACCCAAATATTTCCTAATTGGTCAACCACTATAGAAGTTACGCTGGCCGTTGGTAAATTGCCATTGCCAACTCCTGTGCCTAATATCCTATAAGTAATATTAGTGTTGCCGGCACTCATTACCAGGATATTTCCTAACTCATCTAATATCCATTTTTGATCGTATTGGTCAACGGCTATCTGTGAAATAAAATTCTCGGCACCATCAAGATTTGAAGGAATACCAAACGATTGCCATGTGTTGGCAGACGTGTTATATTCTGCAATTGGTTGCGCAGCACCATAGTTAGATACCCATAAATTATTTTCATTATCGAAAGCCATTCCTGATACATTTACAGAAGTCAGGAATCCCTTTTGACCACTAAGCGTACTTTGGCTAAATACGTTAACAATATTACCCCTGTTATTATAAAACGCAAATTGAAATATTCCTTTGGAAAACATACCAAAATAGGCTGTATAGTCTATAGGGCTTATAACAACATTGGTAATGCAGGTGAAGGTAGAGGGCACTATATTACCTTGATTAAAATTATACCATGTATTATTAGTTCTGAAAAAGAAACCATCAGTATTTCCCAGGGCAGCTTGTGGCACAGGTGCTACATATACGTTACCGTTATAAGCTGCAATACTGTTATCAGAAGCTGTATATGGCCCATTGGGGGTAAGGTTTTGTATCAATTTAACATTACCGCCGGGTATAATATAAAGCCCGTTGTAAAAATCGGCTATCCAAATGTTGCCACTTTTATCTTGCAATGCCTGCAGGGGTAATCCTATGCTCGATGATCTAACCACAGAAAAGACACCCGATGTATTCATTAAGGTTATTTCACTGGATAATACGTTACTACTGTCTTCTGCCATTACAAGATTTGTATTGGAAGCTGTTATGCCGTTTATATGTATGGGTTCATTGTTGTTGTTATAGATCATCGTCCATTTATTACTTCGTAGAACATAGAGTGTTTTAGCTTGTTCAAGATATACTTTGTGATTAAAAGTTATTAATAAAGTAGAATCATTACCGGTAATTCCATTGTTTAAAGTATTCCATGAGGCATAATCGGCAAAACCGTTGGAATCACTTAGCGTATTATAAGATACCCCATTTGCGGTGGCAGCATAAATAGTATCATTTAGGCTGGTAATTGAGTTTATTGCTATTTGTGTGCCATTAGGTCCTATTATGTAAGTATCATTGATGAGCTGTGTGCTAAGGTTTAGATTAACTATACCAAATCCGCAGGCCAAATAGGCATCAGAACCTATAAAATAAATGCCGTTAATTTTTGTATTGCCGATGATGGAAGCTTGTTTAACCGCCGGCACATTTATTACACGGCCGTTATCATACAACAGATCTATGTTACTATTGTTATAACCAATAACCAATACATGTAAAGCGCTGTCATATGCAGCCGTGGAAATACCAATATCGGACAAACCGGAGGCTTTGCTGTATTGCTGAATGGAGTTATCCGAAGTAGTTACAGAAAAAATATCAAGTGGAGTAATGCAATATACTTTTCCATTACCTTGAACTACACCTGTTCCATAACGATAAGGCAAACAATCTTTCCAAGCGCCAATAGCAAGGTTTTGTGCTTTAATGGATAAAAATGGGGCAGTAAAAAGTATTAAAAGTAATAAGCGTTTAATCATGTGGCAAATCTAACGATTTGTATAGAAAATTATTTTATGATGGGCAAGAATATCAATTGGTATTAAAATATTATCGTAAAAACTGTAAATCGTTCCATTGCCATAACCGTTCGGTATGATCGCTTATATAATTGGGCTTGTAATTCCATTCCCAGGTTGACCAATGGGTAGCTCCCCTATAATTTATGTAAAAACTTGCAACAATTAATGGTATAAGCAGGCAAGTAAACGTCAATTTTGATGTTGTCCCTTTTTCACCTATCCATTTAAAAGCCATTATTAAAAAGTAAATTAAAAATGGCAGCACATCAGTAAAATAACGTGGCCCGAAACACCAGCCAGCCCACCATAATTTCATCCATGAAAAGAATAATAGGTAGGTTAGTAGCATTATTACCATATAAAAATCAAGGCGTTTAAATGTATTATTTTTTAAACGGACTATCATTCCAACTATAGAAAATAATAGAATAGGAGAAAAGATAAATAACCCGCGCGCGGGGCTAAATAAGTTGCCTATAATTGCCTCCGGGTAATTGGCACAATGACCTTGATTATAACCCAAATAATAAGGAGTTAAAAGAGTTTTATAGATGCTATAGTTGTATATAAAAAATGGTATGGCAATAACTAATGACATTAAAACGTACCGTATAAAATAACTACGATAGTTAACAAAAATATATATGCTAAGAAATAAAATTGGCAAAAAATCAGTAGCGCGTATAACATAAGAAAAAGCAAGTGGCAAAGCTGACCATATAACCAGCTTAGGTTTTTCTTTAGCCTTTAGTAATAAATATAAAGCCATACTAAGCACAAGCATAGATGGCCCGTGTGGCCATAACGCCCTGCTGGCAGTGCTCCATGCCGAGGTGCAAAAAGCAAAAATGAATGTTATGAGAACAGATAGAAAATAAGACTTGAGAATTAGCTTGGCAATAAGAAAAATGAAAACCGCCGTAAGCGCTACTAAAAATGAAGCAATCAATAATTCAATGCCTGTATATGGGTCTTCTATTTCTTTTTGGTAAATATCCATTCTAAGCACTCTTTTGCTGAATTTATCAATAACATAAACAAAAGGCAGCGCTATAAGCGTTGTGCCTATTGGAAACTTGCTGTAATAGTGGTGGTTGACAGAATCTATAGCATAATATTGGCTCCACAATAACTGGTCATGATATTGGTCTAAACTGCTAGTATGTTCTTTGAGAATGCTAAAAGCGGTGGGAATGGTCCATCTTGAATCGCTGGGGGTTACCACATTGCTTTCGTAATGGGTACAAAAAACAAGTAAAAAAAGTATTAATGAGATCCAAATATTTTTGTCGGGTAGTTTCATTGTGCTGAATCTTTGCCAAATATATGTAAGAAGAAACTATTTACCGGATAATTAGAATGGTAATGCCAACTCAATAATTATTTACAAGGACTTATTATTAATAAATGGCATTGCCTAAGGTTGTTTTTTATAACTTTGCGCACCTTTTATGTGGCATAAACTCGCGCATTTTTTATTAAAATACAGGCTGGGCTTTTTACTGTTGTTATTGGCAATAACGGTGTTTATGGGGTATTTTGCCAGGAAGGCTGAAATAAACTACACATTTGTAAAAGCTATTCCGCTTAATAACCCTAAGTATGTTGAATACCTGGGTTTTCAGAAAAAATTTGGCGATGATGGAAATATACTGGTACTTGGTGTACAGCCTAAGGCGCTAAATGATCTTACATTTATAAAAGCTTGGTTTGAACTGGATAGAAGAGTTAAAGCCATTAAGGGGGTACAAAGTGTGCTATCGTTAAAAGAGAGTTTATATCTACAAAAAGATACGGCCTCACATACGCTACTTACCAAACCAATTTTTACAGATAGCATTCTCACACAGGAAAGTGTTGATTCATCCATTAAACTGTTTCGCTCACTGCCATTTTATAAAGGACATTTATACAATGACAGCACTAACGTGACTTTAATGGTAATACCAATAAAGAAAGCGGTGCTTGACAGCAAGTATAGGAATGTAGTTATTGATTCTATAATGCAAGGTGTAACTGCTTTTACAAAAACTACGGGGCTTGAGGTGCATGAATCGGGTTTACCATATATAAGAACCATTATGGCCACTAAAGTGGCGGGGGAGTTAGGGCTATTCTTATGGCTGGCTGTTATTGTTACGGCTTTAGCATTACTAATACTACTTCGCTCTTTTTATGCGGTAATTTTTTCGTTGTTAGTTGTAGGTTGTTCTGTGGTATGGTCGTTAGGTATTATTGTTTTATTAGGGTATAAGATAAATTTGCTAACAGCTTTAATGCCGCCCCTGGTAGTGGTTATTGCTATAACCAATTGTGTTTACCTTTTAAATAAATATCACATAGAATTTGTTAGGCAGAACGATAAGTACAAAGCGCTTAATACAGTAATTGAACGGCTTGGGTTAGCAACACTTTTTACTAACCTTACTGCTGCCATTGGTTTTGGTGTGTTTTGTTTTACTAAAAGCCAGATATTGGTTGAGTTTGGCGAGGTAGCGGGGTTAAGTATACTTGCCATTTTTATTATTTCCATCATTCTTATCCCTTGTGTATATAGCTATATGCCTGCGCCTAACAAAAGGCATTTAGGGTATCTTGATCACAGTTTTTTGAATAAAATCCTATCTGTCTTCGATCATTTGGCGCATAATAAACGTAGTTGGGTTTATGGGGTAACTATTGTTATAGCTGTAAGTGCAATTATAGGAATGACACAGCTTAAATCCACAGGGTATATTGTTGATGACATACCCCATAAGGATAAGCTATATACTGATATGCTTTTCTTTCAACAAAATTTTAACGGGGTAATGCCGCTTGAAATTTATGTAGACACTAAAAGAAAAGGTGGAGTTTTATCACTAACAACCCTCAATAAAATTAGCAGATTGCAGGATTCTTTAACTCGATTTAAAGAATTCTCAAGTCCATTATCCATAGCAGAAGCAGCTAAGTTTTCTACGCAAGGGTTTTATGGTGGGTCGGTTTCTGATTACAGGATACCAAATGAGTTTGAAAAGAATTTTATTTTATCCTACATTATGAAAGGGAAAAATAATGGGGGCAACTTATTTAAATCGTTTGTTGATTCTAATAAAGAAATTGCCCGCATTACCTATGAGATGGCTGATATTGGTAATAATAAAATGCCACCATTGTTTTCTAAAGTGCATGGCATTATTAATTCTGTTTTTGATACTGCCAAGTATAAAGTAACCATGACAGGTACCACCGAGATATTTTTAGAAGGTAACCAGTTTATAATTAATGGATTATTTGAGAGTATTATTTTAGCTTTTATACTTATTGCAGTATGTATGGCGTATTTGTTCCGTTCATTTAAAATGATATTTTTCTGTATGGTGCCTAATACTATACCGTTGTTATTTACTGCAGGGCTAATGGGGTATTTACATATTGCTATAAAACCATCTACCGTGCTTATTTTTAGTGTGGCATTCGGTATAGCTGTGGATAATGCCATACGATTTTTAGCTAAATATCAACAAGAGAGGAAGCAAACCGGCTTAGATCAATCGGGCGCTGTATCGCGTGCCATACATGAAGCAGGTATTAGTATAATTTATACCTCAATTATTTTATTTTTCGGGTTTATAATTTTTGTGTTCTCGGGCTTTGGAGGCACTGTTTATTTAGGTATGCTTACATCAATTACATTAGTAGTGGCTATGTTTAATAACCTCTTATTGTTGCCATCTTTATTGTTAAGCCTCGAGAATTGGGATAAGAATAAAGAGTTAGAAAAAGGAGAGGTAATAGAAATTTGAAAATTTGATAATGAAGAAATTCAAGGAACATAAAACGCTTAACCTTCCTCAAATTGATGAGGAAATCTTAAAGTTTTGGAAAGCAGAGAAGGTTTTTGAAAAAAGCATTTCAGAGCGTGAAGGCTCACCCCAGTTCGTGTTTTACGAAGGGCCGCCGTCCGCTAATGGTATGCCGGGCATTCACCATGTTATGGCGCGAGCCATTAAGGATTTATTTTGCCGCTATAAAACATTAAAAGGGTTCCAGGTAAAACGAAAAGGCGGCTGGGACACTCATGGGTTGCCCGTTGAATTGCAAGTTGAAAAAAAATTAGGTATCACCAAGGAAGACATCGGCAAAACCGTTTCAATTGAAGAATACAATATTATCTGCCGTGAGGAGGTAATGAAATTTACCTCCGCATGGGATGACCTTACTGAAAAAATGGGTTATTGGGTTGACTTGGAACATCCTTATATCACCTTTGAAAATAATTATATTGAAACACTGTGGTGGATACTGAAAAGCTTATTTGAAAAAGGGCTGTTGTATGAAGGATTTACTATTCAACCTTATTCACCTGCAGCGG
>Ga0302277_1003462_pt1 | contig 10760 bp, 6 predicted proteins | sample III_Bog_N3_1_FD_198759 | JGI IMG/M metagenome (GOLD analysis project Ga0302277, IMG submission 198759) | Peat permafrost microbial communities from Stordalen Mire near Abisko, Sweden - III_Bog_N3_1 | ecosystem: Environmental > Terrestrial > Soil > Wetlands > Peat | place: Sweden: Abisko... | reverse complement strand
GTGGCTCATGGATATTCACGAGCTTTGCTGATTAATTCAATTTTTAGGGCAGCCTCGCGCGCTTGTCAACCGGGTTTACGACGGATGTGCCGACTGTGGATGGAACTGCGTGGGTAAAACCGACGGAGCGATGATAAAACGCCGCATGGTGGCTATATTGGACTGGGATCGTCCCATCAGGTTGCCCGTGGAGCGGTCTAATCGACCCGACGGAGCGGGTTTAACGTAAATCTGCTGGTTCGGATGCAGAACGGCAAAATCCTCCAGCTCACCTCGCCGCTAAAAAAGCGCGTTGGCCTCGAAAACGAGCTGGGGACATTGGCGCAAGCTTGCCACCCAAGCTCCATTTAAAATCGTAAATTTCTGGCCCCTGCTTTGCCTTTGTCCGCACCAGTGTGCACCAAATAAAGCTTGTCACTGCGTGATCAGATGCTACTATTGTAATTACTAACCCAAGAAAAGCACTTACCCTGTGGCAACCCAGCCAAAGCTAGTTGGTGAAAATCCGTCTAAAACTCGGATAAATCTGGGGAATTGTCATCTGGAGTCGCTTCTGCTGCCCCGTTGCCTTTACGTTGTGAACTTGTCTTGTCCCTCTTAAAGAATCCCTTCAACTCCTGACCCCTGCCCACCCCAAAACCGGTTAAACAAAATTTTTGATTATGAAAACTCAGTCGCAACCCTCAGCCTCGCTCACCCATATTAAACTAAAATTATCCACCCTCGCCCTCGGCGCGGCCCTGCTGCTGGCGGGAGCCGGCACCGGTGTCAGCCAGACGACCAACCTCATCAACTTCGACGCCGGTCCTGGTCCTGTTCAAAGCGGTGCGGCGATAGTGGGTGCCGCCGGCGATTTTTGGAATTCGGGCGCGACCGTATATCCTGCCACGTCTTTTACCTTGTCGTCGGTGAACAGTTCGGCGAACACTGCCTTGAGTGGAGTTCAAATTTCTTTTAACACTTCCGCGGGTTTTATGGCGCCAGAAGACCAAAACCCAGGCACTCTTCCCATGGATGCCGGCACCACCAACTTGATGGAGGACGGGGAACTTGCCACTACTGTAATCAATGTTAGTCTTAGCGGATTGTCCGCGTACAACGGCTACGCTTTCACCTTGGTGATTTATGGGGCGGTCGATTCTTCAGTCGGGGTGGGCAACTCGGCTGCAAATCTTGCCATGACGGCGGGCGCAGCGTTTGGGAACTCTGGTAGTACTTTGAGCATTACCGCCGCCTCGCGGAAGATTTCCGATGGCATTGGCGTTGCCTACAATACCTTCACAGGAACCATCAACGGCAGTACTCTTAGCTTTAAATTGAACGGGACGGCGACTTGGACTTTTCTCAATGGTTTTCAACTTCAGATGGTATCACCCACCGTTCCCACCATAGCGACCGCCCCTGTTTCCAAAACGAACGTCGTTGGGGCCACGGTCACATTTAACGTTGGCGCCACCGGGGCAACCCCTTTGAGTTATCAATGGCAGGCGACGAACAGCGCCACCGGCGGTTTTACGAACCTCCCGAATGCCGGCGTTTTCTCCGGCGTCAACTCCAACGTCCTGACCCTCACGGGCATCACCACCAGCCAGGGGCTGGCCTATCAGGTGATTGTGACCAACATCTACGGCTCGGTCACCAGCACGCCGGCGGCCACCCTGACGGTTCTGACCATCCCGAACATCACCGGCGAGCCGGTTTCGCTGACCAAATTTGTCGGTCAGGCCGCATCGTTCAGCGTGGTTGCCTCGGGCGTGGGGACCTTGGGTTACCAATGGCAGGCGACAAATCGGGCCACCGGCGGCTTCACCAACCTGATCAACGGCGGCCAGATTTTCGGCGCTAACAGCAGCACGCTTTATGTCACCAGTTTGACTCCCAATTGGGCCTTGTCTTACCAGGTGGTTGTGACCAATGCGAACGGTGCCGTCACCAGCGCCCCGGCGGCCACCTTGACGGTTCTTTCGCTGACCAACCTCATCAATATTGACTTTGATGATCTAGCCGACGGCGGCGCCACCCAGACCGGGGCGGCCGCCATGGGGTCGCCCGGGGATGTCTGGAACTCGGAAACCCCACCCGGTGGTTTCTTTGTGTTTTCCGCGAGCGGACTCACCAATTCGGCCGGCGCGACCACCCCCTTCGCATTGACTCTTTTTGCCGCCGGTGGTGCCGACACGGGCCACGAATTTTACCCCGTCACCACCGCCGATGCCGCCACCACCAGCCTGATGGAGGATGCGGCCTATAGCGCGGGTTATTTTAATCTGGTCATGGGCGGCTTGAGCCCGGGCCAGCAATTTAAGCTGACCATCTATGCGGCGGGCACCAATGGCGGCGGCAACGTGATGTCGAAATATGTCGGTGACGACTCCACTTATACCTCGGCCACTCTCCAGACCAATACCGCAGCCAGTCAATCGATTGTGGCCGGTCCGGGTGTGGCTTATAATACCTTTACTGGCATCGTGGGCCCCGGCGGCGCGGTGATCATCACCGTCACGCCGCAAGCGGACCCTCACGCTCATATCAATGGCTTGCAATTGCAGTTGATCGCGCCTCCTGATCCGGCCATTGCGACGGCGCCGATTTCGCAGACCAGCCTGTTTGGGGCCACGGTCACGTTCAATGTGTCCGCGTTCGGGACGGCCCCTTTGAGTTATCAATGGCAGGCGACAAATAGCGCCACCGGCGGTTTCACCAATCTGCCCAATGTCGGCGTCTTCACGGGCGCGACCAGCAACGTCTTGACTCTCACCGGCATAACCGCCGCACAGGCGCTGGCCTATCAGGTGGTGGTCACCAATATCAACGGCGCCATCACCAGCACCCCGGCGGCTAACCTGACGGTGATTACCATTCCGGTTATCACCAATGAGCCGGTTTCCCAATCGGTGCTGCAGGGCCAGACGGCCGTGTTTAGTGTGGGCGTGGCGGGGGAGGCGCCATTCAGCTATCAATGGCAGGCGACGAATAGCACTCTCGGCGGCTTTACCAACATCGTGGGAGCCACCACCAACGTTCTGACGCTGACGGGTGTGACCACCAACTTTGCCTCGTCCTATCAGGTGATCGTGACCAACCTCAACGGCTCGGTCACGAGTGCGCCGCCGGCTATCTTGACCATCCTGCCGGCCACCCAATTGATTAATGGCGATATCGGCCTAAGCGGCCAGCCGCTCCAAACCGACGGCGCGGTGTTGGGTACCTCGGGCGATGTCTGGAACGCGCTATTCCTTACCCAGAACATAATTGTAAATTCCGCCAGCAACACCTTGAACGGGGTCGGTTACGGAATCCTTGGCGGAGATAGTATTGCCTACAATGGCGGGGGTAGCCCCATGGATGCTGCCACGTCGCCCTTGATGTCGGATTTCGTTTATGGTCATACCGGCAATTTGGCTACTTTTGACATTACTGGCTTGACCCCATACCTCAATTCACCGTTTGCCCTGGTGATTTATGCGGCCGAGGACACTGTTGGTGAGGGCGCTACCCTTACCTTGACTGGGGCCACGGGTGGAAATGCCACCAACACGCTGGCTACCACGGGTGCCTCACGGATGATTTCCGCCGGTCCCGGTGTGGCCTATCAGGTGTTCACGGGTATCTTGACCAACGGCACACTGCAGGTCTCGGCCGGCGTGCTGCCGAGCGAAGTCAATTCGGCAATCAATGGTTTCCAACTTCTGCTCTCGCCGACACTGCCGCCGTTGATTTCTACAAATCCGGCTTCGGTCGCGGTGACCTCTGGCAGTTCCGCAACTTTCAGTGTGGGCGTGTTGGGGACGGCGCCGTTTGGCTACCAATGGCAGACCAACGGGGTGAACATTGGGAACGGCGGGAGCATCTCCGGCGCAACCAGCAATATATTAAACATTGCCAGTGTCTCCTCCAAGCTGGTGCACTTGCAGGTGGTGGTGAGCAACGGCAGCGGCTCGGCGACGAGTGCGCCGGTCAACTTAAATATCATCCCTGGGCCAAGCCTGCTGGGTGAATGGCTGACCAATTCGATTGGTGGAGTGCCTAATCTGGCTGAATTGACCGGCACCCAGCCGCAGCATGGCGGTTATGTGGTGGGCGCCGGATCGTTGGTGCTGCAGGCGGGTCAGGTACCCCCGAATTACGCCGGCGACTCGGTGTACTTTGACGGGAACGAAGCGGTGGCGATCAGCAACACAGTCAGCACGGATGCGGGTTATGTGGGGACGTATGACAGCTATCTAACCAACGCGATGACGGTGGCCTTCTGGGCGCAGTATGTTCCCCAACCCGGTGCGTATGTCTCGAAGAACGGGGTGACGGCCGGCTGGCAGTTCCAGCAGACCAATGGCGGTGCCCCCTACTCGCCGACGTTTAGCGTGGTGGGGACAGGCAGCGGGATGACCAATCTGGCGGCCGTGGCGGTGACGAATACCCTCAACGACGGCAACTGGCATCATTACGCGGGCACGTGGGACGGCCCGTCCGGTATCCGCAAAGTTTATGTGGACGGGGTGCTGGCCACGAATCTATCGGGTGACACTGGACCGGCCAACGCAGCAAGCGCGTTCCGGCTGGTGCTGGGCGGGTTGGACACCGTCGGCAATGACGCCGGAATTCTCACCCCCTTCGTCGGGGCGCTGTACGACGTGCGCATTTACAATTACGCGTTGAACCAGGCGCAGGTGACTGGTTTGTATTCAAACGTCACAGTGGTGCCTGGCCTGAGCACGAATGCGAATTTGACGTCGCTGACGCTTAGTCCGGCGGGCACCTTGAACCCGGCCTTCGCCTCCAGTACCTTGAGTTACTCGGCCACCAATGCCTACGGCAGCACGCCCACGGTGACGGTGGTGGACGCGGATCTGACGGCGACCAACCGGTTGATCTATAATAATGCAACCAATCTGCTGGCGTCCGGCACGCCGAGTTCGGCCCTGTCCCTGACCTTGGGTACACCCAATGTGGTGAAAGTTCAAGTGACGGCCCAGGACGGGGTGACGGTAAAGACGTACCCCGTCAACGTGATTGAACAACCGAGCCTGTCGCCGCGGCCGAAGCTGACGAACAGCGTGAGCAGCGGGGTTTTGAACTTGAACTGGGGTGGTCAGTATCTGGGCTACCGGTTGCTGCAACAGACCAACAATCTGAGCAAGGGTGTGAGCACGAACTTGACGGATTGGGGAACGGTGGCGGGTACGGCGTCGCTGACGGCGACGAACATCACCATCCTCAAGACGAATCTGGACGAATATTACCGCTTGGTCTATCCGTAAGCGGAATCTGGCACCTGGGCGGCAACGCCCCGGCAAAACTAAGTTTTGCCGGGGCTTTTTTTGTATCAACGGGGTTTTATGGCTGGCGGATTTTACGTAGGGAGCAGTCGGACGGCCCTGAGTTTGCCAAACTCGGCTTTCCGGCAAGCGTTACACCAGCCGTCATGACTGTCTGGACCGCCGGAATCGACCGAAGGGCCGACTCAAAGCCCGGCTCGCCATCGAACTGCCAGATTTGCGCTACACCCGCTCCGCTGGGGCGTTCATCAAGCCCCCCAAAAGTCTGGCGAAACCAGCGACCGTTGCGTACCGTCTGTGCCACGCATGAAAAGGATTCTGACCGCTATGCTGCTGGGCCTCGGCCTGGCCGCCCTCGCGCAGCCGCTTCCGCAAATCACCCTCAAGCCGGTGCTGCCCAAACTCGCCATCGAACGCCCGGTCTGGATGTCCGAGGCCCCGGATGGTTCGCGCCGGCTGTTTGTGGTGTATCAGTCCGGCCGGATCATGGTGGTCCGGAAAGGTTCCGACGGCGGCGACGCCAGGGAGTTTTTCAACATCGAGGATCGCGATCCCCAGGCGGGCGGCCAGAACGAGTGCGGCCTATTGAGCCTCGCCTTTCATCCCGGCTTTGCCACGAACCAGTTGTTCTACGTCTAATACAAACAGAAGAATCCCGCTGATCAGCGTTCCCAGCCGCTGAACTTTCCCATCCGCAGCGTCATCAGCGAATTCAAGGTCGCCACCAACGATCCCGACCTCGCCGACCACAAATCCGAGCGCATCGTGCTCCAGGTCCAGCAGCCGTTCGGCAACCACAAGGGCGGCGAACTCGCCTTTGGGCCCGATGGCTATCTGTATCTCGGCCTCGGCGATGGCGGCGCGGCGATGATCCGCTCGGCAACGGCCAGAGCACTTCCACGCTGCTGGCCAAAATGCTGCGCCTCGACGTGAACACGCGCACCCGCAACGCCTTTGGCGATCCCTCCCGCCACTTGGAATACGGCATCCCGCGCGACAATCCTTTCGTGAATGAGCCCAATATGGGCGAACGCGGCGCGCGCCAGGAGATTTATGCCTACGGCTTGCGCAATCCGTGGCGTTACAGTTGGGACCCCGCCACCGGCGCGCTCTGGTGCGGCGACGTCGGCCAGGATTTGTGAGAGGAAGTGGATCTGATCGTCAAGGGCGGCAATTACGGCTGGAGCGTCCGCGAAGGTGCGCACCATTTTAAGCCCGGCCCCGTCGGCGCAAAATATATCGAGCCCATCATGGAATACACCCATCGCCCGAATCTCCAACCGGTGGCGATGTATCCGGACCACAGCATCGGCCTGTGCATCATCGGCGGCTACGTTTATCGTGGCCAACAATCGCCGGCGCTGGACGGCGTCTATATTTACGGCGACTACAACCTCGGCACCATCTGGGGACTGCGTTATGACTACGCCCAACAGAAGGTCACCGCCCACGGCCCGCTGCTCCTGCAGTCGGACAACATCGACAGCTTTGCCGAGGATGCCGACGGTGAAGTCTACGCGCTGATGCAGAACGGCAAAATCCTCCAGCTCACCGCACCGTAAAACACCCCTCGCTTGGCTGGACTCCACCGGCCCGGGAGAGCCATGATCTTCATGTGAAAAAAGGGCCGATTTCGATGAAAAAAGTTCGTATGATGCAAAAAAACTTCTGCTAGCGGCACCTAGCCTCAAATGTGGACACGCAAATGATTGATTTTGAAAAGGTTGTCGATGTCACGGTATCGTTACAAAATCGTTAAAAACAGTTGACTGATTTTGGCCTTTCTGTCATTTTTTTGTCCATCAGCCACAAATCCCAATCAAAAAAACTGTGGTTTAAGCCGTAAAAATGTAAAAACTTAGTGACGATGCGGTGTCAGATATGTGTCGGAACCGAAATTACAGACCAAACCCCAAAAAAATCAAACAGCTAATATGAAGACTAACTTCGAAAAATATAGTGCGGCTATTGCGATTACCGCGCTGTCAATTGTCGGCGCCAAAGCGGATCTTTGGGACGCCGCTTATAATGGCAATGGAACCATGACGGGGCAGGCTGTCTTGGGAACTTCGGGTGATACATGGAATAACCCTAATGCGTTCGGGACAACCTTCAATCTCAATGATGTAAGCGGGATAAGCCCGATAACCATGCTCCTTACTGGCACTGGTGCATTAAACATCGCTTACAACTATGCTTCGTATGGCATGGCTACGGATCCGGCTCCAATTGCCGCTTTGATGCAAAATGTTCTGGTCACAGTTGGTGGGACGGCCCAGTTAACTATTGGGGGCTTGAGTAGCTATATTGGAGATACATTTACATTAGTTCTGCTATCAGGCGAACCATTTACTACGACTACAACCTACTCGATTGCTTCTGGGGCGACCGGTGGAAATACCGGTTCACCTGTGACCACTGCGAACACGGATATAAAGCTTTCAGGTGGAATTGGTGACGCTTACAACGAATTTACTGGTGGCACGATTACCAGTAGCAGCATGGTTATTAATGAATCAGGATTCGGTGCAATGAGTGGTTTTCAGCTTCAAATCACTCCGGCTCCCGAACCCACCACACTGGCGTTGGCCGCGATGGGTGGCTTTGGAATGCTGGCCATGTTCCGCCGCCGTCAGGCTTGATTGATAAAAATTTGTTTTCAACAACGCCGACTCGCAAGAGTCGGCGTTTTTTAGTTTCGATTGTCCCGGATCGCGGCTGTGTCCCGGTCAAGCGGGATCCAGCCGCAGCACACTGATGGTGAGTGTTGCTGGAATTGACCAGACGCCACCGGGTTGCATTCGCGTAGCCGGTTCGCCATATTTGATTGCGTCGGGGGGGGGAATGTGTTTCATCCGCCTCGCCCTTCGGATGCGCTCTGGTTCGCAGTGCCATCCCCGAAACCGTTCATTCGTATCCGAACGCTTTGACGAACGGCTCCAACTTGTCCAGATGCGGTTCGAGGTGCTTCTGGTAGTTCCGCCAGCGGCCGACGGCACGTTTATAAACGGGTTGGGTCACATCGGCATAGGTGGGCGAGCGTACCACCTTCTGCCGGGCATGTTCGTCAAAAACCAGCACGCGCGCATCCCAGGGAACTTCAAGAAAATCCAGCGTCTGGCGCGCGACGGATTCCAAATCAGCCACCATGTCTTCGTAACGCACCTGCAGATAGCGGCCTTCGAGCATAGGCATCAGGGTTCGCCACAGGCTCATCATGGAAAGATATTCCGCCACTGTGCTTTCCAAGGTTAAGTAAGCCGAATTGGCCTGACCCAATGGAAGCGGCTGCATAAAACAGCTCAAGACCACATCGCGAGGGTCACGCAGGGCGATGAGGAGCTTGATTTCCGGAAAGATCCGGATGAGGATCGGAATCAGGAAGGTCAGCGACGGGTTTTTATCAATAAGCAGCCGGTCGCCGACGGGTTGGCCGAGGAATAATTCGGCATACCGGAAATAACTGGCGCGCAACTTCTGGATCAGGTCCAACGGCGCCAATTCCAAGTGCTCAAGAATGGGTTTATCTTCTGCAAACCGGTTGGCGAGCGTGCCGCAGGTGTCAAAATGGAAGATTTGGGATTCTTCTGCCGAGATGATGCCTGGATGCGAATCGAGCACCTGTTCCAGCAGTGTGGTTCCTGAGCGGGGATGCCCGCCCAGCAAAGCCAGTCGCCGAGACGGCTGGAAGTTCTGGCCAGTAGCCTGCCAGCGTTGAACCTGCTCGGCGGTCAAACTTGTCTTCAACCCTTGGATGCGCTGTCGGAAAAAATTCAGTCCGGAATGAAAACGCTCCGATTGCGGCTGTAAAAGTGTCTTGGCTTGAACGAAGGCTGTGAAGGCTTCGTCGTATTGGCCTTGACGGTCCAGTATCGCGCCCAATTCATACCAAGTTTGGGCATGCACCCAAAAGTCGGGGTTGGGTTTGGTGACAAAGGAACGGATGGTCTGTTCGGCGGCCTCAATACGACCAGTCTGACGTTCCAACCGGGCGCAGGTGAGCAACGCTTCGGGACAATGCTTATCCTTTTTCAAAGCTTGCTCCACCATCTCAGCGGCATCTTCCCCGCGGCGGAGCAGTTCATATGTTTTTGCCAATTGGACGTACAACAATGGCGAGGCATTGGGCAGCTTGACTGCGCGTCGGTAAAAGTTTTCCGCTAGAGTTGCCATACCGGCATGGCGTGCCTCACTGCAATACCGACCGGCGATGGTCAGTGTTTCAGCTTTGTTCTTAGCCGCTCGCAGGGCTTGTTCAAAGCAGCGTTCGGCGGCGGGAACATCGGAGGTCTCAACATAAAGGCCGCCCAGTTTCAACCAGATGTCGCTACGAGCGGGATTCAAGCGGCTGGCGCGTTCCAAAATCTGAATGGCCTCCGAAAATTTATATTGTTTCCGCGCGTCATCCGCCGCCTGCATCATGCGGAGCAGGAAACCATCAGCCGCTGATGGCGATAGATTCATAATATGGCAAGGACGCCAATCCTAACGGCCTGAATTTGGTTCATGATGCAACGAATTTAAAGACGGCGCGATTGAAAGCAAGCCGCCTTTGATGGCCGCAGACGAGTAGTATTATCCGATGTCTAATTTGCGCGGAGATAATTCTCAATCGGCTCGGCCCCGAGTGTGCTGGTCAATTTCTTCGGGTAATCCGGCGACTCGACGGCTTCCAGCGTTTTCCGCGCGGCGGTCAGGCTTCTTCGGCGTCCCCATCCAAATTCAAGTTGAAGCGAGCTGAAGTACTCGCTCCGTCGGCGGTTTAGCTGTCAAACAAAGGCTGCAGTTTTACTGAAACTGCTCTAACCTGCTAAAATATTTTCATCTCCAAATCCTTGACAAATTGTATATTTTGTGTTATATACATTTTATTTCCGGTGTGGTCGGGTCCGCGGTGTTCGCGGTTTGAGCGTTTCCGCCGCCTTCGTTCTTTGACATATCCGATTTTATGGCTGGCACGGAATGCAGCCGGATGGCGTCCGACCACTTTTCCCATGGATCCGCGAATTTGTCACTCAAGACAAAAACGCGCCATTGGTCGCCGCATTTGCAACATCTCACGGGAAGGCAAACTCAATGCCGCCGCTGATGAGCACGCGTACTACACGTCCGCCCGGCTGGTAATACATCTCGATGCGGCCGGGGCTGGGGCGGAAATCCCCGAAGGGATCCTCGGCGTTGATGCGGCACTCGATGGCGTGGCTCTTCATCACGATATCACTCTGGGAATACTTCAACGGCTCGCCCATGGCGATTTCGATCTGGGCGCGTACCAAATCAATGCCCGTTACTTCCTCGGTAACCGGGTCTTCCACACCTTCGGCATCACCGCCGCAGGCTCCACAGAAGTATTATCAGAACCATTCGTAGTTATCATAGCTCTCAGAACTATAATAACCGTCAGAATTTAACCAGAGGTGCTACGGGTGACGCTTACCGGTCAAGAGCAGGCCAGTTGAATCGCCGGAGAGTGGAGCTTAAAGA
>Ga0302277_1003459_pt1 | contig 10762 bp, 9 predicted proteins | sample III_Bog_N3_1_FD_198759 | JGI IMG/M metagenome (GOLD analysis project Ga0302277, IMG submission 198759) | Peat permafrost microbial communities from Stordalen Mire near Abisko, Sweden - III_Bog_N3_1 | ecosystem: Environmental > Terrestrial > Soil > Wetlands > Peat | place: Sweden: Abisko... | reverse complement strand
GGGACGTGCCTTGTATCACCTCGGCCAACGTCGAGGCTTCAAGAGTAGCCGACGCGAAGGCCGTTCGGGGCTGAGTTCCGCCGATGCGAAGGAGCAGGCAAAAGAAAGCAGCGAGATAAAATCTTCCATCAATGATCTTGAGGCAGCATTAGCCTCAAGCGGGCTCACATTGGGCCAGCATCTTTCGCTAATAAATCCTCATGAGTCTGCTATTCGGAATCGCAAGCGTAGCGATATGAAGCCGATCTGGACTGGGCGAAAGATGTATCAGGAAGAATTCGAGCGGATATGGGCCTCTCAGCGTATTCATTACCCCACCGTGCTCACAGACGTATTAAAGCCGCGCATCGAGAGGTTGATGTTCCGGCAGAGGGCTATCACTGCCGGCAAACCGGGAAATTGTGAGCTTGAGCGTAACCCACCGCTCCCCCGCGCACCTCGTTCATCGCTTCTCTCTCAACATTTTCGAGTAGTGCAGGCGGTCAACAATTTGAAGATTGTTGACTACCCGTCACCTGATAGAAGGTTGACCCCAAGCGAGAGACAGGAGTTGATTGCTACTCTGTCCACAATCATTACTGAAATAAAAGGGAAAAAACGAAAATCCGATCTATTTGGCCTTCGCTTTCCCGACGTGAAGCAACGATTGAAGCTACCAAAGCGCGCAAAGCTCAATTTGGATGACGAAGATACAGAAAGCTATTTGCGAGGAAATCGCACAAACGCGATTATGGCTCGCGCATTCGGCGCGGATCGTTGGAATGCATTGGAAGAGCTGGAGAAAAGGCGCATCGTTCGTAAATGGATGACAGAACAATCACCGGAGAAGCTGCTCCAAATTGCGATTACGCAATGGAATCTTGCCGAACAAGCAGCCGAACAGCTTGCCAGTATCGAAGCAGAGGACGGATACGCCGCTCTCTCGCATGTAGCAATGTTAAAGTTGCTTCCTTCAATGGAGCAAGATGGCCTGCCGTACTCAGAAGCAATTGCAAAAGTCTATAAGAATAGCTTTTCGGGAAATCACGTACACGAATATCTTCCAGCAGTGGAATCCGTATTGCCACGCATTCCAAATCCGGTTGTGAAGAGAGCTCTTTCCGAGATGCGAAAAGTCGTAAACGCGATCATTAGAAAGCATGGCAGGCCTGCTCAAATCCGCATTGAGTTAGCTAGAAGCTTAAAACGCAATGCGGAACAACGGGGGCGCGATCAAGAAAACATCAAGGCGCGCACGAGAGAACGCGCCTCAGCAAAGTCTTGGATAGAGGAGCGCGGTCAACGGGCGACCGGTGATGCAATTGAAAAAGTCTTACTTTACAGGCGCTGCAAGGATTGTCCCTATTGCACAAAACCACTTGGACCCTGTGAAGTTTTATTTTCGGAAAGTTCTGCTATCCAAGTTGAGCACGTCCTGCCCAGGCGTTGCATGGACAATTCATTCTCCAATAAAGTTCTAGCTCATCGCGCCTGCAATTTGCAGAAGGCTGACAGAACTCCATTTCAGGCCTTTGGATCAGCTCCCGAATGGGATGCAATACTCACGCTCGTTGTGTCCTTGAAAGACAAGGGTCTGCTAGATCGCTTTCTCATTTCCAAAGAAGAGCAACTTCAGGAGTTCACTAAGCGGCATTTGTCTGATACCCGCTACATCAGCAAACTTGCCGCCCAGTTTGTGGAACAACTTTATGGGGGGAGGGATGCCGCAGTTCCTTGGGAAGACCGTAATCGGCGGTGCGTTTACGCATCGTCCGGGGGTCTCACGGCAGAAATGAGAAAACGTTGGGGCTTGAACTCGGTATTGAAGGAGCCTGGAACTGTTCAAAACCTCTCCGACGGAAAATCGAGAACAGACCATCGTCACCATGCCATTGATGCCATCGTGATCGCTCTGACAACTGAGTCCATGATCCAACAAGCGGCCTTCGAATCACAAAGGCATGACCGCACGCTTGGATATTCGCAACCTCGTTTCTTCTCCCCTCCGTGGCCCAAAGTAGGTGACCGTGAAGAACAAATCGCAGCTTTCCAGCGAGAAGTTCGCCAGATCGCTAAGGGGATTAAGGTCTCTCACCGTGTGGAGAACGGACTCAACGGCCAGCTACATGATGAAACATTTTACAGTCCCAAAAAATCGGATAGTAATTTTGTGTACTCAAGTACATTCGTGCATGAACTGACGAAATCGCATATCAAGAATCTTGACACCATTATTCGCGATAAAAACATTCGTGACGCCATACAAAAACAATTAGAGAAAGTTGGTGGCGACCCCAAAAAGCTAGAAACCGACCTTCCCTGTTTAGTAAAGGGCGATAAGCGAATTCCCATTCGTAAGGTGCGAATTGCGGTCCCTGGATCAAAGGCTATCGCGGTGCGTCAAGGAGAGGACGAGCCTTCCATCTTTACTGCAAAAAACCATCATGTTGTAATTTTTCAGCAGATTGATCCCCTCAAGGGGCCGTATTGGTATACGCCGGGTCCAGTAACAAGACTTGAAGCAATGCAGAAACGAGCCGAAGCCAAGCGCAAAAAGCTGAATCAGCCCTATCAAATCGTCGAGAAGACGGATGGACCAAGCTCAGAATACATCATGCATTTAATGAAGGGCGATGCTGTCGAAATGCTCGACCACGTAAATGACATGCGTGATATCTACATACTGACAAGCATGAGCGATGGAGATTACGCATTCCTTCGCCATAGTACGGCGATTCCATCCGCCAAAGCGGTAGGTCTTTCTTTGGGTCAGATGCGCCGACAATTGCACGACAGAGGAGATCGAGTCCGGGTCCGAATGAATCTCGATAAACTCCGTGAGTGGGACTGTAAGAAGGTTGTTCTCGATCCTCTAGGAAAGGTTATTTACCTAACATGATTGATCGTATAGTTGAAATCGCTAGCCCTGCCCGCCTGAGCATCCGTGATGCGCAGCTCGTCATCGAGCGTCCGAAGGAGGAGCAGCTAACGCTTCCCTTCACTACACCCATCAGCGAGATCGCGGTGCTCTTGCTCGCGCATCCGCAGATAAGCCTGTCTCAGGCCGTCCTATCGCGTATCGCCGATGCCGGCGGCTCCGTTGTCACTATCGACGGAAATTTCCTTCCAGCCTCCATGCTGCTCCCCATGCAAAGTCATTTTGTGCAGACGGAGCGCTTCGCAAAGCAGATGCAACTCTCACTTCCGACCAGCAAGCGACTATGGCAGCAGATTGTGCGGGCCAAGATCAAGGCTCAAGGTGAACTCCTTCGAGAGATACATGGCAACGACCACGGATTGATTGCGATGTCGGCGAGGGTTCGCTCTGGGGATGCGGGCAACCTCGAAGCACAGGCTGCTCGCAAGTATTGGGGTCTCATCTTCGGGGACAAGACCTTTCGGCGAGGCTCCGACAAGCCCGACCAGAACCGCCATCTGGATTACGGCTATATAGTGCTCCGAGCGGCGGTTGCCAGGGCGTTGTGTGCCGCCGGGTTGCATCCTTCGATTGGCCTCAGGCACAAGAACCGCTACGACGCCTTCTGCCTTGCAGCAGATGTCATGGAACCATTTCGCCCTCTCGTCGATAGACGTGTCAGCCAATGGATCGCCAAAGAAGATGCTGAGGGGTCATTCGACTCAAAGACAAAAAGCTGGATGATCGGTGCAACGACTTCGCGCTACATCCTCGACAGGGAGGAGCGGTCTCTCTTCGACATTATTTTGCGAACCGCGAATTCACTGGCAAAGTGCATTACAGGGGATGCTCGTGATCCTGAGATACCGAGCCTGTTGGTTCCTTGTGAAGAAGAATTTTCCATGAAGCGTGGAGTTCGCCGAGTGGAAGCTGATGAAGTGAGGGCCACTGCTGCCAGATAGCGCCAAGTTTACGGATTCGGCCATTGAATGCCATGAAAGGACAGCTTCTTTCAGCGTATCGGTCATTGTGGCTCATCGCCATGTTCGACCTGCCGGTGGAGACGCCGGAGAACAAGCGCAACTACACGCGCTTTCGCAAAGGCTTGCTCAAAGATGGCTTTATGATGTTGCAGTTCTCGATATATGCAAGGTATCTTCCCAGCGAGGAAGCAGCGGATTCGCATCGGAATACTATCCGCGCAATCATTCCGCCGCTCGGGCAGGTTCGATTAATGACAGTGACCGACAACCAGTTCGGCAAGATGGAGGTGTTCTATGGAAGAAAACCGCGAGAACCGGAGCCAGTACCGGATCAAATTCTGCTTTTCTGAAGAGAAAAGCCGCGCCAACCTGCTGCTTTTCAGCAAGTTCGGCGCGGCCTAGTGTACTTGAGCGGTGAATCCCGGCCATCCCTAGCCGGGAGACGATTGGCAACCTTGTTAATTTCAGTGTACTTGAGCGGTGAATCCCGGCCATCCCTAGCGTGTCTGGGTAGATGTCGGAAATTCGATTAAGTGTACTTGAGCGGTGAATCCCGGCCATCCCTAGCCATTTCAACACTCTGACAAAGCTGAAATATAGTGTACTTGAGCGGTGAATCCCGGCCATCCCTAGCACGCCGTGACGCGCATACAGACGGCCAATGAGTGTACTTGAGCGGTGAATCCCGGCCATCCCTAGCCGGTTAAACGTCTGTTCGATTGCGTTTCGCAGTGTACTTGAGCGGTGAATCCCGGCCATCCCTAGCAGTGATCCGGCCCGCGTTTCACGCGAACCGGATCACTGCCGGAAATGCAAATACCCTAACAGGATTTAAGGATTCAAAGACGCTTATCTTTCGTGCTGGAAGGAGGCGAGTGGTCTGGGTCCAACAACGGGTCAGTTTGCATTTTCAAGAGCGACTGCTAAAGTTAGCTCATGGCTATCAATGCCGATAAACCCCAGCTTTGGAAGGCTGACACGCGCGCTTCTGTTGATCAATTCAATCAATGGTTTTTGAAGTTCGCACCAAAAGCCTACCGTGATACGCGCAAGCAGACCGTAGAAAACGTAGAAGAAGGTCTCTCTTTGACCAGCGACCTGACGGTTATCACTCCCGACATCATTCGGACCAACCCAGGAATCTTGCCGACGCTTAGGATGTCCATGTGTCCACCTCTCGCACGTGATCGACTGACTGGTCTTGCGGATTCTACCAAGAACCTCATCGGATCACTGGAGCAGGGGAAAATCCCGCCATTTCTCCCTGCCGAGTTGCTCCAGACGCATCTTGAAAAGATTGCCAGCATCTTCTCTCAAATGCTTGATGTGGACATTTTCCCGTGGCTCGCAGAGAAACGGCGGCCCACAGAGGAAGAACGCTACCGCTCATCAACAATTGTTGCCGACAGACTATGCGGCGCAGTGGCAGATCCGATTGTACGCAACGCCCAGGAAAAGCGGCAGCTTGCTCTCATAGAAGAGTACCTCACCACGCGTGGGTATAAGAAGGTTGTGCATCCGAGCGCGGCTCCGATCACACAGATGGAGCCCGGCACTTTCTCATTCCGAACGAACGTCATTGTAAAGCCTTCGAAAACCGACGATAAGACCGTCAGAATTCCTGTTGATGTTGTCATTCAGCCCAAACACGCTACTCTTCCACATCTACCTTTGTTCATCGAAGCGAAGTCGGCTGGGGATTTCACCAACGTCAACAAACGCAGGAAAGAGGAAGCCACCAAGATCAATCAACTCAAGGCCACTTTCAATGAAGAGGTTGTTTTTACCTTGTTTCTTTGCGGCTATTTTGACGCCGCATACTTGGGTTACGAAGCAGCTGAAGGCATAGACTGGATATGGGAACATCGGATCGAAGACTTTGACCAACTCGATATCTGAGATCGCATGAAAACAAAGAATGTCCAACATATTGAAGAAAGCCGACTGCAGGAGCAGGAGCGGCTTGACGCGCTTAAGACAGCTTTAGAACGCAACAAGTTGGGTCAATTTGCTACCCCTCCAGAACTAGCGAAGAGCATCGCCCGCTATGCTTTGACACTGATGGGCGGGAATCCTGTGCGGTTCCTTGATCCTGCTGTGGGCACAGGATCGTTTTTCTCCGCACTCTATCAGGAATCTTCCTCGCATTCCATTGAGTCGGCGGTTGGGGTCGAGCTCGATCCGCTCTTTGCAAAAGCCTCTAATGACTTGTGGGCCACATCAGGCCTTCAGGTGGTGACAGGAGATTTCACCAAGCAACCCCGGCCCGAAAAACCATTCAACCTTGTGCTGTCCAACCCTCCTTACGTTCGGCATCATCATCTGTCGACCACTGAAAAAGTTCGCCTCAAAGAACGGCTCGCTCAATCGCTCAATCTTGATATCAGTGGCCTTGCTGGGCTTTACTGCTACTTTCTATTGCTGTGCCATGACTGGCTAGAGGATGAGGGTCTTGGCGTATGGCTCATTCCTTCGGAGTTCATGGATGTCAATTATGGTGTCATCCTTAGGCGTTACCTCACGGAATCCGTCACGCTTCTGCACATTCATCGCTTCTGTCCGACCGACGTGCAGTTTACCGATGCACTGGTATCTTCCGCAGTCGTAATTTTCCGGAAATCATCCCCACCAGCGGGACACAGCGTACGTTTCTCTTTAGGGGGATCGATTGAGAACCCTAAAAGTGAAGCCTCCATACCACTTGATGTGCTTGTCAGGTCTGGTAAATGGACCCAGTTTCCAGAAGGCACGATGGCCGAACGTAACGGTGAACCAACGCTAGGCGATCTCTTCGCCATTAAGCGGGGTCTTGCCACTGGTGCTAACAGTTTTTTTATACTGACCGATGCAGAGATTGAGCATTGGGATATTCCGCGTGCCTTCTTGAAACCGATTCTGCCCGGCCCACGCCATTTGGCTGAGGATATTGTGGATGCGATGCCTGGGGGCACACCGGAAGTCTCGCCCCAACTTTACTTGCTCGACTGTATAGAGGATGAGGACGAGATCAAGGCTTCTTGGCCACGGTTCTACGAATACCTACAAAAAGGCCGCGAGCAAAACATCCACTCTTCCTACATCACCAGCCACAGAGCGCCTTGGTACTCTCAGGAAAAACGCCCGCCCGCTCCTTTCCTCTGTACATACATGGGGCGATCAAGGAATGGCAAGAACCCCTTTCGGTTCTTATGGAACCGCTCGCAAGCGACAGCACACAATGTGTATCTCTTGCTGTACCCTAAAGGCCAATTGCGCGACGCGCTATCAAATCATCCTGAACTTGAAGCCAATGTATTTCGTGCGTTGCAACACATTACCACTGCGCAGATGCTCTCTGAAGGGAGAGTTTATGGGGGTGGACTGCATAAGGTTGAGCCAAAGGAACTGGCTCAGATTCCTGCACGGTCAGTAATCGAAAGCATGGCTTCTCATGTGCAGATCACTCATCAGGGACAACTTTTCGGCTAATTGGAAAGTAAAAAGTGCTATCTAACTCTGGCGTTCCGTTGTGGCTTGGCTCCATCCTTATAAAGCTGCTCCGCCAGACCGCTCAGACACAAACCACTACAAAGGATGTCGCGGTTCCGGATCCTACGGAAGGCTGGGAGGTGCCTCATTAGATGTATGGGAAACTATTTGACCGCTTCGATCTGTATTTTCTCCGCGCTATACGACAGATCAGTATAATGTTTCGCAAATAGCACTGGAGAAGACTTATGGCGCGCACGCGAGTTGTTGCGTTTACTGCAGTCTGTCTTTTGTCGGTATTCGTAGCTTCCTGCGGCGGTGGAAGCTCTAGTGGAGGCGGTGGCAGCAACTCCACCATTGCTTCGGTAAACGTCACTGCATCACCGGCTTCGATCACTACTGCTCAGACGGCAACCTGCATAGCGACGGTCGCTGGTACAGGAGCGTACAGTTCAAACGTCACCTGGACAGCGACGAACGGCACGATCACTTCTTCAGGGGTGCTCACTCCGAGCGGCGTAGGAACCGCAACCTGCACGGCAACCTCTACGCAGGATTCTACGAAGTCTGCCAGCGCAAGTGTGACCGTCACTGCAGCACCCACGGTTACGTCAATTAGCGTGGTGGCATCGCCAACTTCAATTACGACGGCTCAGACGGCAACCTGCACAGCTACGGTAATAGGTACAGGCGCATACAGCACGAGCGTTACATGGACGGCCGTAAATGGCACGATTACTTCTACAGGAGTGTTGACGCCGAGCGGCGTTGGCACGTCTACGTGCGTTGCGAATTCAGCACAAAGCGGTTATACCAACGTGTCCGGCAGTGCGAGTGTTACGGTGACGCTCGCTCCTCCGACGACGACAGCGATTACTCCGGCAACAGAGTACACGGATGATCCTTCGTTGTTTGGCAATCTTGTCCTCACTGGCACCAACTTCACTTCTACGGACGTTATCCACGTTACGGGATGTGGCTTGATGTCGGCAGGATATCAAAGCTCAACACAGATTGTTTTCACGCTCAGCTGCCTGGGATCGCTTTATACTTCCGGCTACATCGGCGCCTATGTGTGCCGTTCATCCGGAAGTCCCTGCTCCAACACCAGCTACTTTGCCTCTTTGAGCTATGGCTATAAGAGTCTCGCCCAAAACAACGGGGAGTTCTATTGGACTCATGGAGGAACTCTCTATAAGTACAAAGCGAGTGGAAACTCGCTTGTCGCGGACGGGAGTTTTACCGCTAGTAGCCCCGGTGTTTCCGTAGATAACACTACGGGATACATCGTCGTGGGAAGTATTGCCTATGATAGTAACGGTGTTGCTAAGGGTCAACCCGCAGCAAGCGGCGCTACTGATGACTGGAGTGATTTGAGTGTTAAGAATGCGGTTGCCTGCGCCACACGTCCAAGCACAAATTATCTTTCGTGCTTCGCCGTCAATCAGGGGACAAACGCACCTCTTACCTCTCAAACGGTAGGCAGTGAGCCCATTTCCATTGTAATGGCAAACTTTGGAGGCTCCACGAGATACGACTACGTGGTGTCACGAGGCGGAACGCCAACGTTGTGGTTGCTTCTTAACGAATCAATGTCGAGCAGTGTACAGCTCACGGGCGTTACGCCTGTGAACAGCTACCCGACCGTTGGATCGTTGGGCGGTTGGCCGATCGTGGTGTTCGAATCTGGACCTGCGAACGGCACCGTGGCCGTACTCTCCGTTGCAGACTCGCTGCTGCTCCTGCTCGATAAGGGTGCAACAAAAGTGGTTCAAAGCGTGAAGCTCACGGGAACGCCGGTCAGTATCGCAAAAGATGAAACCAACGGCAACGTGATCGTGGCTTATGCCAATGCACCGGCAACGGCAACCACCAGTTTCTCGGCGGTCAATGCCACAACCGGCGTAGTCGCTTCCCGCACTTCAACCTCGGGTCAATACCCGAAGGGCCTCCTGGTCTATGGCAATTACATCTATACCGCCCAGACCACGGTGGACGTACAACCTAACCAGTAAGGCTGCATTCTGTCCGATCCTATCGGACAGAATATCCAACCCCTTGACAAAATCCGTAGCAGTTGCAGAATGTAGGCAGACCCTTCACATATCATCTCTTACTGAGTGATTGCCAGATAGCAGCATTCGAGCGCTGCCCTACAGGTCTTTCGTAAACTCGCCGAGAGACATCCCAAAGGCTTTGGCGATGGCATGAAGTGTGCGTATGCAGACTTCTTTCTTGCCGATCTCCAAATCTGAGATGTAATTCTCGTTCAACCGCGCGTGCTCCGCTAAGTCAAGCTGACGCCAGTTGCGAGCTTTTCTCAACTCCCGAATTCTTCGTCCGACCGCGATGCAGATATCCCTTGCCATTCCTACTATGGTCGGATTATCTTGACATTCAAATCCCTACTATCGTAGGGATTTACGGAAAGCCGAAGACCTCGGGATGCTGTGCAGTCCGATCAACGGCGGGACCGTACCGGTGCCGCTCACCCAACAAACCAAAGGAGAAACGCTATGAACAAGCTCACGATGAGTATCGTGGCTCTCTCCCTCACGCTGTGGCTTACGGGCTGCGGTGGGGGATCCTTGGGTGGCGGCAGTACGCCATCCTCAACCCTGACTTCGGTCAGCGCAACCTGCACACCGAGTTCGATCACCACAAACCAAACGTCGAGCTGTACCGCTACCGCCCACTATAGCGACGGAAGCAGCGGCACGACGCCTAGCGTCACCTGGTCCGCAAGCAGCGGCACAGTCAACGCTTCAGGATTGTTCACGCCATCCGGCGCGGCAACGGTAACAATTACCGCAACCTCCACGCAGGACGCAACCAAGTCCGGCAATGCGAGTGTCACGGTAACAACCGTCCCTGTCACGATCACCGGTGTTTCGCTCTCATGCAGCCCGTCGTCCATCAACGATATTCAGACGACGAGTTGCACACCAACGGTCACGGGAACTGGAGCATTCACCAACACAGTGAATCTCTTGGTCAGTCCGTCATTGGCGGGAACGCTGAGCTCCACCTCGGGCGTAAGCTCGGGAACGGCGGTCACCTTCACTCCTGCGGGTACGGGCGCGGCAACCGCAACCATCACGGCTACATCGACGGCGGACGCAACCAAGTCCGGCTCGACAACAGTCACCGTGACGCTACGGACCATCACGATCAACTCGACTACCGGGAATATCTGGTTGCCCTACTGCTCATCGCTTCTCTTCTATAACGTCACCCAGGCGGGGATCATCAAAGGCGATACGATCCACAACGACCCCTATCAACCGGCGACGTTCACCAGTACTCCGCCAAGCACGTTTACGGTCAGCATGGGAATAACGGACACAGGCTCGGTCAATACCTGCTCACCCGGCGCGTACTCCGAGTACGTGACGGGAACCGATGGCGCACAATC
>Ga0302277_1003446_pt1 | contig 10789 bp, 7 predicted proteins | sample III_Bog_N3_1_FD_198759 | JGI IMG/M metagenome (GOLD analysis project Ga0302277, IMG submission 198759) | Peat permafrost microbial communities from Stordalen Mire near Abisko, Sweden - III_Bog_N3_1 | ecosystem: Environmental > Terrestrial > Soil > Wetlands > Peat | place: Sweden: Abisko... | reverse complement strand
GACTGCGGGAGCAAAATCGGTAATGCTCATGCGCGGAGCAGTTTCACTCAAGTCGGCTGAAACCGAGTCAAACTGGCCATCGCTCTGACCGAGCCGATTTTCCACTCCAATACTGGGCACGGAACTCGTGTACTGATATTCCACCACCGTATTGGGTGTCAGGTGCAGGTCGACCGATCCAAAGGGCCGGAAGGCATGAACCTTGCCCATGAACTGGATGGTTTGGAATTCACTGCCGAGCCTCATCTCCAGTTTGTCGCCAATCACGACGCGGTCGGAACTGGTCACGGACAATGCTTGCAGCGAAGCGCCAGGAATGGTGTCGGGCGAATTCAACCGGAGGGCAGTGATCGCCATCGAAGGCTCAAACATTCCGTTGTAATGATTGGTGTATGCCGTTCGTAGTACGGCGGTGGGAACGCTCTGGCCGTCGGCATCGTATCCAATATTTCCGTTTAAGCGCAGTGTGCCGGTTGAGAGAAGGGAACGCTCTACGGAAAAGCCGGCGGTCATATCGGACGAACTGCCAAAGCCCTGTCCAGGTGAACCCGCGAGCAAACTGACACTGCCTTTTACGTCGTCGCCGTTCCGCTCGACTACCGTGGTGCCGTCCGGTAGCACGCGCAGGATAGGACGATTTGCCACGGACCGCAGCGTCCACTTCCAGTCGTCATCGTCGACTGGAGTGCGCATGGGAACAAGTTGGATCGCTTCAAAAAGGGTAGTGAGGGTGACATTGACCATGGCCTTCGTGCCGGCATGTATGCCAACTTTTTCGCGAAGGGAAGGCAAGAAGGAAGGCGCACTGACTTTTACGCTGTAGGTTCCGGGGAGCAACTTGGCTACCGAGTAGAAGCCGCGATCGTCGGTGTAGACCTTCAGCGCCTGGACGGCGGAACCGAGGCTCGATCCGATAGCGGAGCCTAAAATCTCGACTACCGCGCCCATCTGAGGCGCTCCGGTGTTATCGCGAACGTATCCCGAAATCGCGCCTGACACGGATGCGGACCACGCAGGCACAGCCGCCGTCGCAGTCATGACGGCAACAGCTACGATTAACCCGAGCTTTCGTAACATCTCGCCCACCACCTCTGGGAGACCAGGCAGCCGCAGTTTACTCCACAGCGAAAGTCGCTGTCGGACCAACCGTCTGCTTGGAAAGGTTGTCGTTCACTTTGATTTCGATCTTATAGAGGCCCGGCTGCAAATTCGCCGCAGAGAGCGTTTTTTCCAGCGTGACCTGATCCCCTACGTTCCCCATCGTGTCGGTTGATTCGACAGTATGGATCACAGCCTTGTTGTTTGCGTCGGTCACATTGTACTCGATTGTGGCCGAAGGTTTGTGGGTTTTGTCGTCGACGCTCAGATTGTAGACCTGCATCCAGAAATTCAGTTTCTGATTGCGCTTGAAAGAAATTGGCTTGCCGTCCGATGGAGCGACCCGGGGCCGGACCTTCGTGGTTCCAATCACAAAATTTCCGGTACCGACATTCTTGGTGGCGACGGGCTCCATCTGGTCGGCGATGATCAGGGTCGAGTTGCTCAACTTGTCTTCGCTGAAATCCGGAATCACAATCGCGTGGCTCCAGCTACCGGTGCGATCGCCGTTCACGTCCTTTACGACAACGTCGAGGCGATAACGGTTCTGGCTGATGCGGAGGGGCAAAGCTTTCCAATAGACCGAAGAGTTCTCGGCCGTCTTGGGCAGCAGTTCCACGGGGACATCAACCTGCACCGTATCTTCAAAGGTCTGGACGATCTTGCCTGTCAGGGTAGTCACTCGTCCGAAGATGTTAACCGTGCCGCGTTCCACGCCATCCTTATTCTGAAAGGTTACGTCGCGGTTCTTGATCTGAATCGTGACCGGAACGAGTACGGTGTCGCTGGTCACTTTTACGAAGTCGGCGCGCACGTCGAAGGGCATCAGGTTGACGCTGATCTTGTGGCTGACCACTTCTTCCAGATCTTTAAATTTGACAGCCGGAGCTGCCTGCAACTTCGCGAACTGTTCCAGCCGATCAAATTCCTTGGTCTGCAGATCGTTGTTGAAGGGTGATTGGCCGAGTTGCTCGATGCCATTGCCGCCCGTAAACCGGCTCGCCTTGCTCGTCATGCCCATCTGCTCGTACAAGGTCAATCCGGCGTTGGGAGTGTATTTCAGCGCATCTTTTTCCGATCGATCCATGGTCATGTGATAGTCGCCGCACATGCAGGTATCGACGAACTCGATCATGACTTCCTGACCGATGCCCTCGAGGTAGCGATAGCGCCAGGTTTCGAACGGGAAGGTCGAAGTTTCGCCGCCGCCCTCTTCCATGGGACGCTCGTAACTTCCGCCCGAAGGGTGGGAGTCGATTTCATCGGCGGGTCCAAACACGATGTACATGCGGCCGCGATCGCTCTTCCATCCCGGGATGCCTGCGGCGTAGTGTTCGTTCGCATAGGCGATGCGGCGATAGTGCTCTTCTTTAAACTCGTTTTCTTCGGTATCCGGGGTAGGATCGCGACGCTGCCAGAACGCCTCAATGAACTGGTCGCGTTCTTCGTCGTTCGAAAGTTGCATGAACGCGGATCGCTCTTCATCGGTGATGATCCAGCGTACGTCCTCGTCCAGCCACTTGCGATAGGTCTTGCTCAACTCGATCTTAAGGGCCTTGGCATTGGCCTTACGTTGTTTTTCGGGTATCTGGCGCTTGAGGGGATCGACCTGGCTTCCTTGCGCCGGCGCGGTGGCGTCATCGGAAGCTTTGGTGTCTTTGTCTTGTCCCTGGGCGAAAGACGCAAATCCAAAAGTGACGACGCCCGTAAGCAGACCGATCAAGCAGCGATTTCGCAAAGCTCCAGAAAACCTTATATAGGACATAAGAGGGGCCTACCTCATGAGAAACTTCTGTTGAGTGATTCTATGTTGATTGGATACATGCTGGCAAGGAGAAGTGGCCTGGCCAGAAAAGATTTCCGTGAGCGCGTTTCGCAACTAATTCCTTAAGAATGCGTCGGTTGCGATCCATGGCCGGCGAATGCCAGTTCGGGGGCCACTGGAAGATCCCGCATTTCGCGCGAGGGGTCACACTTTTGTCCCGCGTGTACGCCCGGGGATTGGCCGCGATATAATTGTGCGCAGTATCGGCGGCCATCGTTTCCGTGCATGCGGCAGTCCAAGTTAGGTTATTAACATTAGTGAATAAAGTCAGTGACAGACAAGCAAACGGCATAGGTAATACATCGCTTTTTGAGCCTTTGGGAACTTTTCCGCTAAGCTGAACGTAACATTTCATGCGCAACGGTGGTGCGTTTTGGCCGTTCTACCGCTAGGCGCACCGATCAACGCCCATTTTTAGGACTTGGAACCAACTACAAGCAGCGACTCATGAAAACCTGGAAAAAAGTACTGATTGGCGTCGGCGGAGTCCTGATTCTGGTGATCGTCGTTTCGGCGACTGTATATCAGAGCCACAAGAATCTGGTCACGGTGCAGACCGGCAAGGTGCTAAAAGAGAATCTTTCCTCGATCGTGAGCGCGTCCGGGGAAATCAAGCCGAAAACCTACGTCAACATCGGAGCCAACGCCTTCGGCAAGATTATTAAGCTGCATGTGAAGGAAGGCGACCGGGTAAAGAAGGGTCAATTGCTGGCCCAACTCGAAAACGTGCAATCCTCGGCCGATGTGAACGCCACGCGTGCCTCACTTCAGGCCGCGGTTACCGACGCCGCCGCCGGCGATGCCGCCATGAACACGGCCGAGGCAGACCTGAACCGCGCACAGTCTGACGCCAACCACGCCAAACTCGATTGGGATCGCGCCCAGGGACTCTACAACGCCGCCCTGATCGCAAAACAGGATTACGACGTGAAAAAAGCGGCATGGGAGTCGGCGGAGGCGGGCCTTGCTCAAGCCAAAGCCAAACTCGCCGAGGCCAAAGCGCAAAAAGACTCGATGGACAAGCACATCGCGCAGAACCAGGCCAATCTGACCCGGGTCTCTGACGTGCTCCAGAAAACTACCTACGAAGCACCTTTTGATGGCGTCATCACCAACCTTCCGGTGCGTGAGGGCGAGACGGTGGTCATCGGGATCCAAAATTCACCCGGTAGCACATTAATGACCCTGGCTGACATGTCGGTGATTACATCCGAAGTCAAAGTGGACGAAACCGATATCGTCAACGTGCATCTGGGACAGTCTGCCGAGGTCACCATCGATGCCATCCCGCACAAGACTTTTCATGGCGTGGTCAGTGAAATTGGAGACAACGCCATTGTTCGTTCGACCGGAGTAGCGACTTCCCAAGCCACTTCGACGAGCGAAGAGGCGAAGGACTTTAAAGTGGTCGTTACGCTGACCGATCCGCCTCCGGACCTGCGTCCCGGATTGTCGTCGACGGCGAAGATCACCACCGCAACGCGCTCGAATGTGGTGAGCATTCCGATTCAAGCGCTCACGGTTCGAACGCAAGCCGATCTGGCTCCGAAAGACTTGGGGAAGGGGTCGGTGGAAGCCGCCACGAGCGCTCCCGCCGACGCATCGAAGCAGAAAGAAGAAGTCCAGGGTGTGTTCGTCATTCGCAATAAAAAAGCTCAATTTGTCCCCGTAGAAACCGGCGTAAGTGGGACGACGGACATCGAAGTCCTAAAGGGATTGCAGGAAGGTGACGAAGTGATCACCGGCAGTTACAAGGTTTTGCGAACGCTGAAGCCCGGCACCAGTGTAAAGATAGATAATTCGGCCCCGAAGAAAGAAGACGACGAGAGTTAGTCGCCGGGCGTCTAACGTCTGCGGACCTAAAACGTCCAAGCTAGAACGGCTATAGGAGCATGCGTGTCCCAGCCCGATTCCGCGAAGGAGAGCAAGATGGCAACCGCTGAAGTGCTGCCGATCGACAAACCGGCCAACTGGCCTGGGTCTGCGCCCAATTCTTACATGATCTCCACCGAAGATCTCTGGAAGACCTACGATATGGGCTCGGAGCAGGTGCACGCTCTGCGGGGCATCAATCTTCGCATCCAGCGCAACGAATACGTTGCCATCATGGGTCCGTCCGGTTCGGGAAAATCCACACTGATGAACTTGATCGGCTGTCTCGACTCGCCTTCGAAGGGCCAATACTGGCTCAACGGACAGCTAGTGAGCGAACTCGACGACGACGAACTGGCCCGCATTCGTAACAAAGAGATCGGATTCGTGTTTCAGACCTTCAACCTGCTGGCGCGCGCGACGTCGCTCCACAATGTTGAGTTGCCGTTGATTTATGCGGGAGTTCCGTCCGAGGAGCGCACGATACGCGCCAAAGAGGCGCTGGCGTCTGTCGGCATGGAATCGCGCATGAACCACAAGCCCAACGAACTCTCCGGAGGGCAGCGTCAGCGCGTGGCGATCGCGCGCGCTTTGGTCAACAAGCCAGCGATCATTCTGGCCGACGAGCCGACCGGAAACCTGGATTCGCAGACAGGTAACGAGATCATGGCGCTTTTCGATCGGCTGCACTCTGAAGGCAACACGATTGTCCTCGTCACCCACGAGCACGATATCGCGGAATACGCCCACCGCATCATCTACATCAAGGACGGAGTGGTGGCGAAAGACGAAGTCAAAGAAGGCCGCTAATCACTGAGGGCCGCTAATCACCCGGAGCATACCTCAGAGGTTGCGGGAAAAGCCTGGTCTTGCTCACGTTTTGAAAGGGTGCAGCTTTAGCTGCGCCGTAATATCACGCAAATCGATAGGGCTTTAGCCCCTGAGGCAAAGCCAACCGCGCAAGTCGCCCTTTTCAGCGGTCCGTGAACTTGGGCCCTTCCTAAATCGATTGCGCCGATGAAGTTCGCGGAGCGAGGTTATTGCCGGGTCAAAACGACCTCAACAACTTTTCCCGCAGGGGCCGAAAGAGTGCCACTCAGCGGTCCTTTCCGTGCCTGGATTTCAACTAGTTGACCCTTGCCAGCATGCGCCGGCAAAACGAAATTCCCCTTCGCGTCGGTTAACGCTTTCTCCGACCATCCTTCGACGGAGACCGTAGCGCCCGCGATCGAGCCGAGGTCTTCATCCACCACGACACCACGGACGATTGCCGAAGTGTCCGCGACTAGCTGAATCGTGGCCGTCGGATAGTAGTCCTGCGCTAGTACGACGGAAGAAGTGCCCTTCAGAAACTCATCTTTGATGGAAGCGGTCAGGATCAGCTTGCCGTCGGCCGGTCGAGCTTGCGGTAGCACGAGCAACTCCCAGCCTCCCGGGACCATTTTCAGTTCGCCGCCATTCGAGGACTTCACCTGCGCAATGTCGGCAATCGACCGGTCTGGCCGCAGCAGAACCACTTGCACGTGGTAAACCCCGCGCGATTGCAGGGTGTTCAAAGCCATATATGGAGCGATCCCGAGCGCCACGACGAAAGCGGCTGCCAGGCAGCCCATGACAGGCTTTTTCTTCCAGAGCAAGAGAGCAAAGACGGAACCCGCCACGACAAAGGCGGCAACAGCAATTGCCACGGGATGGCCGATGTGGCCGGCGAGCTTCAGAAGCAGAACTTGAAGTTGCTCCTCCATGGACGGTGAACTCCTGCATTGAGTAAAACGCGGGCCTTAGAGCGGGCGCAAGTTACCTGTGGGGGGATATCATTTGCTGGGCGAGGCAATTGGCAGCAAAGGTAATTGCGAATCGAAGCGCGATGTTAGTGTTGAAGCTGAATTCTGCTATTGCTGGGCGCTGACGCTGCTGGCTTTCTGCACGGTGGCCGCCGGCGCAATTCCCGACGTTCCCGCTACGAAGAAGTTGTGGTCATAAAGATTGCGATACATGCGGCCAGCAATCTCAGCCGCTTTGGGTCCGAATGTGGGACGCCCACCCTGCAGAAAGACGACGGTAACGATGCGTCCAATATCGGTGTTGGCGTAGGAAGCGAACCAGCCAAACCGCGTGCCCGCGTGGGAGCAGGTTCCAGTCTTCCCTAAGATCGATTCTTCGTTGAAGTTCAAACGCAGGCTGCGCGCCGTGCCGTAGGCCACTGCTCCGGCCATGCCGTCCGACAATTCGGGAATCACGGGTTCGATATCGAGATGTCGCTTGACCCGGGGCTGGAAATTCGCAACCGCTTCGGGGCTGGTTGGATGCTGCAGATAATACAGCGTTCCGCCATTCGAAATTGCCGTGACCAAGGCGCCCAGTTGCAGCGGAGTCATGGATATGCCCTCGCCGAACGAGCACATCTTGCTGACGCCGCCCAGTTTCGAAGAAATTTCTGTCTCGGGATAGGTGCCCAGTTGTTCGCCGGGAATGTGATACCCGGCCAACTCACCGAGGCCAAACTGATGGGCGTAGGACTGAACTTTTTCGAATCCGAGTTTTCGCCCGACCGCTTCGAAGTAGGCATTGTTTGAATGCGCGAGCGCCTCGGTAAGATTCATGCGGCTGCGGCTGCCGAGAGAGACCTGCGTCTCTTTGTCGATCACGCCTTCACTCAGAGCGGCGAGAGCGACCGACAACTTGATAGTGGAACAGGGCTGCGCGCCACTGGAGAGGGCGAGTCGCTGATTGACCATGGCCAGAATGCGTCCGCTGGTGGGTTCGATCGCGACCACCGTCCCGTTCATGTTTCCCAAAGCATCGATGGCGGCTTGGCGAACGATCGGATCTTCGCCCGTTGTCACATCGCCTTCCGTGATGTCGGAAGCAAACGAACTGGTATAGAAACGCTCGTAATATCGATGACGGCGCGCCGTCGCCGATGCAGTCGTAGCGGCGGGATGCGTGGATGCAGCATCGTGCGAACGAGGAACGCGGCTTCGCGCCAGCGTGTGCATGCGCTTCTTCGCGTGTTGCGTTTCCGTAACTCCACGAGCCTTGCGGTGCGCTGTCAGCGCCGGAGGATTGACGCTGGCTGCGATGCCATTTACCACCAGCAACGCGGCAATTCCTAAGAAAATTATAAGACGAAGAAAACAGGCCTTCACTTTCACTTCACCCATCCCCGGTAACCAGCCAGCCAATCGGAACCCTAATTTGTATGTCGGCTTAGTCAGTAAGATGCAAGAGCCTCGCCAAATCCACGCTGTTTGGGAGCGTTTCGTGCAACTATCCGATAGTAGGCGATTTACGCTTTTTTTTGCAACGTTAAACTACAAATCCGTCAAATCGGAATCTTGGCGGTAACTGGCTGAATAAGCAGCCTTTAACGAAATTCCGGAGGAAGGACGCACACCTTGGTAATCAGCCCGTGCGTTACCCGCTCCGATGGGCATTCCGCAAACTCTTGCACACAATGCGGCGGCTCAAAGTGTCACGGCTGGCCTGTTTTCTGTTATTTTCGGACGGCACATTCCAAACAGAATCCTCGGAGGCTTCCCCCGTGCGAGCATTACTTGTCATCCTCTCTTTGACCCTCGCTCTCATCGTCCCAATGCTGGCGCACGCCACCGGGCAATCCCTGGAAGCGCGTCGCGCCGAACTGAACCGCCTTCTGTCCGAGGAATGGGAATATACGCTTCGGACGCAGCCCGAACTCGCCACGCAGGTGGGAGATAATCGTTATAACGACCGTCTCAGCGACTTCTCAGATAAAGCGATCGCCGACGATCTTGCCCACGCTCGCGCATCGCTTGCCCGGTTCGAGGCGATCGACGTTACAGGATTTCCCGAACAAGAAAAGCTGAATGCCGCGCTGATGATCCGCAGCCTGCGCGAGGGTCTGGACTCTGCCCAGTTCAAGGATTGGGAGATGCCCGCGACGCAATTCGGAGGCATCCATCTGGGCTACGCGTCGTTGCCCTTTGATTCGCCTTTTCGCAGTGTGAAGGACTATCAGGACTATCTCTCGCGCCTGCACCAGATACCACGCGTACTCGAGCAGGCGATGGGCCACATGCGCGACGGACTGCGCGATCATCTGATGCCGCCAAAATATCTGCTGGAAAAAGTTTCCGATCAGGCGCAGGGCATCGCTGACGATTCGCTGGACAAGAGTCCATTCACCGAGCCCTTGCGAAAATTTCCGGACTCGATTGGTGAAACGGACCGCGCCGCACTCCGCCAGCAAATCGAAGCAACGGTAAAAAATGAGGTCGCCCCTGAGTACGCGAAGTTCGCGAAGTTCGTGCGGTACGAATACGCGCCCCACGGGCGCCTCGATCCCGGTATCTGGGCGTTGCCGGACGGAGAAGCACGTTACCGTTTCGCGGTTCGGCATCAGACGACGACCGAGACGCCCGCCGCGGAGATTCACGAGCGCGGCCTGAAGAGCGTGGCCGAAATCGAAACGCAAATGCTCGCCATCGCCCACGCGCAGGGCTTCGCGGATTTGAAATCGTTCAACGACCACATCCGTCAGGATGCCAAGCTACGCGCCACCTCGGGGCAACAGTTGTTCGATCTTTACTCGCACTATCGTGACCAGATGTATACGAAGCTTCCTGAATTGTTCGGGCGGCTGCCGAAAAACAAACTCGACGTGGTCAAGATGGAAGAGTTTCGGCAAGCGTCGAGCCCTCCCGCGGATTATTCGATCGGCGCGGGAGACGGGTCGCGGCCTGGCCGCATTAACGTCAACGAATATGCGCCGGAAAAACGATCACTGCTCAACGTGGAAGCGATCGCCTATCATGAAGGCGTCCCGGGACACCACCTGCAGTTCTCGATCGCGCAAGAACTCACCGGCCTGCCACCGTTTCGCAAGTTCAATATAGATCTCAATGCCTACACCGAGGGATGGGCGTTTTACTCGGAGCGCCTGGGTAAGGAAGTAGGCTTCTATCAGGATTCGTACAGCGACTACGGCCGTCTGCAAAATGAGATCTGGCGCGCCGTCCGCTGGGTTGTCGATACGGGAGTTCACTCGCAGCACTGGACGCGGCAGCAGATGGTCGATTACTTCCACGCCCACACAGTCATGGACGACGAAAATATAAACACGGAAGTGGATCGCTATATTGCATGGCCGGCGCAGGCCTTGTCTTACAAGATGGGCCAGATGAAGATTCTCGAATTGCGCGCCCGTGCCCAGAAGGAGTTAGGCGCGAAATTCGATATTCGCAGCTTCCACGATGCGGTTCTGGATCAAGGCCCGCTGCCACTCGATTTGCTGGATCAAAAAATCGACGGGTGGATCGCGGCGCAGAAATGAGACCAAGGTATCTGACCAGGGAACGCGATGCCCGCGCTGATGTCGCTGCGTCAGTCTCAATCTTGACGCAAATCTTATAGACGGCGAGCGTCCGCCGGGCTCACCCGGTTCATTGTCTCAACTTTGTTTACTACCGGAACGATCTCTTCCGGCGGGCCGTAGCCGCGTCCGAAGGCTGGATTGGAGACGGCGTACATTTTCAAGTCGTTCCAGCGCCATTGACTCGAACTGTGGGGGCGTCCACAAGCGCAGTAGAGCGTCCACTCCTCGGCGAAACCGGGTCCGACGGCAATCAGATAGGAGCCGTTGCGATAGGGACTTGACCCCGGCAGATATCGCGTGCGGCACTTCGGACACTCAATGCAATGTCGAACTCGTGGTGTCATTTTCTACGAACCGAATGCCAGGATTCTCAAACTCTCAATTTAAGAAACGATTGGAATGACGGGGACAGATCTAACGCCAATTAAATTTGTAAAATGAAAAAACGAGAGCAGTGCCATAACTCTGCTCTCCTCGCGGATGTGGCTGCAGGTTTACACATCGGGAAAACTCGGATCGCCATGGGAGTAGGAGTTCACTTAGTCCCGATCGCCCCCAGCGCGAAGCGTCCAAATCCCGGCATTTGCCGCAGTAAGTTCGGCGGAATCTCAATCGAACGCGATGTTGTATGTCCCGCG
>Ga0302277_1003445_pt1 | contig 10789 bp, 16 predicted proteins | sample III_Bog_N3_1_FD_198759 | JGI IMG/M metagenome (GOLD analysis project Ga0302277, IMG submission 198759) | Peat permafrost microbial communities from Stordalen Mire near Abisko, Sweden - III_Bog_N3_1 | ecosystem: Environmental > Terrestrial > Soil > Wetlands > Peat | place: Sweden: Abisko... | reverse complement strand
AAAAAGCTTCATGCGCTGGCATCCGTACCTTTGCAGGAAGCCAAAGGAACTATCGGACAAAGAGTTTGGCATAAATTACCTGAAGAGCGAGCCCGGCTACAAGCTGCCTTACCTACCATTGCATGTAACCCTATATCTGGATTTGCTGCACCACGTCTTTTAACGTCGGGAAAATATTTTGGTCTCACACAAACTGAGCCGCAAATGCATTTTCGATGCTGCCCCTATTGGAGCACACCTTGGGACGATGCTGCATCCCTCATTGCTTATGCCGAAGGTGGAGGCGTCTTTAGTCATTGGGATGGAAGCCCCTATCAGCTCACCCAACTACACCAAGGGATCATTATGGTTCCTGATCGCGCCATGGTCGATGAAATCCGGCATTTCTTTGCCCCCTATGATTTGCGTAGCCGTATTCTCCAATTACAGCAGCCAAGATTATAATTAAGGAGATTTTTTATGAATTTACCTAAATCATCTGCCAATGCTCCCGCTCCACAGATAATAAGAGATTCCGAGAATACGGAATATGAAATTAAATTAGAATGTCTCGATAAGAATAAAGAGCTTGTGGACTTTCTTCGCGTGGTTGAAGGCGCATTAAAGGCCAATGACCGTTATATCGTTGATCCACTCCAAACAATCACGGAAATGACCAGTCACTTCCTTGTCGATACAGACAATGAGTATTCAGTGTTCCGTTATAACGGCGAAGTCATGCTGAAAATCAAGAAGCATGACATCATCAAAGGTCGTGAGCTGCCTATCTTTAAAAATTCTGAGCATTTTATTTACGATCTGGCCGAAATTACCGCCAAGCTCCAAGATAGTCGTATTGCATACGTCGGCAGTATGCTTAAACGTCGTATCAAGGATTTTATTATTGATAGCGTAGATGGCCGCGTTTATTCACTTGCAATTACAATATGTCAGGCGGCCGATCAGAAACAGCACCAACTTGAAGTCGAATACTACGGCTATATAAATGGGCGTTTGATACCAGATCCAGATGATGAGGAAGCTCTGCTATCCAAGCTTGTGACATTATGCGCCTACATCCAAAAATCATGTCCTGGTGAGTTTATCCCTTCTGTGGAACGCAAATACGAGTTTGTCTTTAAGCATGGGGCCGTCACTCAAGCGGAAGCGGATGAGCAAAAAACACATCTCTTGAAACATCTCGAAAAAATCTAGGAGATAAAAATGAAATCCAGCATTTTTATATCGGGACCCCATGGGTCAGGTAAGACAACCCTGATTAATCGATTGTTAGCTGAACATAGTTTCTTTCAAGAAAATAGCTTTGAAATCGACTTTACACAGGAGTTCCCGAGCATCAAGACAATGAACTATTTTGAGCGCTGCTTGGTCCGCCTCTATCACCGTTTATATGCTGGTAAATATGCCAGCGAATTAGCACGCGATAATCCTGGTAAAGTTATTATGACCTCACGCAGTGTTTATGACTCAGCGGCTTATATTACAAGCTATCGGGCTATGGATTGGCTGACGGATGAGCAAACGGATAAGATGAACTTTATCATCGAACATTCTGGCCATATACCTTTTACGATTATCCTTAATCCGCCATTTGAAGTTATTAAAGCTAGGCTTGATAAACGCCGTGCCCTGGGGAGCCGCAAAACCCGTGACGAAGTCTTCAGTTATGAAGACACGGACGAATTTATCAAAAGTATGTGTGCATCATTTGCCGCGTTCAAAGATCTCAAGAATGTTCTCTATATTGAGGACAATAGCGATAAAGAAATTAAAGCTGTTTTGGATTGGATTAAACATACTTCCATGAAGTCCTATACCCAATCCAAAGAACGCGGGGCTTATTCATGTCTGGCCAGCATTTAACGCCCCTCATTCATGATTGTGATCCGGGACCGGATGACTCATTGGCACTTATGGTAAGCTTTGCCTCCCCCAATTGGGAAGTCGTTGGAATAACAACAGTTGGCGGCAATGCCAATGTCACCCAATGTGCTCGTAATGCTCGAAAAATAGCAGCGCTTTGTGGCCATAGGGTGCCAGTTTATATAGGTATGCAACAACCTATGGAACGGAAGATCACCACTCTCGAAGACATTTTTACCCCCTCTGGCTTACCGGGTGCCGATGATCTTCCTGACCCAGATCAGAATGACCAACCAGCGGAGCATGCCGTTCAATATCTTGTTGATAGGCTAGGTTCATCCTCGGCAATACCTCATATTATATGTGCCACCGGACCTCTTACGAATATTGCGATGGCTATTCTAAAAAAGCCAAGCATCACCAAAAATATCAAACGTCTTGTTCTTATGGGCGGTTGTGTCTTTCCTGAGCCTATTCGTCAAGAGATGGGTAATTTTAGAGTTGCCGGGACAGATGGTAAGGCTGAGTTTAATTTTGCCACTGATCCTGAAGCAGCAGCGCTTGTCTTTACCTCCGACATTCAAGATATTGCTATGATCGGATTGAATGTCACCCGCAAGGTACTATTTAACGGCTATTGGCGGGATCGATTTCATGATCTTGATAATCCTGTTGCAAAAACGGCAGCTAAACTTCTTTCTTGTGTTACTGACAGCCACAAACAGGATTTAGGACATTTACGAGAGTTTTCTGATGATCCTGTGCGGGCAGTCCATGATGCGGTTGCTGTGGTCTTTATCGATCATCCAGAATTGTTCAAAAGTCATAAAATGTATGTCCGTATCGCAACAGGCCCATTTCCTGAGATTGCCGGACAGAGCCTTCCTTGCAACTGGGATGATGCAGGAGCCAGTCGTTATCCCATAGATGTCGTAATGGACGCCGATACAGACAAGGTGTTTGAACTTATGTGTGAACAGCTTGCAACATATAGCATAACAACAACAAAACAAATCGCTTGCGGCTAAAGGATTGACCATGACTTCAAACACGGCTGATTACATCCGTCAACTTTATCATCGTCTTGATCGCCGATGGAATGCCCCTTCGCCGGTCTTGCAATACGCTCATCGGAAGAAGTTCGAAAAACTGCTCGGCATGATTGCCCCCGGTGAGACAGTTCTTGATATTGGCCGTGGTGGTTCTGTCGATGGTGTATTAGGTGTTTTAGCTGCCAAGATAGGGGCACACGTCACGATAGCTAATATTGCTGAGGAAAATCTCTCCTCTATTGAGCGGTTTGCTGCCCTGTATAGCGTCCACGATAAAATAACTTTTATCGTCAGTAACCCACAAACTGGGAATATGTTTGCAGACAATTCATTTGATACAGTCATATCATTGCATGTTCTTGAACATTTATCCGACTTTGACGAAGGTATCAGGACCTTGCACCGTATTACGCGTAAACGCGCTATTGTTGCGTTGCCTACATGCCTGAATTTCTGTGTCTGGATTCGATTTGGTGGCCAGAGTTGCTATCAGCTATCGCTTAAAAGCGTCATGGCTCTTTTTTCTGGTTTTGGACAAGTCATCAAAGCATTTCTTGAGAACCGCGAAGGTGTCATTGAGGATATGACCGAGGACAGCGGTAATCGTTGGGCGCATCTTTGGCGTTTTCCATGGAAAATGCGCTACTCCCTTAGAAAACACGGATTCATTATTAAGAAATTTGGCCCCGATACTATGTGCCTCCCTTGGTTTGACCAACTTCTTCCGATATCTGAATGGCTTGATAAGATTGGCTATTTACCAATTATCAGAAATTTTGGTTATGGCAGTCATGCATTGCTTGAAAAAAAGCGTTTGTAAGACTTTCTAATCTATGTTTTTTATCGCTAGTCATTCGCAAGCACATCCGACAGTTTTATTATATGGGATCATCATAATATTTACCAAGTTCCTTCCCATCCTGTGCAGATAAATCTAGCGCTGATGGAGGTGTTAGTCCGTCTATATAGGACTGATACCATTCAAGTTGTCCTGTGATTATAGCAAGTGGCCCACCCTTGTATCCGACATTAACGGCACATGCATTTAGTTCAATGAGCCATTCGGCAAAACTGACACGTTCAAAATCCTCCAGCATAACACGCCTCCTTTATTAGAATGATAATCCTAATTGCTTGGTCGTTCTTGGCTTAATAACCCCAAACCTGACCAAAGCCGGTTGCTCACGTTCGTTGAGTGTTCTCATCCCACGAGGGAGACCAAGATAGGGGTCGTTAATATCGTGGCTCTTCCACTCTTGGCTTCGTATCCAGAAACTACCGCTTGGGTCTTGAAACTCATATTTTGTCACGAGACCACGTCCTGAACGCTCTATCCGTAATCGCCATATATGCCGTTCAACTTGAAGGGGCTCACTGATATACAGCGTGTTGTAAACAGGGATGCCAATGGCTGTTTCTGGTTTGGTATCAAGAGCAATGACAGGTTGCTTCGATTTCAGAAAGTCTACGGCTCTTGTTGCATGAGCCGCAGATGTGAAAATGAGCTTTCGGTCATTTTTAAGCGCTTTTAGCCAGCTTTCAATATAGGCGGCGTGGTCTTCACGTATCTCCGGTGTGATGCCTAAATCGGCACATAAGAAAGCAGAACCGATCTCCGCCACAAGTTCTTCTTTGGCATAGCCTTCATCACCCCAAACAACGCGACCAAAGTCACGGTTGAGACGATCCTTATGTTTTGTCCAATGGGTGCTTTCATGCAAGAGAGTGGCGTAATAACTTTCACCATCCTTAAAAGCCTCAATAAAAGGCATTTGAACATAGTCTCGACCTTCGGAATAGTAAGCTTTGTCCCCGCCATGCTGTATGATCACCCCAGTATTCCCGAGAAAATGATCAATATTTTCGAGACGATTAATAGTTGGTGCGTTTGTTGACACTTCCGGTTTCAATAAGAATTTTTCAGGCAACCCATCAATTTGCTCAACATTGAAAACACTATAGCCCCGCAAGAATGGGATCTGTTTTTCAATATCAGCGCCTGTTGTTGCATCCACTTCAACTTTTGTAACCTTATTGGCATAGACAATCCAGGATGCACGTTCACCCTTACGAACACGGGCATCATATTCTTCAGCTTGTTTGAAGGTCATCCAGGTGGGATTTTGATAGCCCTTAGTGAGAGCTGCATCCCATAATAAGAGAACATTCACACCATTATAGGGTTCACCATTATGACGGCGGGGACGCACAATACGTGAGGCGGCATTATTACCATTCCAGGGCTTTTGCCATGGCCGAACACCTTGCTCAAGATCGGCTATAATTTTCTGGGTTACACGGTCAAAGACGCTTAATTTGTTGTCGTCGCTCATGAAATATCTCCATGAAAAAAGCCCCGCAAGTTCAAGAGGGACTTGCAGGGCTCGCTGTGACTCTTATGTTATGGATTCGTGTTAGGGTGTTGCGCCAGGACTGACATGGCGGCGATGCTGCTGTTGTTCAACGACATGCCTTACTTCGATCTGAGGAGTATCTGCTCTGTTCCATACAAGGTTGAAGACTGTTACATCGTTAAAGTCCTGAAACAAAGCAGCTTTTATAGGCGCTGGTAAAAATGGCGAGTCGAAGGTAACGGAATAATATGTTTTGCCATCCTTCTCTTTTGGAAATCCTGCTCCAATTTCGTAGGCAGCACCCAAGGGATCAGCAATAAACTTTAGATACTTTTTGCCTTCCCGGTCTTTCGCTTCTTGCGTGATAACACTGGTTGATCCCATGCCAAGTGCGCTAACTGTGCCGTGGAATGTATCGTTATCGTCTGAGAAAAACTTTCCGAGTGTCAATTTTTGTGCAAACATATCTTTGCTCCCTATTTTGGCCATAAAAAAAGCCACGTTCACATCATGTAAACGCAGCGTTTGGGTTATTGACTTGTAGTTAGTCTATTTCTTGTTTTTAAACGGATGACAGAACCAGTTTACAACGGCAAAGATAGTTGTGTTGTTTTCCACATATCGCCGTAATACGTGACGGCATGGTTTATATTTTCTAATTCTGTAACGCTGTTTCCACCAACGCTCAGCTTCATCGTGGTTAATTAAAGTTGTATAACCACACTTAAATGCCCTAATTCTTCCAGAATTAATCTCTCTGTAGAGCGTCGATTTTCCTATTGAATAGCGCTTGCAGAATCCTTGAATGCTATAAATATCCTGTTTCATGATTTTCTCCTCTGAACATAAAAAACCGTCAACACTATGCCAACGGGTCGGGCCTTTTCTGAATTTCTTTGTGTATTAAGGTTCGAAGGCATCAGGCGGCAGGAAAATGCCGAATTGTGCCAAGATATCGATACGTCCTTGTTCCCAAGCCCAAGCAAGCAGCTCCATGTATTCCCATTCAGGACGCCGAAAGGGCACTTTTTCGGAATCTGGTTTGTTTTCTTGCTTGGATCTCCTTGTAAGTACCCCTGCAACAGGACGGAATATCTGTTGAGGGGGCAACTTATTAAATGCCATTAGACGAAATGGCCTGATCGGAGTCGCTCTAGTGGTATTAATACGATGACGTGTCTCTGCTCTTCTTTTACGTCGCTTAGGAATAGGGGTTTTCAATCCCAATTCCTTTTCCATCTCTCGTGCTACTTGCTTTGATTTATTCCAGTGAAGACCAGGATCAACGGCTTTTCCTGTTTCCAGACTTACGCGGTTCCACATGACATGAAAATGTTGCCGACCATCTTTGATGTGTTCGACAATAACGCGTTGGTGCTCATGTTTCTTGTAGCCATACTTTTCTTCACATCGTTCAACAATCTTTAAGACTTGCTCATCGGTAAGACGCTCATCTTCATAGGGATTGATACTGATATGATGCAGGGGTTTCTTAGCTTTGGAATGACTTGCCACTCCGCGCATGTTTTCAAAGGCTTCATCAAGGTTTGAAGCATGAATATCGCTGATTTCAACTGTACGTATTTTCTCGTTTTCACCTTGAGCCTTCAGATAGGCGGCAGCATCACGAAATCTGCCTCTGATATGGCTTTTGATTATCAAGGCTGTGGTGCACCATAAGTTAATATTTTATGCAAAGCGGATAAGGATCTGACGAGCGGCACACGTATCGTATCAAGCATGGCAACACCTTGGGTTGCCTTTGCAGTTCCGGTATTCAAATGTTTAGCAATTTGGTTGAGATTACGACCTTGAGCCGTTAACTCACGATTTACCATGAGTAAAGCCATGCGTAATTTGGAATCATAATGAGATCCAAGAATTATACATTTGATGAAAGCGTTGACGGATAGATCAGCTTCCTTTGCTTTCTTTTTGACAATTTCTTTTTCTGCTTCACTCAGTCTAACTTTGATTGGACTTGAGCGTTTCCTTTTGGGCTTTAGCCCGCAAGACATGGGTGGGGCCACTTGAGGTGGCCCCACCCATGTCTCAACTTGCACACTTCTCTTAAATTTTTTTGTGCTCTCTTTCCACTGTTCTTGGAGAGAAATGGTCATTCATGTCCTCTATTAAAACAGGGTAAACTGGCCAGTTCGAATTCGCCGGACAAACCGTGAGGTGATAGCAAGGCGCTTCACTCCCCCACGCCACGAACTTATGAGGTTCGTATCCACGTGCTCGAATAATGAGAGGCGGTACGTAACGAGCATCCAACCCTCGTGCCGTAATTTCGGCATCAATAAAAACAACGATGGGCTGTCGTTTGATATAACCAGCAACCAAACGACACATAAGACGTTTATGTTGAAAGCTTAGAGGTGCTCCCATTGGGTTGCCCAAACTGTTAAGGGGATAAAGACCAATGTAGGGTATTCCGGCTTCATCCGTACTTGCCGTTAATCCAATACCGCCTTCCTTGATGCGCCATTTAAGGTCAATATCCTCAGCATTGAGGGGAAGCGGCTCTTTCATGGCTGCCCCCTGTGAGGAAAGTGGATCTCACAATCACAAAAGGCGGAAATGAACGTGGTGTTATCGTTATCTCGTTCAATTTGGATAAAATCGAAGAGTTCACCACATGCGCTGCACCATGTTCTGAAAAGAAATTCAATAAGCAATACAGCTATTTGCTCTGGCCAATCGGCTATGACGGCGGCATAGGCTTCTTCGGGCTCCATGTCGCGATAGTGTTCAATGGCTTGGGTGAGGGCTAAGTCAAGGATTTGAGAAGTATGGTTTTTCATGGCTAGCTCCTTACTGCTTCATGCAATAAAGAAGGGCGTAGTACGGCATCATAACGTTGAACGGGACGCCGTTACCTATGGGATTGGACCATTTGGTGTAAGCAGCTTTGACCGTCGAACCACCTGCATTGTCCGAATAAGCATAGCCGTTACCACTACCCCCTTTGTCACTTGCCCCAAAAGTCGTGGATACTGAAATAGCGGGTAGTTCCGTTTGTAATTGCGTGTGCGTCTCTTCACCGCCGTAATCGTCAAGATTACGTGTTGTCAGCCCACTGCCTGACCCAACGCCGATAATAGTGCGTCCTGCTAAAGCAGGAACTGGAACCCACCCAGATGGACAGGAAGCTAAATTAAACGCCCCAACACTACCAGATGGAACGGAGCTACTGTAAATCATGCTATGCCATGTACCACTGACACAAGCTAAGATGTCGTCCATAGCATCTGAACCGATACCAAAGGCAATCGTTGTAGGAGAGGGATTGGTGCAAGGAAGCCCTGCTGTTTGGCCTGCGGCATAAGCAGGGGATGAAAGGATAACGTTGGCCATAAAACCTAACGACGCCATTTTTTTGAAATTATTCATTAGCGGCCCCCATTTCCGGATTGCAGAGCAATAGATACGCATGTGGGCGCTGAGGACTTGGGATCAAGTTCAAGCTGATAACCATCTGGGCACATGATGATTTCAGTTGTTTTCCACATGGCTCCTGTTTGTTGTTCTTGCGATGGATAAATCGGAGCTACAGAAGAAACGTAGCCACCTGTTGGAGCTGGCAAACCCTGTGCATAGGTGAGATGACAAGTTGTGGCTAAGGCACTTGTAGTGCTTAATAATACTATTTTTAAAAGACTTTTTGGCATTTTATGTCTCCGAAATATATCCGGCAAAAGACATCAACTCCAAATTCAAGGCATGACAAATCGCACTGATGCCACGTAGGGCGTCAGTGTTCATTGCCAGGAGCCGAAAGCTCAGAGCTGAGTTATTTACAAGATTTTATGTTGAGGAAATGACCAGACGTGGTCGATGTCACCATCGACGCACGTTCCGAAATCATAGTGATTATTATGCATATTTTTGTTGCAAATGCACGCACAAAAGTGTTGCAGAGATTCCTAAAATCTTTCAAGAGGTTCTGAGTAGTGCACGCTTCTGCATTAATGATTGGTAACCTTTTCCACGGTTGAGAGCATAGGAAATTATAGTCAATGCATAGACCCAACGCCGCCAAGAAGTTGTTCGATCACAACCCAAGCGCCAACCAATAGCCTTCCAAGAGGCTTTGTTAGCACGAAGCCATATCAAACGATTTTCATCAGGTGTTAGCCAACGAAACCACGTGAGTGTTTCTTCCATACGGCTTATGGCTCGTGCTGTTGGCGGTCCTAATCGTTTGACTAGAACTTCCCAATCGCGTTTGTCATCGGCGTCGTGAGCAATTTGTGGCCAACGACTAAAATAGCCACTAACTTTAACAGGTGGTAAGCGGCGCAATGTCGCTGCCGCTTCCTCGAGTCGTTCTTCAACCATGCTGGCGGTCCATTCAGTCATGACACTTCCTTCTCGAAGAGCCATAGAGACGAGAACCTAGGTGTGTGACAAGCTGCTGCTCGTCCCAGGTCAGCCTTATATCATCGGCACAGATGAGTAATATTCTATCTTTGTGCCAGTAATTACGCTTGGTAACTTCTGGATCGGACCGATGGCCGCCAAAGCCGCGAGGGTGCCAATTCATTTGACTGACCCTCCGTATACATTGAGCAATATAACTTGAAACATAGACGCCTCCTTTAGAAAGTGGAGGTATCTAATGTTCACATTTTTAATGCCCGAAATAGCCACCCAAAATTGCACGCAATAAAATAATTTCTGGCAACTATGGTTAAAAGAAATGTCCTAAAAAGACAAAAATTTAGCCTTTTTGACTAAAGCTTTAACCCTTGTGAACTGCTTTTAAGAAATGAAAGGCTGATGCATATTTGTGATGCCCGAAATAGTCACCTAAAATGATCAACAGCAAAATAATTTCGGGCAAGTTTGGTTAAAAATCCTGAGACAAAATACCATTATTTCTAAAAAATAATTTTACTGAGGATTTTGGAGAGATGCTAGCGATTCAAAGAATCGTCATTCACTACATTCGTAGTGTTATACGGATTCTGTGCTGAGATATTGTGTATGTTATACTGACGATAATCATCGCGGATGGCATTCATAATGGTTTTAGCTTTGGGAGACTGACCATCTTGAATATTGGTTGTGCCCCAGTCGCATAAATAATCGGCTTCTTGTTGCAATGATGGTAAAAGCATTCCTTGCTCTCCGCGTTCCAAAAAATGCTGTCTTACTTGATGCATGGCGCTGGGCCTTCCTACAAAAGATATAGGCTTTGTAGGTGTGCCATTTTTGGTTGAACAAGATGTATGCGGGTAAATCTGCTCACATCGATTACGTTCGAGGCGACTAATGACTAAATCATCGGCGGTAACGTCGTATCCCTTATTACTGTCATGGATTTCTATTGGTTGATGGTTAACAGGATCTAAAAACTTTCTCATGCGATGAGCCCCGATGCGAAAAACGTGGCGTAATTCATCAGGAGCTAGAATGGCATGGTTTTTATAGGGAGCTAGGCCGGAAGCTACAGGTATAGAGTCACCATCTTCTGTCTTTTTGAGCCGATAGACATTTACCACACTGATATCA
>Ga0302277_1003444_pt1 | contig 10792 bp, 5 predicted proteins | sample III_Bog_N3_1_FD_198759 | JGI IMG/M metagenome (GOLD analysis project Ga0302277, IMG submission 198759) | Peat permafrost microbial communities from Stordalen Mire near Abisko, Sweden - III_Bog_N3_1 | ecosystem: Environmental > Terrestrial > Soil > Wetlands > Peat | place: Sweden: Abisko... | reverse complement strand
TTAGAGTAAGAAAAAATAGGCAGAATAATTTCAGTCAAAATCATTAAATTATTCTGAGGCTAATATATTCATTAAAAAGAAAGGGTCTGATAAATGGCTTGCTGCTCAAATGGGCGTTTTTGAAGGCTTTGTATAAGTCGTAAGTATATTCTTCACCCATTCCGAGCCTTGCCTAAAAAAGCAAATAGATGAATACCATGGCCCCGAGCTATCAACTATTCCTCAGGAATTGAGATCAATAATAAGCGATATCTTGATTGATGTTGGTTTACCGACCCATATGATAATGAACATGGTGATTAATTCATCGAATCAAGTAGACAAATTGGACGTGCAATGGTTGAAAGATATCAAAGATTTATGGATCTGATATATGTAATTTATATGCATCAAATTGGCGAAGGTATGATGCCACCGTATCAAACCATCACTAAATAATTATCATTATAAATAATTTCAAATTTACATCCTTGCTATTTTTCCTCACCTTGTTAAAAATTTAATCCGTTATTTTAACTTTTATATTTTCGTATTTATTTTATAGTAAATATGGTTTCAAGAGAACACTTGTTTGTTGCTTAAGCAGAAAGAGGCCTGCTAATTACTTAATTAATTTCATCAAATTGTTTTATTTTCAAATACTGAAGGGTGGAAGTTTATTTATAATATAGAATATGCTTGTATAATAAAGAAGATTTAACCCAAATCACAATGACGCCATCATTAAACTCATTAAACAGAAAATGGCTCCTTTGCAACGATCTAGGAAGTCACATGTTAACATTCAAAAGCATCTTTTTAAGCATGATGCAAAAGTTTAAAACAAATCAGTGCACATTACAACCAATCGTCTCTCACTGCCCTACATCTTCTCCTCTCCTTAAGTCACTGCTCCTGATGAAAATAATACAGGGAAAAGCGGAATTCTCGAAAAAGCCAAATAGTATCTCTTAAAAAAGAAAATAACTCATCATTTGCCAGATGTGAGAATAGAATTGGGCCAATATTTATAAATTTTCAAAAGGACAGCAGAAGAGATGGGGACAGAGAAACAACCATCCATTTAACTTAATTATTTTTAGTTTTAACCGCCGGAGAAAGTCTACACAAAAAATGCAAGTACGGATCACATTGAGCTTAGTGACGACCAAATGAGTATGCTCAATGCAAAATTTCGTAAAAGACTAAACCACAAAAAGATGATATAAATCTTTAGACGATGAGGCAACAAAGTTTGATTTGGCGATTTATGTTACTTGAAATTTATAATATTTTTGATTATTAACAATCAAATTTAATAATGTTTTATGAATAAATTTTGTTTGGTGCCTCATCCATAGTTTATAGTTGAAAATCTTAGTGTCTGATCCTAAGATTAAATTTATAAATATATTATATTTAGTTTGCAATAAATTAATTATGTTAAAAATTAACTATATTTTGAATCAAGACATTGATTAGATAAATTATACGTCGGGAGATATTACTTCATCAGGGGAGTCGATGATTGATGGTGTTTCGATAGGAGATATCTATGTTTTTTTATCTTAAATCGGGTCGGTTTCGCCGCAAGATTCCTCAGTCAATTGTGTTTATGTTCTTTCTTAATTCTATTTAGTTTATTTGTCCTCAGTCAGTTTTGCAACATTTTCTACATTCATCTACTTATTATGATTTTAAACGATTTAAGAACTGGCCTTATTCCTCTTGAAAAAAGTAAAAGACTCTTCGTTGGGAAAAGAATATTCCAGTAATGGGTAGCCACATTAAACCGTTATGTAATCATAGTATCTCTTACAATTTTACGCTGTGTATCCATGAAATAAAGTTTGCAGAGTCTAACTCTTCTAACTTTTCCTCACCAATCGATATTTGTTATAGTAAGTATCGATTAGCATCAACAGCTTTCTCACATGGATATTTTTCACGTTTTTATTGTTTTTTATTAGGTTTGCCATCTTGTACACCTACACCTATAACTCTTATTTTTGTTCAGCTAAAATACTATAGATTTCAATGGGAGCGATCACGTTCTATGAAGTATTGCCTTTTTATAAGAGTTGTTCTTCACGAAGAAGTATTGCCTATAAAAGAGCTATACTTGCCTGGAATATGAGTCCAAAATTTGTTTATTAGCAGATCAGTGACTAAATTAACGCAAAGTTACGATTAAAGCATTTAAGGCTAATATTTTTGAGTTTAGTTAGAATTTAGCATAGAATTCATAAAAATTTTTAAGTCGGCACATGGTGCGAAGAGTTTCCATATATTGCAAAGTCATCAGTCTGGCAGTGGATTTATCGAATTACAAAAACTATTCCAAGTGTATTGACAGATGTAAAAATTTGCAAAAGGATGAGAATAATTCATCAATTTTATAAGATATGATGGGTCTGCATTGTAGAGGTTAGTCTTCATTAACATACTCTAATTGTATTCTATTTATAACGATATTCAAATAATTAAGAGAATTATTCAGACTATATAACTGAGCTAAAGATTTAGTCTATGCTGTTAAGGCTTTCACGATGATGTTCAAGTGGTAACCAATTTCTGACTTAGACACCATTAGATTGCATATATAAGGCACATTGTCATTGGGCTAGTTTTCTCCCCTACGTCGGATAAAGTTAAGCACCTATTCGAAACAATAGAAGATTAAGGAAGTTGGCTCTTCGCTTATTTATTCATGAACTTTGGTCAGCAAAGATGAGATTATTGTGATTTTAAACTCATTAACAATGTCTGAGGAATAGTACTCCGATGAAAAAGTGAGGAATTTAGAGAATAAATGAGCCATTGATGGATACAATGACAGACTAATCAATTTCTAAAACACAGACACATGTTTTTTGAGATATTTTGCGAATGATTCAATATACTTCCAATTGGTAAGGAGCACCAGTACTTTGCCTATATAATTTATGCAGGTTTAGTCCAAGTACGGTTCGTTGAAATAGTTAACTACTTTATCCAAATATTTATAATGACGACAAATTTAGCCTTTGTCCGTCTTTTCGTTAGGCTTCTCACAGAATTGGGTCCACATGATTAACTCGGCAACTTAACTCCTATCGGATGTTAATATGTCATTGCATATAAATGCCATTTTTTTCATACCAGCGTTGCTGCTTTCGTGCATGGGACATTTTAGTCCCAGAATGATCAATCTATCCGTGAATTACTCTCGACTTTTGCAATAATTGATGAATATTTCCAAATCGCCCTTGATCATGTTATGAATATTTTTTATGGAAAGCACCTCCTCGAGGATGAGGTCATCCGTTTGCAGAATCTGCTCAAGAGTTAGTGAATCAAACTATTGTTCCATTTCGTCATTTAGAATCATTTTAAAATAATAATATAGCATCATGCAGTTATTTCAGTCAGCTTGCCCAAATTTACAACTTACAATCACTCTATTTTATTCTTATCCCAAAATTTCAAATTTCGCTCATGAACTATAAATTTTAATTTACCAACATTATTAAAGATATAGATTGACAAAATTTATTTTTTAAGACCTTAGCATTATTTACATCGTATTTTTTTTTATCAAGGATGAGACTATGATTTCTAAGCAAAAGACACAATCTATATCCTTTTTACATTGTTTTTGAAAAACTTTCATCGAGAGTTAATTATTTATTTATATTTGAGTGGAGCTTCAGAAAGAGATTACAAATGGACAGACCTCTTCTTTGCAAGCAGATAAAACTCTTTAGGAGCAAGAAAGATACGGCAATAGACTGGAGTAATGGTTCAAGCAATGATTGAGTCAAATAGTATAAATTACAAAATAATCTGAGATGAAAACAACGCCAGGCACCACAAAATAATGTGGAACTTTTTTAAGGAAAATGCTCACATCTCAAACCAACACCCTAATTTAGAATGATCGCAAAAACTTTGTATTATTTTACCATTTATAATTTCAAGATAAGTTTATGCACAGGTAAGTCTAGGTGGTAGGAAGTCAAGAGTTGGCAGGGGGACTTCAGGGTTATTTCTTGGGTAAAAATGATCAGGGAGGGGATCAGCAATCATCAACGCCCATAATTGTCAAGGAAGAATCGCTGAAATAGGACTCTAGTGTGTCCAACAACCCCGCCCAAAACATTATCATTCCTCCTGAACAAGCCTCTTCCTTTTTCTAACAGAAATTCCCATCATTGCCCTCAGGCATGCTGTCTAAAGATGATTAATAAAATGAGCCTAAAACTTAACTCCAAAAAAAGTAAAGTTGTTAATAAATAAATTAAAAGTTTAATCCATGCGAATAAAAACTAATGAATGATAAAATATCAAATTAGGATATAAGCAAGAGGGATCTTTAAAATATTTCGGAAAACAATCAGATCTAAGTGAAAAAATATAAAAAAAGGAAAAATCAGAAGAGGTACTTCTATGATTAAGATGACCTCTCGGATGTGGTTGAGACATTTAAATTTCCGTTTCTGAATTAATATATCCGATAGCATAGTGATTAATATCTTAAGACTCTTGATATAATTGAGAAAACAAGATAACAACTCGGAAAAACCATCAACGACACCTTTATCAATTGCGACGTTAGATACTTCAACTGGAACCTCTTTATTGATGAAGTTGGTAAATTTGATGTCACTATCATTGACCCTCCCTGGAGAATCAAAGGAGCTCAGCAAAATGATAGTCAGTTTATGTTTTCAAACTGCAAATTTTCACTTGAATACAACACTATGGCTAACAGTGAAATCGGGAGAATACCTCTTCATCTACTCTCTGATTAAGGGTTCATATTTGTGTGGATTCTTAACAGTCAACTTGATGCTTCTGTGGAAATCATGGAAGGATGGGGATATGAACTGATTTAATAAATAGTATGGGTGAAACTTAAAGATGAGAAGATTAACCTTACCCATGGATATTATTTTATGCACTCCTATGAAGTTTGCCTAGTAGGCTATAAATGCAAAAAAAATGTCGATGCAGCCAAAAAAATTAAAATGAGGCAGAAAATCAGTTGGAACACTATATTTTCTTAGGTGAGATAGAAATCTCAAAAACCAGAAGATCTTTATGCGATAATCGACATCATGTTCAAAGGCGGAAAAAAGATATAAATATTTGCAAGAAATCATAACTTAAGGTTTGGACTTTTCAGCATGGGCAATGAATTAGGGGAATCCTACGATAAATGGCTGCTTAAATTGTCTTGCGATAAGTGCAAAAATGTCTTAAAATATGGATAAAAAAGATTTAAATCAAAAATACGACCAAATTATGATCTTTGCTCGAAATGTATTGGCACAGAGGACAGATCTACTTTTTTCGAGTTAGCAAATTCTGTTGACGAAAATGTTAGGCATTAGTATGTCTCATGCAATCATTGTGGGACTTAACCAATTTGGGGTTTGAGATTTCAGTGTATAACCTGCCAAGATTTTGACTTATGTGAAAGTATGCATTCGTTTATTTAGATTGTTACGATAAAAATTTGCATGTCTAACATAATTTTCATTCCTTAGAGCACGAATTCATGTTTCTTTAAGTTCCTGTTTTCGGAAATGGCTTTCATATACACTAATCAAAATGCTCCTCGTGCTATCAAAACCCCATTATCGGTATTTACTTCAGTTGTTCTTTTTGTAAAAACTTTAAATTATGTAATCATCTTTGTAATTTAGGTCAAAAATGTTATTTTGAGAGGCCGCCCGGATCATACTACAACTCTAATAAAAGGCACAAGCCATCTCACCAATTGGAAGTGATATTTGAACCGCAGATCCAGCAAGATAAAATATATGAATGCTTTGGATGTAAGGTTGAGATCCTCGAACATTGTTGGATGTGTGAGAATTGTTATAACTTTTTCTTTTGCGAAAAATGTTACAACTCTCGAACTGAGTTCAAAAGTCTCTATGCCAACACTCATAAAAACTATCATGTTCTAACCAAAATTTTTTGATTTGTATATGTACATGCAATTTCTTTAAATTCGTAGTTTTAACTAAGTTTATGATAGTATACTATATCAGAGCATAATGAGAGATAGAACGTTATATATCGAAATTGTTCAAATTGATAATAATTTTCAATTACACTATAATAAATTTGGTGCAATTAATATGGGAAATTGTGAGAATGAATAGATGATTTATACGACTCATATTCCCGTTTTAGGAAGGTTGGGAGCAGTTGGTGACCTGTAATTGATTAATAATTCAGTCGAGTGATAAATAGTGTCTGGTTGAAAGATTATCAAGGTCTTTACGACTACGAATCTAAGTAAATTCGAAAGCATCTGTACGTGATAAAAAACAACTCTGTGTTTTACACCAGCAATGATGATAAAATCATCAAAGAAACAACAAAAAATAATCATGAGGAGGAAGTAAAAAGCAATAAATTTAGATGTTCAAAAATGCAGCCTTTTAGATTGTTAAGAGAACCAATTATTATAAGATTTTGCCTGTTTATATCGAAAATTAGCATGAGACTATTCAAAGGTTGCTATGGTTGATTGTGCGAACCGTTCCCGGACAAGTAATGCTGTTGCTATATAGAAGTACCCTCTGAAAGAGAAGGACATCCTCAAATTGGGAAAACAAAAGATTAAAGTGAGGTAAATTGTGCATAATGACCCGCATTCTTCCGAATTAATGGATTTTAACTCAATAAAGACTTGTAAGATTATATATGAAGATCTAAAACTGAAGTAAAATTAAGAGTTAGCTCCTGTTGCAGGATTTGCTTGGAGCCCGGATAATTCACAAATCCTTTAATTTGTCCATGCAAGTGTTCAGGTTCAGTTCGATACATTCATCTGAAGTGTCTTCGAATTTGGCTAGGAAAGCGGTTAAACGTTATAAAATCCAAAAATTTCATAACAATAAAGTGGACTCCTCTGACTTGTGAAATGTGCAAAACACACTACAAGTACCGTATCTACCTCGACAATAAAAAATATTATACGGTATAAATTCCAAAGCCAGGAAAGCCCTATGTGGTGTTATAAATAATGAAGAAGAATGCTGAGTATTCGAAAATATTCTATTTTATCACTCTCTCCGAAACAAGTAAAGTTTCCCTTGGTCGAAAGAAGGAAATTGATATAAAGATATCTGATGATATTTCTGTGTCTCGCCATCATGCTAATCTAATCTATGATTTCGAAAACAAACAGTTCTTTCTTGAGGATAACAAATCAAAATTTGGAACATTGGTTTTAATCAAACGAAATTTATTAATTAATCCATTTCAACGAGGAATTAGCTTTCAACTTGGAGGGGAGGTGTTCACTTTTGATACTTCCAGAAATTAGGGGTCTATACCTGACTATTACGATTAAGATTAATATTTGAATGTAATGGAGCGAGGTGATAAAGTTTAGGAATCAGAAAGTTAATAAAACAACGATGAGGAGTATTAAGATGATGTCAAATAGGAAGAGGTTCCCACAGCAGCAATCATCAATAACAACAACATCGATTCTCATCCTAATAATACAAGCCTTCTGAATATAAACTCCAACAATAGCATCAATATTGACAATAATGTTGAGGTTGGCAACATATAGTTACCAATCAGAGGAGAGGCTGTAAGTTCAGGGCATATAGGAATGGATATTTGAGTATGATTGTAATAAATTTGAAAGATGAATAAATATTTATTAATCATTAACTTAAGACTTAAATTTCAGTTGTATGAATCAGAAAGTTTAAATATAGGCAATTATATCCAAATCTGTTTCTTCTATAAAGGAATCTTCAATGCGTTCAAAGATACTACAACTCTAATCCATTTATCCTTTATTGTTTTTTGAGGATTTTGTTACCTGAAAATCACTTTCCTTCAAGTCATCATCCCATTACTTCATCATAGTTTACGCCTGCTCCAACGCACTCCGCGTATTTTGATATTATGTAAACAATTATCCCATTTTCTTCGTGCTTCTATGCTTAAACACAAGGCATTTCTCTGAATCATTGATAATTTTTATGTCAACTCTGGTGCTGTTTTGTATTTCCAATACTTCTTCCTTTTAAAATATTTTGAGCTCCTCTAATTTAGAGATAAACTCCTTCCTCTCTCGATGCAAGTATTAAACGAATTTAAAGTATTTCAGAATGGTCATATCACCAAAAAATTGTTCCATGAGCTTCCTATAACTTTTAAAATTAGAATAATCAATTTCGACTTGCAAAAGACCGATTGATAACTCCAACCTAGTTTAAAATTAACGGTTTACTTTGTCTTATTACGAACAATAAAGTAAACTATTCTTTACAAGAATTACACGGTCACATTTATCGCTTTATATCAGTTCTATATGAAAACCTAAATATTTAACGGCTCTTTACAATTGCTCAGAGACAAGAAATTTGCGAAATAGGTTAGAGAGGATTAAATTAATTTATGATAAGGTGAGAAAGGCAGGAAACAGGATGATTATCCTTGCAAGGTCATCCAATTCAAAGTATTCTGTGCTCTTTTTACAGAACTGAATAATTTTACACACCTATTTTTCGCATAGAGATGATATGACTATCTTATCAAAATATTACAATCGAATGCAGTTACCTCCAATCAAGACTACTTCATGAATTTATTAACTCTCGTAGTGGCATCTTGTTAGTTCCATATTGTTCTACTCGCGAAGTACGCCAAACATAATTTTGGTTTCAGGAAATTAATTGATTGACTTCAAGACTATCTTTAGGTCTGAAAGCGTCTTGGATGTTATCACGAGATTAAGAGAAGGCTACTGAGACTTTGTTTTGGTTTTACGGATGTATCTATTGGGGTTTAGCACGTAATTGAGAGCATTTAGCTAATCTATCTTCAGTTTTTTTATTTTAAAGGAAAGGACCATTTCTTCCGATTTACGATTAAAAAGATACAGAATTTTACTTCCAGATTATTCCTGCCATAAATCCCGCTTATTTTTATAATTTTATAGTTCCTCATAGCTGCCAATCCTGTCTAAACTTTTCGCAAAAGTTCTAGGCTCAAGTATAGGCTGTTATTTTCTATCTTCTTTTTCATCTTTGTATGAACTTTTAAAGTTACTCTCGATTCCACTCATGGATTTTAGATACATTTTAACCAGTTAAGGTTGTTACTTTGAAGAAACCTCTGCATTATCATTCTCCGAGCCAATGTTCATGACTAAACTGTCTTTGATAATGGCTTCTTCATTCTCGATAAGTTTCTGCTTGATGGTTGACTTGCGATTGATTTCCTCATGTTAAATGTCTGCTGGACAACAGCAAAAAAACATACTCAATGTTCTATTGTTATTATAATTATTTTCTCAATGATACAACACAAAAAGCACAAATTTGTATACCTTTAGGAAATAAGTTGAATCAACTTGAATAATATTGTTTTAATTGCTAGTTTTGTCTTATGATAATTCAGTCAAATCATTCTCAAATTTATTCCTATCCTTCCTAAATTATCGATTAAATACTGGAATTTGTATCTCGTCGGTGTAGTCGTCAATGTCATCGGCTTCTTACTCTTCTTCTTACTCCTACTATTCTTAGCGCAGTTATAAAGTTCCGAGAGCTCCAGTTAAATCTTGAGAAAGGATGTTTTTGAATTATTATTCAATCATGGCCTATTCCTGTTCGAGGGTTTACTGAATAGTCGTGTAAATACCTCGTCATTAGGATCGATAGGAGGCAACCATGCCGAATTGGGAGGGTGTGGTAGAAAATTAAAATTCATAACTTTTAAATATATACCTTCTTTCAAATTAACTACATATTAATAGGGTGAATACAAACTGATTGAATTATAAATTGCTAATTGTTGTGCCATTATTTATTTGGATTTATGTTTTGTCTGACAAATAAACAGAGAGAATATTTTTGTGCGGATATAAATTCCATCATGAATTATCATGTCTTGACTAGAGATATGATCATTTGTGGTGATGCTGATGCTAATGGTGCCCATGTCCGTGACCATGCTTATGAGGATTATGTCCATGACTCACTTCCAAAACCTTCGATTCTCCTGATCCTGGGGCTGGCTGATGAAGACTAGCCGTGTAATGCTTTCCATCGGGCACACCGGTAAGATGAACAAAGTGGTTTTGCCCCGAAATTTGATGGGAAATGCTGTTAATATAATAGGAAGTATTGTTGGCTCCCAGTTGAATATTAAGTTGTTTAATGTGCTGATTGAGGAAAATATGATCAGCCTCAGTGGCATCGGTGGCTGGTCCAACTCCTCCAATTAGCATTTAATTATAATTCAATATAATATGGATATGTTTATTAATAGATAATTTCACTTATTAATCTCTTACCAATAACTCTATTGATTATGCATCAACATCAAGGTCTTCATATTGAAGTAAAACAAATAAAATCATTGATTAACGATAATAGTTCGCATTTGTTTATGCCTTAACTAATCAATAGCATTTTGTGAGTATAGGCATGCTAAATGATTGATTTTATGTTTGTTTTAACATGATGGCTTATTAACAACAATGATGATGATTGTAATTATCAAGAAGTAGGGTTGTAAGGATCACGTATTGACACCTAGATGATTAAACATTAAAGCGCCACCCGGACCATATATGCTATGGGTGCTACTTGACACAGGGGCTCATGACAGGAGCCCTCATGCTTCGAAAGCAACCTTCAACTTTATATTATAATATAACTTTTAAAAATAATTAAATCGCATGTCCAGAATCACCGAATAACTGTTGAGAAAAAGATCAGAACACAATGAAGGCTGTCTCACCACCCTCTAAGAAGTAACTTGACCTTCAACATAGATTTCT
>Ga0302277_1003441_pt1 | contig 10797 bp, 11 predicted proteins | sample III_Bog_N3_1_FD_198759 | JGI IMG/M metagenome (GOLD analysis project Ga0302277, IMG submission 198759) | Peat permafrost microbial communities from Stordalen Mire near Abisko, Sweden - III_Bog_N3_1 | ecosystem: Environmental > Terrestrial > Soil > Wetlands > Peat | place: Sweden: Abisko... | reverse complement strand
GGTTCCTGCTGCAGTGAAAAATAAATTTGCAGCAGATTATCCGGCTATTAAAGCCCCTCGCTGGGGAAAAAAGGGTGATAATTACCAGGCTTACTTTAAGGAAAACAACAAAACCGGGACTGCAATTTATAGTCCTGCCGGTGCAATTATTTATTCTTCAGGGCAAATTGACGTTAGCTCGCTGCCAAAAAAAGCTACTGATTATCTGGCTAAAAACAATAACGGCCAGCCAGTTAAAAACGCCACTCAAATAAAAGATGCGAAGGGCAATATGCATTACCAGGTAATAGCAGCTAATGGCAAAAACTTTTCATTCGATGGGTTAGGAAATCTGGACAGCCCGGCACCGGAAACAACTCCCAAGAAATAATTTAATTTTACACAAAACAAAAGAGACCGCTTTGAACAAGCGGTCTCTTTCTGTTATATAGGGAAATTTTAGAAATAATTAATCATCACCTTAACAGCGTAACATTTCCTTTCAACCACCCACGACAATTACTTCAAAAGAAACGAAATTTAATACAGAAGGTTTGAAGCTATAATTTATAAAGCTATGGTTGATGCCTAACATATTGAATTTTTTCGACGCTGAGTTCCTTTACGAGTATCCACAGGAACATGATTTTTAAATTTAGGGTATGATTCCCAGAATTTATTCCTGTGGTATTCAAAATACTTATCACAATGCTCTTCATCTTCGAATAGATCTTCCTCACCACATCTCAAATTGTATTTTTCTAAATATGCTTTTTGCTCAGGCGTTAGATTCTTTTCATGTAGTTCATCAATTGAGAATCCTGGACCACCGGGGCCTCCCGAATCATAAGACTCATCTTCCTCTTTATCAATACGAGCAAAAAATGTGAGATAATGTTTATCATACGTATCACTGAATTCAATTGAGAATCCATATTTTCTTGCAATAGCTCTAATTTGGGTTTTACCAAATCTTTTATTTGTTTTCATAATTAGCAATTTTATTTAGTTTGAGATGTTGTTAAGCGCCGCAAAATTAATTTAAGCCTGAGCAGTATGAAATGCTCATACTCCGCTTAGATAATTAATTTTCCAAAGTGGAGCGTAGGTGTTGCAAATGATATTTTATTTGTTATCGGCTCTTTTTCACTCTGTCAGGATAGGTTTTCTATATTATAAGAGCATACGCTTTTAAGGTAACCGATCCTAAACCGGGTACTATTCAACCTGTGTTCGTTTGAACACAGGTTAACTATATCAATAAGAGCAGTCACTTTTGAGATAGCCAATCATAAACTGGGCTTTTTCAACCTATGTTCATTTGAACACAGGTTAACTATATCAATTAGAACACTCACTTATAAGATAACCGATCCTAAACCGGCTTTTTCAACCCGTGTTCGTTTGAACACAGGTTGGCTTTATCATAAGAGCAGTCACTTTTGAGATAGCCAATCCTAAACCGGCTTTTTCAACCTGTGTTCGTTTGAACACAGGTTAGCTATATCAATAAGAGAAGTCACTTTTAAGATAACCTATACTAAACCGGCTTATTCAACCTGTGTTCAAACGAACACAGGTTAACTATTGTATAAGAGCACCCACTTTTAAGATAACCTATACTAAACCGGGCCTTATTCAACCTGTGTTCATTTGAACACAGGTTAACTCTATCAATAAGAGCACCCACTTTTAAGATAACCGATACTATACCAGGACTTATTCAACCTGTGTTCAAACGAACACAGGTTAGCTCTTATATAAGAGCCCATTTTCTTATCATGTTTTGTCACTGGTAAATATCGTGTAGAGCAGCTCTAATAGCCGTTTTTGGTATAAATTCCCCTGGCTTGAATTTTACTCCTGTTATCATATGGGTTGTATGGGATTTCAATCCAGTCAAGCCTTGCTCTATACAGAGGCAATAAAAACTTCCCCTGAAATTCTGATGATTCAATTTATATTACCTGCCGTAAAAACTACGGTCGGGTTCCCAAACTTTCTCTATACATAATTCTAAATCTTCTCTGGATTTAACTATTCCATATTCGTAGCAGTGGGCTATCGTTTGCTCCTCTGTCCATTCTGGTCTGGTTGCAAAGTACCATGTTGTGAGGGATGGGTACCAACCTTTAAGTTCTTTATACTTATTGAGATCGGGAGTGGTTCTGGAATAAATATCCCATCCTAACTTTGTACCAATTTTATTTTTACCAGCCATGAGCCACGAAGAGGAACCTATAAGAAGTCCATCTTCATAGGCTCTTAAGCCGAAAATAGTTTCGCTCACTATAATGTTGTTTTCCATTTCTATTTGTTTTTGATTAACAATACGTTCGTTCTAATTTTTATTGATAGGCTTAGAAGTAGCTGCAAGACCTGCCTCGGCGGAACGCCTCCATGCTGGCGGCATAGATTTGAGGGCATCTTGTTTGGTGACACCATTTACCTTGACATCTTCCCACCCATTCCAGTCGAAGAACCTGTACTTATCATTGTCATATTTTCTAAGAAAGTTTTTAATCAGACTTTCTCTTTCGGCAAGGCTCTCGCCATCACGCGATTTTATACCTGCTGCCAGCGACCTACGGAATCCTATAAGGCATTCAAATATTGCTGTTTCAACTGTATCAAGCGTCCATATCTCTTTGTAACCGTTTCGGTTCTTCACCCTTATTTGCATGTTGGCGAACGGGCTATCGTCCGGCAGGTACTGCAAGCTCATGAGAAGGTTAATATCCTTTTCATTCAAGTTGATGCCATCGTTCCGCATCTGCTGAACATGAATAATAGGGTAAGTGCCGTTAATTAAAGTGATGTAGTTTTTTTTTGTGTTTTTCATATCAATTAGTTTTATAGTTCATCTTTACTACCTGTTGCCTTCAATTTATCCCGCAATTTTCTGTCATTCTCCTGCTTAATTACTTTCCACATGTCGTTATACCTCTCAGTTATTGCTTCGATGGCCTTCCTATCAGCAGCGCTCATATTGGTTTTGGAGCAGCTCTCTGCGAAATCTCTGATCATAGGTGGCAGATAATTCTTTTTTGACTTTTTCATATCTATTAGTTTTTTAGTTAGTGTTTAAATATTCCTTTTATCTTCTTTTTTATTGCCTGTAAATTAATTTATGCAGTATATTAATAATTGTCAGCACGGAAAATTTTGGTGTAAGTGTTTAATATCTGAGTCGTGATAATGCGGAAAAACTTTATGCCAGTCAACTTTTGTTTGGGTTAAACTTTCCGTTCCCTATCATCTCCGCCGCTGAGGGATAAAAGTCATTGAACCCTTCAGCACTGCTTACCATTCGAATCATTTCAGCCGTGAGCTTAACCGGCATTTCGCCGTTCTTGCCCATCCGGATATTGGCATCCGCAGTAATTGTTACCACGGAAGCGTCATTAAGCTTCAGGGACTTACTTTTCTTTTTGTTTTTCATGTTGGTTGTTTTTATTGATTAATTAAAAAATTGTTTACTATCATGTATCGGGTCATGCCATGCCGTGGATAATTTTAGTGCGCCCATCGGGGAGTTATATATAATACACAGGTGCAATTATGTTTTTCTTCACGCTTAATATTTTAATTATTTAAAGAGCACAAAAATATTTATGATTTAGAAGTGGTTCAATAGGCTCACTCCACTTAGATAATTTATTTCTTGAAGTGGAGTGTGGGTATTGAAAATGATATTTTAATTGTTATCGGCTTTTTTCACTCTGTCAAGAAGTACAAATGTTTTGTGCAGTATATCAATATTTGTACGCACGGAAAAACTTAGTGTTTAAGTTTTCAAATATCAGGTCACCTTAGCCTCATTATTCTGTTAGCTGCTTTTTTAAAATAATCAAGGTCTTTCTCTATGCCAATGAAATTTCTGTTTGATTTAAGGCATGCCACGCCAGTAGTGCCACTACCCATGCAACAATCAAGTACTGTTTCTTCTTCATTAGTATAAGTCCTTATCATATATTCTATAAGTGCTAAAGGTTTTTGAGTTGGATGAATTGTCTTTCCTTCGGATGCTATTTCTAATACAGACCTTGGATATCCAGTGAACTCTTGAAATACATCTTGCGTGCCTCTCTCGCCGTAATTGGTGCTTGACGATCCCTGTTTCACGATCTTATTTAATGGCACTATTCCTTGAGGGTTGTAAGTAGGTTGCGCCTCATAAAAAACCAGTACCTGTTCATGATTTCTCAGGGGTTGTATTTTGGCGTTCAACACCCCAGTGACCTTTGACTTTTTCCAAATCCATTGATACTTGAACCATTTGAGATTGCTCATTACGGCGATACTTGCAAACGGTTGCGTAGCGGTCATTACGATAGCGCCATTCGGTTTCAACAAACGACGCCACTCTGCCCACAACTTATCGAACGGCAACGCAATATCCCATTCGTTCCTTGATTTAACTTGATAAGGTGGGTCTATGCAAATAAGAGATATACATTTATCTGGAATCTTCGGCATCAGGTCAAAACAATCACCGTGCATGAGGGTTGCACTTACATTGCCATACTCGAATCTAAGCTCAGTTGCACCAGTAGAGCAGCTGGTATAGCCGTTAAATTCGCCCGGTGAATATGTGGAATTAATATTTGTTTCTTCTTTCATCACAAAAATTTATTTCTTTATCTTTTCTCTTATTTCGGCCAAAACTATTTTGCTAACCTCTTCCGCTGTTTTGTTGTTGTAAATTCGGGTTTGCCATCCTTCAGTGCCGTCATATCCAATTTCCTTTCCGATTATTTCCCACCAAAAATCCACGTGCGTTGGCCATATTTTGTAGGATATACCGATGCCTTTTCCAGTCCATTGCTTTATCAGGCTCAGTATTGAATCTTCAATGTCTTTCTTACCAGTGAAAAAGTAATGCCTGTCAAAACTGGTTAACCCATCAAAAATGATGTCGGCTAACGTTGATGCCTCATACTCCTGGTATCTTTTATATTCTTCTTCTGTCATGCTTTCCGTGTCGAGATCCTCCTGGTATTCCCTCATTTCTTGGACGTTAATGCCGCTCCAGCCTTCTTCCCACATTGGCCCTTGGGTACCGCCTGTGTAAAGCTTTATTAATACCTGCCCGCCCACCCTCTTATACATCACGCCATAGTTGATGCTTCCGCTTTCTGAGTCTTCTTTTAATACCTTTAGTACAGTTTCAATTCCTTTGACAGTCAGTATCTCTGATATTTTAACAGAGTGATATGCCAACTGTGCTGAGTTAGCTTTGTCTGAATTTTCCATATTGTTTTGTTTTTTAATGTTGGTCATAGCCTTAGAATTTTAATGGTTAAATTAATTTGTTTAAAAAGGTTGTTATTGCGTTTAATCTTATGGTTTCAATCATCTTCATCATTACCTGTAAATTCTTCTATACAGTATATCAACATTTGTCCGCAAGGAAAAACTTAGTTTTAATATCTGAGTCATGATAATGCGGAATAACTTTATGCCAGTCAACTTTTGTTTGGGTTAAAAAACATCCCGTTCCCTATCATACCCGCCCATTCGGGATGAAAGTCTATCGCCGCTCCAGCACTGGTTACCATTCGAATCATTTCAGCCGTGATCCTAACCGGTATTTCGCCTTTCTTACCCATCCTGATATTGGCATCCGTAGTAATTGTTACCATTGAAGCCTCATTAAATTTCATGGACTTGTTTTTCTTTTTGTTTTTCATATTGGTTTTTTTTATAGATTAATTAAAAAATAGTTTACTATTATACATCTTGTCATAACCTGTTTTGCTAACTGGTAGCACTACCATTAGTAAGTTCAACTTCTTTAACTTTCTGGAAAATGTCAAAGGTTGTTCCTTTTTCTTTAAATCGATTCTTAACTGTAGTTGCTATACCACCGCCGCCAACATTCACTACAATATCTGAGTCGTGTATAATCTCATTGGAACCGCGCATATCGCCTGCCTTTGTCGATTGCGCGATTACAATTATTGCAGAGTTTTTATACACTGATCTTAATTGTTTCATCTTACCAGCGTTGATCTTCATTGTGTCAAGGCTGTCTATGAGAATGAAATTGTAGGTATTAATACTAACTTCCCGCCTTAACTCGTCATAGTTTCTAACATCGGCAACATCAAGCAAATCGGATCCGGCGTTACTGATGACAAATTTATCTTTGAACGTTTTGGTAAAACCTTCTTCGCCGCTTATGTATAACGTTTTGCCAAAGTTAAGTGCAAGGTAATCCGCAAACTGAATCGCAAATGTGCTCTTGCCGTTTCCAGGTGAGCCAAAAATGACACAGCCGAAATTTAAAGAGGGTAAACCGAAAAACTCAAGCCACTTACCTTCAAAGTTTAGAGACTGAAACTGCATGTTTTTTAATTCAGTGCTGGTGATTATTTTTTTGGAACTTGTATTTGTGATAATAATATTCCTGATGGGCGGCATCGCAACACTTGTTGGAACATCCGCCGGTTGTGAGTTAATTGTTACCTGGGGTTCTACCGCAACACTTGGTGCATGATGTTCAGCAACCGACAATTCACTATTCACTTGCCTTTCCTGCCCATCCTTAGGCAATGGAATGATAGATACTGGCTCAGCTTCAACAACTATTACCTTCGGTTCCCCCTGTTCATTTAAAACAGGGGTTGCGCTGTCAACAACGCCACCTTGCAATGCGTTACCACCACTACCACCAGGTGAGGTGATGTCACCACCATCAGGCGGAGCAGGAACACTACCGCCATCATCGGGCGGTAGCGGTTCATCAGGTGAGCCATCAATTGGCACCCAATAACCATCGCCGTCGGGCTTGAGGCATAAAATCTTTTCCAAAACCGTTGTTATTAGAGCATAGCCCGTGCTTACAACAACCACATTGCCTAATGCTTTTTTTACCTGCTGTGCGGGTATATCACTCGGAATAATGTATTCGCCGGGCTTCACATCGTCACACCATAGCAACTCATCTATTGTTGGATGCCACTTTCTTTCGTCCTGATAGAACCAAAGGGGCGAACCGCTTGTGACGGTACCCATGAAGTCATTTTTGGTTTTTATTCTGTCCGTAAAATGCCCGCTATGAAACCGGTCAATGTCCAAGAAATCTCTCACGCGTTTCGCCTTTTCGGGCATTGGTATAGGAAATACAGGCATTTTGTTCAACCGATCAGACACAAATAGGAACACCCGACGCAACCTGCTTTGATTTCCCAGGAAGTGGATACTATCCATATCAAGGTATCCAACCCTGAAGGGCAACTGCCTTATCTCGCTAATAAACCTATTCAGGATGTGACTGTTTTTTTCAGATCCTATCTGTGTTGATTGCTCCATTAATGCCACGTCCGGATCCAATTCCTTCAGTAACCTCAGGTATTCGAACATCAAAAAATTACGGCTGGTCGGATCTCCGTCCACACCGCTATTCCTGCTCGGATTGAAGGATATAAGGTCCTGGCAAGGAGGACCACCGATAAGTATAATAATAACATCGCTACCATACTCTTTCTCAATTCTACGCCTAATATCAAATCCATTGACCTCCTCTACGGTTTTTGCACGGATGAATTGACCGTCTTTTTCGGTGCATGTATCCACTAAATCCTTTTGCCCTTTTCTTAAAAAATATTCCTCTTGAGTTATATTTACAAACTCAATTAGGGGGCTTCCATCTGCATGATGGAAGTTGACTGCGTGCATTAGCGCTGCATAAATATTACGCTCGCAAGCATAGCCGGGAATTAACCCGGCTTTAACGCATGCGAATAAAAATAAATCCATTCCTGAAAACAGACTTACTACAACTATCTTTCGCTTTCGTTTTTTCATGCCTTTAAGGATTGTGGAATTAAAAAATCAAAATCTTCTTCGCAGTGCGGGCACTTTATTCGTATGGTAATGTTACCCCCGTTATCCGCCACTGCTTTGGAAACAACAACCTGGCGGTCTTCAGTAGCAGCAACTGGCTGTTGTTCGCTGTCGCCTGGGGCTGATTCATTTGCAGGTGTTGTTGTCGCGACCTCAGTAGTTGTAGGCGTGGAGAACTCCGGTGCATCCGTTGTTGTTTTTACCCATATTGGTTCTTTTACACTTGGCACAGGTGCTTCGTCGCCCCTCTCCTCTGAAAGACAAGCCAAGTAGGCGGCATATAAAGAGAACCTGCCGATCTCGATGCGCTCATAATATAGCTGGTTAACCATGCCCACCTTTCTTATATGTTTCACGGCATTGCCACTTAAACATAAGTCAAGCCCTATCCTTTGGTAAATATTTAATGCTTTACTACCATCAGCACTTTCTGTGGGGCCATCCAGTTCCTGTTCAGTCAGGTCACTACGGTAGCCGGCACCTTTAAAATAAATAGGCCACAGAGCCTGTATCATATGGAATAACGCTTGCAATGATTCGTGATTCGATCTCTGTAGTTGCACCATTATTTTTATCAGGTCGTCGCGATCTTCAAACGTGAGTTTACACGCGAAAATTTTTTGCATACCTTCTTGAATAGAAAATTGAACATATTTGTCGCCATCAATTAACTTGTTTATTATTTTGCCCTCAACATCTTCCTCGAAATAGTAGACGGGCTTTAACCGGTCGTACTTTAGATACGAAAGCATCAACCTTTCTTGATCATTTCCTTCCTCTAATGGGAAGGTATTAAGGTGTTCATCAGCGCGGATTAAATCGCGGGGGTCGATCATCAGGTACTCTTTGGTTACTTTTTTCATTTATTAAAATTTATTTAGTTACAGGTTTTATGGCTGCAATTTTTGCAGCGTTGGCTATAGCCGCTCCATTTATAATATTGATACACCCATCGGGGAGCTGGATATACACTACGGGCGTAAGTTTAATTTTCTTCACGCCATAAAAATATTTCAATTGAGAAAGCTATTTTGTAGCCAAACCTGCTAAAAATAAATGATGGCAGGTTGCGCAGGTTTTGTCATCTGAAGCCAAATAGAAATTACATCTGTGTCTATCTCCATTTATAAACAAGTGACGAATTAAATTCGATTTCAAAAATAATTGTACGGTGGATTTTTATTGGCAGCTATACCTGCCTTATAACAACGGAGGTAGTTTTCGCAGTTACTGTATATGTTTTCCCTATTAGGGTAAGAGTCTTGAAGAATGATAACAAGGATCAACGTATAAATAAGAGTAATTCCGTGAATCGGAGATAGACTATTCAGTTTTCATTACTTTCTTAATATAGGGAAAGTAATTTGATAAGTTCTCATGATCCTTAATCTGATCTGAGTTGGCTTTATTATTTTTATAATCGTTGTCAAGATGAAAGAATGGAATGAATACTCTTGCTATGGCAGCATTATTTTTTCTCACTTTTAGTATTCTCGCTTCTACCAGTTCATAGATGAATTGCCCAAGAATAGGTATTACATTACTTCCCAAACCCTCCCAGTAATATTCACCCTCCTTTTTCTTAATTAGTATGTAATCTTCTTTATCTGGAAAAGCCCTTAGTTTAGAATAATGGTCACAGACCTGATAAAACTTGTTCAGGTTATTTCCGCACAAGTCATTAATGGTTAATTCAATTGAAAACACATCAATACCTTTTCCCTTATGCTGTTCCACCGGCTTTTTATTTATTCCCTCAGTAAAAATTGATATTTTATCTTTGAAAAAAGAGATTAGACTTTTGAAAAAATCAAAGTAATCAATCCGGTTATAAGATTCGATCATAGCCAGTGATATTTTATCATCAGTTGTGTATGTACTTACTATTTTTTCTCCTTCTGTGTATCGAACATAAGATTTTGTCTTATTCTTTTCGATGATTTTATCTATTAATGTTTGCTCGCTTTCAACTATTTTTTCTAAATCTGCTAAATAACTCTCAAGTCGTTTTATGATTAACTTATGAAAATATATGGGTGTGGTAGTGTGGAGAAAATTAATTTCCTTCGCCATAATACGAATGTCATAATTCAGTTTTGCCTGCAAATCAGAAAGTGAAGGAAGTTCATACTTTATAAAATCATTTTCGCTATCATATTCTAAATATTTTTTGTTCTCTTCTGTACGTCCTATTTCACTGAGCATTCTGCATTCGAATAACTCAAATAGTTCTTTTGCAATATCCGGATCGGTAAATCTGTCTATATCAGCGATTACGTTCTCGGTTGCAAGTAATATAACCTCAGGTTGTTTATCCATTGCTTTTAATGTGGCTTTACATACTTTGGAATAAGTGCCCCAAAATTAAGTTAATTGGTCATTCTTTTTTGAATGACATGTTCTTTAGAGCTGAGAACCTTTGTTTATCTATGACTCCTGCGTAATGTTTCATCATCACCTTTGTAGACTGCCCCGTGATACTTGAAATGATGTTCATAGGTATGCCGCGGCTTGCTGCCAACGACACGAAACTCCTTCTTCCGTAGTGGGTAGTCAGTAATTGCCACTGCTTGTAGTATTTCGTTTCACGCTTATCTCCTCTATAAATATCAACCGCAACAGCATTGTTGAGACCAGCTTTTTTTCCGATAAGTTTAATGTGCCTGTTTATTACCTGATTAGTGATTCGGGGTAGAGCAAATTCGCCGGGTATATTCTTGTATCTTTTGAGTATTTCCTGTGCTATACCCAGTAACGGGACAGCCGTAATGTTATCCGTCTTAAGCTGTCTCACGTTTGCAACTATGTAAACTTCATTGTCACCATCAAATCTTTTTTCTTTGATGTCTTCTTTTTTGAGATTTTGATAATCTGAATGGCGAAGGCCAGTGGCACAGCCTATAAGGAAATTGTCGAGAATTTTTTGCTCAAAATCACTTATTGGTTTATAATCCATCAGTAATTTAA
>Ga0302277_1003440_pt1 | contig 10801 bp, 8 predicted proteins | sample III_Bog_N3_1_FD_198759 | JGI IMG/M metagenome (GOLD analysis project Ga0302277, IMG submission 198759) | Peat permafrost microbial communities from Stordalen Mire near Abisko, Sweden - III_Bog_N3_1 | ecosystem: Environmental > Terrestrial > Soil > Wetlands > Peat | place: Sweden: Abisko... | reverse complement strand
CCTTCGACCCATGAAATTCAAGCGGAGGTCGCTGCACTTTTGCGGGGATTCCGTCGAACCTTACTTTCCCCTCGGAGTTGGTTCCAGCTTCAAGATCGAGCCGCCGTATTCCACCAAAGCCATACTTGATATGAACCTTCACCGTGGCAGCGTAAACAGCTTTTCCGTCCGCGCCACGCACTGTGAGTTCTAAGGAACAGGGACCAGCATCGCCTTGCATAACTGGAACTTTTTCGCTGGGTGCCGTCGCTTGAGCCCGACAAAGAAGAGGGGCTGCAACAAGGATGGAGCACAGAACACGCAGGATGATTCCGTTCATATGTCGTGATTATACGAGGGAGTCAAGAGCGATTCCACCGGGCTGTCATCCTTGAATCGGCCTGCGGAAACTGTGGGTGTGAAGAAACCGCATCCGGTAATTCCTGCAAAAGTCGGGGACTGCCCGGTTAGAGGGGATGCTCCTCCTGCGATGGCGTGACCTTTCACACCGGGACTGGAATTGCCGTGGTCCTCCGAGCACCACGGCAAACTTGATGACCTATTTCGTAAAAACCTCCGCAAGGTGCATCTGAACGAGGATGCCAGCCAAGCCCCTACTGGGATGGTGAGAGAAGCCGCAGGCCAGGGACGCTGACTCACCGGGCATCGTTACGCCCGTCATTGCTTTTCGTAAAACCCGGCGTGCGCTGGCGTACCGACGATTTAAATAGACGGGTGCTACGATTCCACCGGCCACCATGAAGAAGGACCTCAACCCGAAAAAGGTACTCGCTATCAGCTGTCCGACTTGCGGTGCTGCTCCGGGCGAAAAGTGTTCCCTTACCAGCGGCCGACCCCGCAATGAACCGCATCGAGATCGCCGATTACTCGCAAAAGACCAGAAGTCCCGTGAAACCCCGCTCGCCGGATTAGACCCAGCAAGGGCTTGATTTGCTCATTGCTGTTTGGTGGCTTTATTTGTGGGATCGGAGCTAGTCGTGGAGAACTACATTGATCAGCGAACTATGAACCTGCAATTCTTCGCTGTTGTACTCGATGAAGCCCATCTGTCTGAACCTGTTCATGAAAAAACTCACCCGCGAGCGAGTTGTGCCCACCATCTCCGCCAGCGTCTCCTGACTGATCGTGGGGATTACAGATTCGGGCTTTCCGTCCTTGCCGAAGTGAGCGAGCAACAGCAAAACCCGGGCAAGTCTCTTTGCACTGGAATTGAAAAGCTGGTCAACTAAATCCTCTTCATATCGAATGTTCCGTGCCAGCAAATATGCCACGAACATATCGGAAAGGGCCTGCTCCCGGTGGAGCACCTCAATCATGGACTTCTTGTCGATCTTCATCACGGAGCAATCGGTCATCGCGGTCGCGGAGGACAGGCGGAGAACTTGCCCAGTGAGGCATCCTTCCCCGAAGAAATCTCCTGGGCTCAGAATGCCTATGGTCGCTTCTTTCCCGCTCTGCGAAACGACCGTTAGCTTTACCTTTCCTTGCTGGATGTAAAAAACGGCGTCGGACGGATCACCCTGAACGAAGATCGCCTGCTTCTTAGGGAAAGCCACGATCTTCCTGCCGCCGTCGATGGTCGAAAGGAAAGTCTTAGTATCAAATTTGCTGAGTCTGTTGGTCTTCACGACGGGTATCCTCTTAGCGCTTCCGCATGTGCAAAAGGCACATTTTGCTATGAAGAGTGAATCAATGCGGATGAGGGCAAGAACAACGTCGAGGCTGCGGGTAAGACTGCGATCCGCTCAACCAAATAATAATTTCATCCTTGGTTTTCGAAGTCAAGACAGGCGCAGACTCATGAGCGAGGCGCGAGCCACCCCTCCGCTGATGTCTGGCACAATGACCAATTCAATCACGTTAACCCCCGAAAGTTCGACCCCGATCGTCCTCGACAGCAGCCTCTCTTCGGTAATCTAAAACATTATGAATCAACGCATAAGTTAATATAAATAAATGTGTTGATAGATTTAATTCCGACGTTCGATCACACATTCGCCTCCCTACAGACTAAGCAAGCGACAAACTGCTTCGTCCAACGCATCCAAATGGATTGCCCCACAATTCTCAGTTCGGCCACGCATCGGGGAAATTAATCGTTAGAATTTCGACCATCGAGGTTCTGGCTGCAATGAAGTTTCGCGTCTCACTGTTGGCAATTGCGATTCTGGCGCTGGGCGGCATTCTGCTCACCTTCAACGGGTGTGGCGGCACGAGCGGCACTCAGACTCATACTCCCCCTCCGCCGGGAGTCATTAAACATGTGGTGCTGATTGTTCAGGAGAACCGTTCTACCGACAACCTTTTTCAGGATCAGAATCTGATCGCCAAGGGCGCCGAAATTGCCCAGAGCGGCCTGGACTCGCAAGGCAACACAATTCAGCTGCAAAAGACCGCTCTCGACGCGACTTACAATCCGGGGCATGGACACGACGCCTTCACCCTGCAGTGCCAGTTAAATTCCCAGGGACAATGCCAGATGAATGGCGCTGACCTCAATCCGGTTCCTTGTCCGCAGGGTCAAGTAGACTGCACGTTCGCGTATGTCGATCCAGGCCAGGTGCAGCCCTACTTCGCTCTCGCCGAGCAGTACACCTTCGCGGATCACATGTTTCAGACCAATCAGGGTCCGAGCATGCCGGCACATCAATTCCTTCTCTCCGGAACATCGGCGCCCAGCGTTGGCAGCAACCTCTTTGCCGCGGAGAATCCGATCACGAACGGTCCGCCGAATGCCGGATGCGACGCTCCTGCGGGATCCACCGTCACGCTGATCGACCCGAACGGCAGCGAAGACTCCAACCAGCCCATTTATCCCTGCTTCGAACATCAGACTTTGACCGACCTCCTCGAAAGCGCAGGCCTCACCTGGCGCTACTACACCCCTGGCGTTGCTCCGCATTCGGCGTCGGCAATCTGGGTCGGCCCCGAGGCGATTGCTCATATGTGCGGAGCGCAACAGACAGAGGACGGCCTCGCCTGTGCAGGATCGGACTGGACCAACAATGTCGTCCTCAATGAGAAACAAATTCTCACCGATGTAGCGAACAACCAGCTTCAGGATGTGAGTTGGGTGATTCCGAGCGGCCAGGAATCGGATCATGCCGGTTATAACGACGGATCCGGCCCGTCCTGGGTCGCGTCAGTCGTCAATGCCATCGGCAACAGTTCCTATTGGGCCGACACCGCCATCTTCATCATGTGGGACGATTGGGGAGGCTGGTTTGATCACGTCCCTCCGCCACAGGTTCTAGTCGATTGCGCGCAGTGGGGATGCGGCTACGTCTACGGCTTTCGCGTGCCCCTGATTGTGGTTTCTCCATATGCGAAAGCCGGATACATTTCGAAAAATCAACACGACTTCGGCAGCATTCTGAAGTTCATCGAATCCACGTTCGGTCTGCCCTCGCTCGGCTATGCGGACGCTGCCGCCGATGACCTCTCCGATTGCTTCAACTATTCCCAGACCCCGATTACCTTTCAGACGATTCCTTCCGACCTGAAGGCGAAGGACTTTCTTAACGATAAAAGGCCGCCGACCGATCCGGACGACGACTAGGTTGACACCTGATTTACTCGTTTACTTGTGCCGCTGTGTCGTCCGAATCAACGCCCCTTATCAGGTTGAGTTCCCACCGGTAGAGCAATCCCCAAAAAGAAAGGGCGCGGATTTGATCCGCGCCCTGCAGCCGAACCGAGTCAACCTTCTACTGCACCGTGAGCGTGGTCGAGCTTGACGTGTGCGGGACCGTGCCTTCAGTTGCCGTGACTGTGATTGGGTACATTCCCGGCACGGTCGACGGTGTGATCGTCACTGTCGCGGATGCACTCTTACTCGTATCCGCTGCGGACGTTGCCGTGATCGTCGCGCTCCCCGGCAGTCCGGCGACAATTGTCGGGGCCGTATACACGCCGCCCGACGTAATCGTCCCCGCCGTCGACGGAGACACGGACCACGTCACTGCCGTATTCGTAGTGTTCGTCACCGTTGCGTTAAAGGTGGCCGTCTGCGGCGGCCAGCTATCAGCCGCGTCATTCGGAAACAAAGTCGACGCCGAAGGACTCACGCTAACTCCCACCGCGGGCGCGCTGCTACTTCCGCAGGCGACCAGCAGCCCGAGAAGCACGAGTACCATGCAGAGCGCGCCAATCATGACGTGCTTCGACATCTTGCGTCCGCCGAAGCCCACCATGACGATCCCGGCGAGCGGTAACGTCAGGGGCAGCCACGGCATACGATTATCGGCACGCCGCTTAAGTTTGTTCGCGCCCCCGCTGTTGTTCGGACCGGTCGTGTTAATCGTGAGCGTGACCGGTTGTGGGGAGGGTAAGCCCGCAGCGATCGAACTGAAGGAGCAGGTCACCGTCGCGTCCGGCAGTCCGTTACAGGCGAAGGTGACCGCGCTTGTGAATGTCGTGCCATTGGTCGCAGTTACGTTGAAGGTTGAGGTAGCCGTTTCTCCGGAGAGCACAGTCGCCGGTGTCGTCGGCGTCGATAATGCAAAGTTCTGATTCACGGTTAGCGCGACCGTAGTCGTCGCGTTCAGACTGCCGGACGTGCCGGTAATCGTGACCGTAGCCGTTGCAGGGACGGTCGAGCCAGTTGCCGTCAGGGTCAGAACGCTGGTTGTGGTTGTGGGATTCGTTCCGAACGCCGCGGTAACGCCGGTAGGCAAGCCGGACGCTCCCAAAGTCACGCTGCCGGTGAATCCGTTGAGGTCGTTCACCGTAATCGTGCTGGTCCCGGTATTGGTGATGCCAGGCGTGAGGGTCACGCCGCCCGAGTTCGAAAGGCTGAAGCTCGGTGCCGGAGTGACAGTGAGCGCAATCGTGGTGGTAGCCGTCAGGCTCCCGGATGTGCCCGTGATGGTCACAGTTGCGCTTCCCGCGGAGGCCGATCCGCTCGCCGTCAGTGTCAGAGTGCTGGTCCCGCTCGTTGGATTCGGACTAAACGCAGCCGTCACACCCGTCGGCAACCCAGAAGCCGCGAGCGTCACGTTGCCCGTGAATCCGCCCGCGTCGGTGACCGTGATAACGCTCGTTTTGCCCGGTAGTGTCGGAGTGATGGTCACGCTTGCAGGATTTGCCGAGAGCGAGAAGCTCGGTCCCGCCGCTACCTGAAGAGAAACCGTAGTAGTCGCGGTCGAACTACCTGACGTACCGGTAACAGTTATGGTCGAGGTTCCCACCGCAGCCGCGCCGCTAGCCGTCAGCGAGAGGGTGCTGGTCGAAGTTGTGGGATTTGTTCCGAATGACGCGGTTACACCGGTCGGGAGGTTCGAAGCAGCGAGAGTGACGCTACCGGCAAACCCGTTTAAATCGCTAACTGTGATTGTAGTGACCCCAGCGGTCCCGCCCTGCGAAATCGAAACCGTTGTGGGAGCGGCGAGCGTAAAAGCCTGAGTTTCAATCCAGGCAGTGAGCAGGTTATTGGCGTCGACTGACCCTAGACCGGTAACTAGGTTATATCCAGTCGCGGAATCTTTGTTCGAAGCTTCGAAACCGAAGACCCCTGCCGAGGGGCACACGACATTGGTCGGAAACCCTGTTGGCAGTCCCACCTGACAATAGACCATATTGTCGCCGTTGGTGACCTGGTGAAACGCATTCGGCTTCGTGGCCGCGAGGCTGTAAAGTGCCGGGTTGATGTTTCCAAGGCCGGGTGCGCCAGGGATGCCGTTCAGCATCGCATCCTGGTTCAAAAGAGTGATGATGCCAGCAAAGACGGGAGACGAAGCAGAGGTCCCGCCGACCAGAGAGGCGTAGGTATCGACGGCGACAAAAATACCGCTAGCGCAACTGCTTCCCGAACCGTTTTCATTGAGCTCGGAAAGCTGGGTGCAAAAGATGTACCCAGGAAAATCTGGCGAGGCTAGCATCGAAACATCGGGAACCCACCGTACTCCTGCAGGAGCGCCCGTCACCGACAGCCCCTTCTGATACGCTGGTTGAGCAAAGCCGCCCCCGGTCGGCCCTGGTCCGGCGCCCAAGCAAACACCCTGCGCGGTTTCATACCAGCAGTTGCTAGCGCCGCCGCCGCCCATAGAAATCCATATATCGCTTTGCACCTGGGAGGCGGTCGCGGTAGATGTGAGCTTAGTCCATCCTGCCACGGCTTTTGGCCCGCCTTGACTGCAGAAAGTGTCGCCGTGGGCCGGCGAGTGACAATACAACGCTAGTTCTTCATCGTCATTCCAAGGAATCTCAGGAATGTAGCTGACTGCGGTCCCTCCGTTCTGGCCTAAGGTGGTGCTCCAGTAGGGCGAAGGGCTGGGATAGGAATCGTTCGCCAGCGAGATGGCTGTCCCACCGACTCCTGTAACGTATTGGCTGCTAGCAGGGTAACTAACCGCCAACCCGTATTGCGCCCCTGCAAATGGCCGGTTGGTACTGGGGTCGCGGTCACAAGAAGCCGATCCGACGTCACCAGAAGAGTTCACAATCGTGACTCCCTCCACGTTGCCCTGCTGCAAGGTAGATTCCAGATCGGCCCCGTCGAAGAGTTCGCATTCGCCATAACTCATGCTTACAACCGGAGCCAACGGCGGGCCGCTGGGCGGGTTGATAACTGCTATGAGCGCATCAATCACGCCGCCCGATGTCTCGCCGTTGACGAACACAATCTGAGCGTTGCGGGCGACAGCGCCCGACCACTCAATGTCAAGATCCGACTCACCCAAGTCCCCCGGCGAAATTCCTTGGTCCGTTCCCACTAGAACATAAGCGAAGTTGGTTGTGGTGCAAGGGGAAATCACGATCCCGTTCGCATCGACCGTGCACGATCCCGTCGTAGGAGTTTGGGAAAAGGGAATTTGGGAAAGATTGAAACCGGCTCGAAAATCGTTAATATCGGCCAGATAAATATCGGTTTGTCCGACAATCGCCAGTTGCTGGCCGGTGCCATCGATGGGAGTTGATGCCTTATAGAGCGGGGCGATGTCGTATATGGTTGCAATATCGTCGGGAGCAAGAAAATTTGGAAAGATATAGTTGCCGTCGTAATAGTCGCGGAGTGGGTCTCTTGTCGAGACTGAGCGCATCGCTCGATTGGCCGGTTGCTCTCTGAAATCATGCAACCCGATTAGAGCTGTAATGATTCCCCGCAGCGCGGATGGAATCATGACCGGCGTAGAATTTGAGAAGTGCTCTTCGCCGTTAATCTGATACGCATGGATTTCGGTCCCAAAGGCGGCTTGGACCTGAGCCGCAGTCCCGCTGAAAATGATTGAGTTTCGACCACCCCCGACACTTAACATCTGGAACCCCTGCGACTTAAGCCATTCGGCGATTTTCGTGAAGTCGTTCGCGCTAAGCCCAAAGCGCTCAGCATACTGCTGGGGGGTAAGCCACTTGTGATAGTTGGATGAGGTCCTGTCCTGTTGTTGCGCGAGCAATTGACTCAGGGCGCGTTGCTGACTTGGTGAAGGGGAGGTCAAGATCGTGATGTAACTCAACTGTTTTGATGGATCGACGGGGCCGCGATCGTATTGCGGCTGTGCCTTGGCATGCAGACTCCGCGGTAAGGCAACCGCTTGATCTGTAACTATTGCGCCAGTGATCCGGTCTCCCGCGGCAGCAAAGCTCAAAGTCGATAGACTCAGCAGACAAAGCAAGAGGCTCGAGAGACGAGACGAGGACATACACACCGCAGGCGAACGTCGCATGGTCACTCCGTGGCACGGCTGAAGTTGTTAGGGAACGTGGAAGCATTATCAATGCTTCCTCTAGTCTGATCAAGATATTCTTTGCGGGGTTGTACGAATGTAAATTGTTAGTAAACCTTTGTGACTTAGGTCACATTGAACCATCGTCGAACCATCGGCTGCTCGGATGCTGCTTTTGACTCTTAATCACCCGATCATTCGATCGCTTAATGATCCGATCGCTCAATGTTCGATCGCTCAATGTTCGATCGCTCAATGATCCGATGTTTTTGCTGGCCCGGTCCGCCGCACGTGAATCGTCGACCGTTACTGGCCCTCCGCCGGCCAACGATTACTTAGACCTCGGCCAGCTCTTCTTCCAATAACTGCTTGTTATAAAGGTCGGTGTAATAGCCATTGCGCGCGATTAGTTCGTCGTGGGTGCCTTGTTCGACGATCTTTCCCTGGTGCAGGACGGCGATTGAGTCGGCATTGCGCACGGTCGAAACCCGGTGGGAGATGAAGATGGTGGTTCGTCCGCGCATGATCTCGCGCAGGTGGTTGAGGATCTTGTCCTCCGTATGCGTGTCGACACTCGAAAGCGCGTCGTCGAGCACCAGAATGCGTGGGCTGCGCAGCAGGGCGCGGGCGATGGCCGTGCGCTGCTTCTGGCCTCCGGAGAGCGTGATGCCGCGCTCCCCAACCATCGTGTCATAGCCTTCGGGGAAGCTTTCGATGTCGTGTGCGATGTTGGCCGCTTGCGCGGCGGCCTTGATTTCGTCCAGCGAGGCTTCGCCATTTTCCTGAGACACTCCGAAAGCGATATTTTCCCGGATGGTGTCGCTGAAGAGAAAAGTTTCCTGCGGCACGAATCCGATGTGACGCCGTAGCGTGTCGAGAGGGAACTCGCGGATCGGACGCCCGTCGATCAGAACCGCGCCAGCCGCGGCGTCATACGTCCGGGGAATCAGGTTCACCAGCGTAGTCTTGCCCGAGCCCGTAGGGCCCACGATCGCAAGGCTCGATCCAGCGGGAATGCGCAGGTTGATGTCTTTGAGAATCGGGACTCCGTTATAAGCAAAGTTCAAATTGCGAAATTCGATTGCGCCCAGAAAATCGGGGGCTTCGAGATCTAAATCCGAGGTTGGAGGGTTTTGGCCTTTCAACGATCCGATCATGGATGGCCCTATGACTCGATCAGTAGAGCGATCGATGCCTGTCTCATCCACGATCTCAGGCTGCTGGCTTAGGATTTCTTCGATTCGCACCATGCTTGCCGTGCCGCGTTGGAAGATGTTAATCACCCACCCCAGTGCGATGACCGGCCAGGTCAATTGCACCATGTAAGTGTTGAAGGCGACGAAATCGCCGACGTTCATCTTGCCTTGCAGAACTTCGCGTCCGCCCAGCCAGAGCACAATGACCACCGCCGCGCCCAGCATGAGTTCCAGCGTAGGCCACAACATCCCCATCAACCGAACCAGGCCCAAGCTGCGCCGGATGTATTCCTGATTCGCATTTTCGAAAGCGGCGATCTCCGATTGTTCCTGGATATAGGCTCGAATGACGCGGGCTCCCGAGAAATTTTCCTGCGCCCGCGCCGAGATGTCCGAGAACATGGCCTGTATACGCTCGAAGCGCTCGTGAATGCGGCGTCCAAAATACTGAATCACGATGCTCGTGATGGGCAGCGGCAGAAAGGCGTAAAGCGTGAGCTTGGGGCTGATTGCCAGCATGAATCCCAGCGCTCCGGCAGTGAAGACGAGCGTATTCGCGGAGTACATAATCGCCGGGCCGAGCAGCATACGGACGGCGTTAAGATCGTTGGTAGCGCGGGCCATGATATCGCCGGTGCGATTCTTCTGGTAGTAGGAGAAGCTCAGGCGCTCGAGGTGGGCGAAAAGATCGTTGCGTAGATCGAACTCGATGTCGCGGGAGATTCCGATGACGACCCAGCGCGTCAGGAATTGGAAGATGCCCTTGATCAGCGCGATGCCAATAATGAGCAGCGCGTAAGTAAGAAGTTTTTGGCGGGTGACTCCGTTGTGCAGATCATTGATGGCGCGGCGCAGTACTTGCGGAAAGAGGATCCAGACGCCGTTGTTGAATAAGACGCAAACTCCACCCCAGATGAGGCCACTACGATAACGTTTGAGATAGGGTACGAGCGGACGTAGATTTTTCGGCACCATGATGCGACAGACGGCTCTGCGTCAACCTCTGCATCGACCGACGGTCCGCCAACCCGCGGACCGTTCGATCACGACCTCTAGTAGATGAGATTGTAGCAGCGCTGGATGACGATTTTCTTAGCGCAGGCGCGAGCGCGATCAAGGTTGCGGTGAGCAGCACGCCGGTCCAGAGGGAGAGCATTCCGGCGGCGAACATTAATCCGGAGTAGAGCAAGCGTTCCATTCGGCTTCCTCACTCGGCAATTCCGATTTCGGGCGCCGAGTAAAAATGCCGGGCAAGAAAGAAGTTGGAGGTTCCGCTCCTCGCCCGGGTTGGAGAGAAATTTACCGGCTCGATAGACTTTGGCCCACAGCCGTCTCTCCGAAACTTAGTCCGCGGGTGGCGCAGGCGGTGCTTTCTGCTTCATCCGCGCTTCGCGCTTAGCTTCGAAGTTTGCCAGCTTTGTTTTCTGATCGGCTGTCAGAACCTGCATCATCTCAGCCTTGATGCGGGCATGCTGCACTTCCAATTCAATCTGCGTCTGCGAGTTGGCGGTCGCCAGGGCACGGGTCTTGGTCTCATCAAACGGACCGCTCTGTTCGAGGGCGCGCATGGCTGCATGATTCTGCTGCATCTGTTGTATCAGCGGTTGCAGCGTCGGCTTCTCTTTGTCCCAGATCGCCTTGACTTGATCTTGCTGCGCGCTGCTGAGGTCCAGATAGTCGGTGAAAAAGCCCAGCATGTGTCCAAAGTCGCCGTCGGGACCGCCGGGGCCGTGCGGGCCTTGTGCCGCCGCGATCGCGACCGCTAACATAACCGCGGCGCCGATAGTGAGAATACGAGTACGAGTGGATTTCATTGAAACTCCTTTTGAAACTCTGGTGAGATCGAAAGCGTTTCTTGCTCTCAACCTGGTAGTTGCCCTGACTCTCTTCCGAATGCCAGGGCTTCGGGTGCACCCGAACAACTATGCAGATAAGAACACG
>Ga0302277_1003438_pt1 | contig 10801 bp, 8 predicted proteins | sample III_Bog_N3_1_FD_198759 | JGI IMG/M metagenome (GOLD analysis project Ga0302277, IMG submission 198759) | Peat permafrost microbial communities from Stordalen Mire near Abisko, Sweden - III_Bog_N3_1 | ecosystem: Environmental > Terrestrial > Soil > Wetlands > Peat | place: Sweden: Abisko... | reverse complement strand
AAGGTACACCCAGCGGGTTTAGAACAACGTCTACCGGTGTTCCATCTTCCAGGAATGGCATATCTTCTTCACGAACAATACGTGCAACCACGCCCTTGTTACCGTGACGTCCTGCCATTTTATCGCCCACTCTCAGTTTACGTTTTTGAGCTAAATAAACTTTTGCAATTTGATTTACGCCGGTTGGTAATTCATCGCCCACTGTGATAGCAAATTTTTTGCGTTTGCTGATACCCAACAGCTCATTATAAGCAAGGGTATAGTTATGGATGATTTGTTCAATGATGAGGTTTTTATCCTTGTCATGTGTCCACCTGCGCGGGTTCACTTCCAGGAAGTTAACCTTTTCAAGCAACTTTTGTGTATACTTGGTTCCTTTGGTAATAACTTCTTCCTTCAGGTTATTTACAACACCATTAGATACTTTACCATTCAGTATAACGAACAACTTGTCTATAACCTTAGCGTGAAGTGCCGCGGCAGCCTGTTCATGTTCTTTATCAATTTTATCTACCAAAACCTTTTCTTCTGTTTTGGTCTTTTTGTCTTTCAGGTATTTCGAGAATAACTTACGGTCAATCAGCATACCATCTACTCCGGATGGAACACGCAACGAAGCATCTTTTACGTCTCCAGCCTTATCGCCGAAGATAGCGCGTAAAAGTTTTTCTTCCGGTGAAGGGTCGCTTTCTCCTTTTGGAGTGATTTTTCCAATAAGTATATCACCTTCTCTTACCTCCACACCTACTCTGATAATTCCCATTTCATCGAGGTTTTTAGTAGCTTCCTCGCTAACGTTTGGAATATCGGGTGTAAGTTCTTCAGGTCCCCTGCGGGTATCGCGAACTTCAAGCGCGTATTCATCAATGTGAATAGAGGTGAAAAGATCTTCTCTTACTACACGTTCCGAAATAACAATAGCATCCTCAAAGTTATATCCCTTCCATGGCATAAACGCCACTTTCAGGTTTCTTCCAAGTGCTAATTCTCCGTCTTTGGTAGCATAGCCTTCGCAAAGAACTTGCCCTTTAGTAACTTTTTCGCCTTTTCTTACGGTAGGGCGAAGAGTAATGGATGTACTTTGGTTGGTTTTACGGAATTTGGTAAGCTTATATGATTTTATGTCATCATCAAAACTCATCAATTTTTCTTCTTCCGTACGGTTGTAACGAATAACTATTTCATTAGCATCCACGCGCTCAACAGTGCCTGTACCTTCCGCTGAAACTAATACGCGGGAGTATTGGGCTACATCAGCTTCTAATCCTGTTCCCACAATAGGGGCTTCAGGACGCATAAGCGGAACAGCCTGGCGTTGCATGTTTGAACCCATGAGCGCACGGTTAGCATCATCATGTTCAAGGAACGGGATGAGCGATGCCGCTATGGAAGCAATTTGGTTAGCAGCCACATCCAACAGGTTTACTTGTTTTCTGTCGGTTATTGGGAAATCTCCTTTTAGGCGTACTTTAACCTTTTGGTCTTCAAATTGCCCGTTTTCTGCAACCGGCGTATTGGCCGGAGCTATAATTTTGTCATCTTCTTCTTCAGCAGTAAGATAGGTTGGCTCCACTTTAGGATCTATTTTGCCATTTTCCACAATGTGGTAAGGGGTTTCAATAAATCCAAGCGGATTAATCTTAGCGAATACGCAAAGCGATGATATAAGACCGATATTCGGACCTTCAGGTGTTTCGATAGGGCACATTCTACCATAATGTGTATAGTGAACGTCACGCACCTCAAAACCTGCTCTTTCTCTTGACAAACCACCCGGACCTATTGCCGATAGCCTGCGCTTATGGGTAATTTCAGACAAAGGGTTTGTCTGATCCATAAACTGAGATAATTGATTGGTACCGAAGAATGAATTAATAACCGAGGTCAATGATTTTGCATTAATAAGGTCAAGAGGAGTAAACACTTCATTATCCCTTACATTCATACGTTCGCGGATGGTTCTTGACATACGAGCCAAACCAACACTGAACTGAGCATATAACTGTTCACCTACTGTCCTTACACGTCTGTTGCTCAAGTGATCGATATCGTCCACATCGGCATTGGAGTTGATAAGTGCAATAAGGTATTTTACAATAGCAATAATATCTTCACGGGTAAGAACTCTTACTGTTTCAGGAGTTTGAAGGTTCAGTTTCTTATTGATACGGAAACGTCCTACCTCCCCTAAATCATAACGCTTATCAGAGAAGAACAACTTGTCTATGATACCGCGTGCAGTTTCTTCATCAGGTGGTTCAGTGCTTCTTAATAAGTGATAAATAAAGTGAACCGCTTCTTTGGTAGAATTGGTTGTATCCTTTTGCAATGTGCTGTAAATAATAGCATAGTCAGCAGATTTTTTATCTTCTTTATGTAATATGATATACTCGGCTTTTGCATTCAGGATGCGGTCAATGTGAGCTTCTTCCAGGATTGTTTCACGTTCCAGAACGATTTCGTTCCGTTCGATAGAAACAACTTCGCCGGTTGATTCGTCCACAAAGTCTTCTACCCAGGTACGGAGTACCCGTGCAGCCAATTTACGTCCAATAGCCTTTTCTAAGCTGGCTTTTGAAACTTTAATTTCATCAGCAAGTCCGAAAAGTTCTAATATTTGTTTATCTGTTTCAAAACCAATGGCCCTGAAAAGAGTAGTTACCGGCAATTTCTTTTTACGGTCAATGTAAGCATACAGAACATTGTTGATGTCTGTTGCAAACTCCATCCATGCACCTTTAAACGGAATAATTCTAGCAGAGTAAAGCTTGGTTCCATTTGGGTGGCGGCTTTGTCCGAAGAATACGCCAGGTGAACGGTGTAGTTGAGATACCACAACCCGTTCGGCTCCATTGATAATAAATGTACCTCTTGGGGTCATATATGGAATGGTGCCCAAATACACGTCTTGTATTATAGTTTCAAAATCAACGTGGTTAGGGTCATTACAATGCAGCTTCATCTTAGCTTTAAGAGGAACGCTATAGGTTAAACCTCTTTCAATACACTCATCCATGGTGTATCTTGGCGGATCAACAAAATAATCTAAAAAGTTTAATTCGAAAACACTGCGCGCATCGCTGATAGGAAAGTTTTCCATGAAAGCCTTGTAAAGGCCTTCTGTCTTGCGGTTTTCAGGAGTGGTTTCAAGCTGGAAAAAATCTTGGAAAGATTTTACTTGTATATCTAAAAAATCGGGGTAATCGGTATGAAACCGGGTAGTAGAAAAATTAATGCGCTGTTTTTTCTTGGTTATTGCAGACATGGTGCAGAGATATTAAGATTTAAAGAACCGGCAGGGGGTATCCCTGCAGGTTACTTAACAATGACTAAAAAGAACTGTTGGAGGCAGAAACGGACAATGTTGCCCTGTTAGAGGCAACTTTGTCCTATTATTATAATAGCGCTGTATAGAGTTCGGTTTACTTAACTTCAACTTCAGCTCCTGCTTCGATCAATTTCGCTTTAATAGATTCAGCTTCTTCTTTGGAAACACCTTCCTTAACAGGTTTTGGTGCTCCATCAACTAAGTCTTTTGATTCTTTTAATCCAAGTGCGGTAATTTCTTTAACAACTTTCACAACCTGGAGTTTTGCTTGTCCTCCGCTTTTAAGGATTACATCAAATGTAGTCTTAGCTGCTGCTGCCGGTGCTGCGGCTCCGCCACCTGCTGCTGGTGCTGCTGCTGCTGCTGGTTCAATACCATGTTCGTCTTTCAAAATTTTTGCTAAGTCGTTGACTTCCTTTACGGTAAGACCAACCAATTGTTCTGCGAATGCTTTTAAATCTGCCATCGGGTTGTTATTTTTAATGTATTAGTAATTCAAAAAGGGGCGCAAAGATAAGACTATTTTCAATACGATAATATCTTTTCTTTGTATATTTTTATAAAATTATTTTTCTTCTCTTTCGGAGAGGGTTTTCACTATGCCGCTAAGCTTGTTTCCGCCAGACTGGAGAGCGCCAATAACGTTCTTGGCAGGAGATTGAAGCAGTGCAATAATATCGGCAATAAGTTCATTCTTGGTTTTGAGTGCGCTTAACATTTCAAGGTTCTCATCTCCAAGGTAAACGCTTTCTTCAATAAAAGCGCCTTTCAATACCGGTTTATTGTAATCAGCTGTCCTGAACTGTTTTATAACTCTTGCAGGGTCGCTTGGCTGGCTGGAGTATAGTATGGCAGTGTTGCCTACTAATGTATCGCATAAAGGAGCTAAAGCTTCTGCATTAGATGCCCTTTCCAAAGCTTTACGAAGAAGGGTATTTTTCACAACCGACATACTCACATTTTTTTCATAGCAAATGCGACGAAAATCATTGATTTTTATGCCTGTTATGGTTGAAGTATCGGCAAGGTAAAAATTTTTATTTTCATTTAAAAGAGCGGTAAGCTCTTCTACCTTTTTATTTTTTTCCTGCTTGTTCATGGTTCCTTATTTTTAATTCTTTATTTTTAATAACCGTATACTTTGGTTTCAATTTGAATGCTGGGGCTCATAGTTGATGACATAAAAGCACTGTGAATATAAGCTCCTTTAGAGGCCGCGGGCTTTGCTTTTACTATGGTTTGCATAAATTCGTTTACGTTGTCGGTTATTTGCGCAGTATCGAAAGATATTTTGCCAACTGAAACGTGAACAATACCATCTTTATCAGCCTTGTACTCAATTTTACCGGCCTTAGCTTCTTTTACTGCTTTGCCAACTTCCTGGGTAACAGTTCCAATTTTAGGGTTGGGCATTAAGCCACGGGGGCCTAATATTTTACCAAGTGCTCCTACTTTCCCCATTACTGCAGGGGTAGCTATCACTACATCAATATCAGTCCAACCGTTTTTTATTTTTGTAATGTATTCATCCAGACCTACAAAGTCTGCTCCGGCCGCTTTTGCTTCCTCTTCTTTATCGGGAGTGCAAAGCGCAAGAACTCTTAATGTTTTGCCTGTTCCATGCGGAAGACTTACAGTTCCCCTAACCATTTGGTTGGCCTGCTTTACGTCAATACCAAGTCGAACGCTCATTTCAACGGAACCGTCGAACTTGGTGCTGGAAATTTCTTTCAATATTTTAGCTGCATCAACAATAGGGTATGCTTTGGTAGCATCGTATTTTGATAGCGCAATTTTTCTTTTTTTAGTGAGTTTTGCCATGTTGCGTTTTATTACTTGTCAATTACTTCAATGCCCATGCTTCTTGCGGTTCCTGCCACCATTTTAATGGCAGATTCTATCTTAAAGCAGTTTAAATCGGACATTTTATCTTCTGCAATCTTTTGCATTTGTTCTTTACTGATCTTGCCAATCTTTTTCTTGTTTGATTCGGCCGAACCTGATTCCAGCTTAAGGGCTTCCTTAATTTGAGCGGCTACCGGGGTCTTTTTAATAATAAAGTCAAAAGACTTATCGGAATAAACGGTAATAATAACCGGTAATATTTTACCTGCCTGATCTTGTGTGCGTGCATTGAACTCTTTGCAAAAGTTCATGATGTTTACACCTTTTGCACCTAATGCAGGACCAATTGGCGGAGCCGGGTTAGCTGCTCCTCCTTTAATTTGGAGTTTTACAAGTCCTGATACTTCTTTAGCCATTTTCTTTTATATTAAGATTAACTTTCTTTTTTAACTTGCATATAGCTCAATTCGAGCGGGGTTTTCCTACCGAATATTTTTACACTTACCTTGAGGCGCTTCTTTTCATCATTCACTTCTTCTATGCTACCTATAAAGCTGTTGAAAGGGCCATCAATAATCTTGATAGTTTCTCCAACCATAAAACGGATATTCATGCCTGCTTCGCTTTCCGACAATTCATCTACCTTGCCTAATATCCTGTTAGCTTCGGCCTGGCGGAGCGGAACAGGAGCATCGCCTCGTTTAGCTCCCAAAAAACCTATTACATTAGGAATACCTTTAAGTACGTGTGGTAATTCACCCACTAAGGCAGCTTCAATAAGAACATATCCGGGGAAATAGCTTCTTTCCTTATTTATCTTTTTTCCGTCTTTAATCTGAATATACTTCTCCATAGGTATAAGTACCTGGGAAATATAGGATTTCAGGTTAAGCCTGCTTACTTCCAATTCTATCTGCTGCTTTACCTTTTTCTCTTTGCCGCTGATAGCCCTAAGCACATACCACTTCTTCACCAATGCGGGGTCGCCGCCGGTAACAGGAGTTGCTGTTGTATTTGTTTCGATATTCATTGGGCTGTATATTATTAATGAAACAGGGAATAAAACAGGGCCATAACCTTGCTGGATGAAAAATCCATTGCAAATATTACCAGCGAAGTGATGACAGTGGCAATAAGAACCACGATAGCGCTGCTTTGAAGTTCGGCAGCCGTAGGCCAGCTTACCTTGTTCATCAGCTCATCAGTTACTTCATCTATATATGTCCTAAATTTATTACTCATATTTTATTTTGCACGGGTGGAGAGACTCGAACTCCCAGCCAACGGTTTTGGAGACCGCTACTCTACCAATTGAGCTACACCCGTTTGAACGGCTAATAGCTAATGGCTAATAGCCACAATCTCCTTTATTTAATAACTTCAGTTACTTGTCCTGCGCCTACCGTTCTTCCGCCTTCACGTATAGCAAAACGTAATCCTTTGTCCATAGCTACAGGAACAATAAGTTTTACATCCATGTTTACGTTATCGCCCGGCATAACCATGTCTCTTCCGGCTGGAAGGGTGATTTGTCCGGTAACGTCGGTAGTTCTGAAATAGAACTGCGGACGGTATTCGTTATGGAATGGGGTATGACGACCGCCTTCTTCTTTCTTTAATACATATACTTCGCCTTTAAACTCAGTATGTGGGGTAATGCTGCCCGGTTTCGCAACAACCATACCTCTCCATACATCGGTCTTTTCAATACCACGGAGAAGGAGACCTACGTTGTCACCAGCTTCGCCGCGATCGAGGGTTTTACGGAACATTTCAACACCCGTAACGGTGCTCTTTTTGTTTTCTTCGCGCATACCTACTATTTCTACTTCTTCGCCCGTGTTTACAACACCTCTTTCTATTCTGCCTGTTACTACGGTACCACGACCTGTGATCGTAAATACGTCTTCAACAGACATTAGGAATGGCTTGTCAACTTCACGGAGTGGAACAGGGATATAACTGTCTACAGCATCCATCAATTGCATTACGCTGTCTTCCCATTTTGGGTCTCCGTTAAGAGCACCAAGAGCTGAACCACGGATAATAGGCGTTTCATCGCCTTTAAAGCCATAAAATGTTAACAACTCGCGAATTTCTACTTCTACGAGGTCAAGCATTTCGGTATCTTCCACCATGTCAACTTTATTCATAAACACAACAAGAGTAGGTACACCTACCTGACGGGCAAGCAGAATATGCTCGCGGGTTTGAGGCATAGGTCCGTCTGTTGCAGCAACCACCAAAATTGCTCCGTCCATTTGAGCAGCACCCGTTACCATGTTTTTAACATAATCGGCGTGACCGGGACAGTCAACGTGGGCATAGTGCCTCTTGGATGTTTCGTATTCTACGTGTGATGTATTGATAGTAATACCCCTTTCTTTTTCTTCCGGAGCATTGTCAATTGAATCGAAAGCACGAACTTCTGAGGAAAATCCTTTTTTATGCAGAACCGTTGTAATAGCAGCGGTAAGGGTGGTTTTACCATGGTCAATGTGACCAATCGTTCCAATGTTTACGTGTGGTTTTGTTCTTTCAAATTTTCCTTTTGCCATGACGGTTATTTTTTGATGGTTTTGTTACTAATTTTATTTTTTGGGGTCGCAAAGGTATTAAAAAAATCAATTGGAATAACTTTTTATAAATATTTTTTCTACCTATTAACCAGAGCCAACTACGGGATTTGAACCCGTGACCTCGTCCTTACCAAGGACGCGCTCTACCAACTGAGCTAAGTCGGCTTATAAAAAGCCCTGAATTAGAACCGCATTGCTGCCGTCTTTTCCAGGACTATGAGCGGAAGACGGGGCTCGAACCCGCCACCCTCAGCTTGGAAGGCTGATGCTCTACCAAATGAGCTACTTCCGCTTTTTATTACCTATTTTCTATAACGCCAATGCCACAGCTGCCTTTCCGGTTGAGTGGGGAGACAAGGATTCGAACCTTGGAAGTCGTAAGACAACAGATTTACAGTCTGTCCCATTTGGCCACTCTGGTATCTCCCCGGTTGAGCGAAGAACTAATAGCTAAGACTAAGAACTTCGTGTGAAATACTTCCGGTATTTCTTCACTCTTAGCTATTAGCTCTTCACTCTTAGCCCAACTGAGCCAGTGAAGGGACTCGAACCCGCGACCTGCTGATTACAAATCAGCTGCTCTAACCAGCTGAGCTACACTGGCAAAGAACGTTTCTTTTTTTGCCATTTGCTACCGGCAAACTGCCAATAGCTTTCTAAAAAAGGCTGCAAATTTATAAAACTTTTCAACGTGGAGAGGATTTCTTTTTTTACTTGAGATTTATTATTTGTTTTTATAATCATCCGTTGTTCTTTCTTATTTTAAATCTTTCTGCTTCTCCTTTTACAATCCTAACTATTTTTTTCTTTTAGTATAAAATAGTCTTATTTTTGCGGTAACAGGATGATTGAAAGGCCGATTAATGAAGCAATTCTTTTAATTTATTGATAGGTCGCTCTATGAGGTACCATGATAAGGAGGATACAGCTATGGTAATAATAAAAAGAAGCAATGCTGTTGGCAGCATATTGTTTTGGGCAAATCCCGGATTTAGAAAATATTTGTTATCAATATGAAGGTGTTCCGTTAAAAAGGGATCAAGATAATTAACCAAAACCGGAAAAACTAAAAGATGATATATATATATTCCATAGCTTATTTTGCCGATAAATACGATAATTTTATTCTCCAGGAATTTCCTTACAATGCCGGTGTATAAAGCTAGTATAGCCTTACCGACCACCCAAAAACAACATATTGAAAATAAAAACCGCTCCAGAATAGTACCGCCTTCATAATAGTTTTTTACATAAAGCCTTATATAAATACTATCCATAATAAATAATGCCATTGCAATTAAAAAAAGATAATTTTTCTTTAAAATGATTTCCAAAAATGCCAGATCATACAAAACATAATAAGCCAATATAGAACCAATGCCAAAAGCATCAAGACAACAAGGAGTTAGCATATATTGTGAAGGGTCGGGGGCTGACAGAATATGCAGTATTAACCTGCTTGTTACCCCGATTATAATCATGCTATAAAAGAACGATTTCATTTTCGTTTTAGGAATTAAAAAAATAAAGAGCGGAAACAAAATATAAAATTGCTCTTCTACACTTAAACTCCATAAATGAATTAGGAACCCAACTGGCTTCCATGTTGCATTTACATTAAAAGTATATGTTAAAAGCGAAACAATATTTTCCCTTGCAGCAGGAAAATTGATGACAAAAAGAAATAGGACAGTAAGGTAATAAATAGGGAAAATCCTTATTATTCTTCGTAAATAAAATCGCTTTATTGGAGAAACCATACCGATGTCCTTATTTTCATCTTTGCTTAAGAGCAATATCCTGGTTATAAGAAAACCGCTTAAAACAAAAAATAAATTTACGCCCATAGAACCTAGGGGAGTTAGAACAACAAACCGGTAATGTATCCAATGGCATATTAAAACAGCCATTACTGCAATGCAGCGTAATCCATCTAACTGCTTAAAATGGGTTTTTGTTTGACCTAATGGATTTAACGCTTCTTTCATTGTTACAATGCTGCAAATCTACTTATGTTGTACTAATTCTTCTTAAAATAACGCAAAGAGGCCATTGAATGGGTTTTTGAGGATATTAAAGTATTTTAATGCATGCTTACTATGGCTTACCTTTCTCAGTTATTAAAATACTATGAAACTATATTACTTCATTTATCGTAAACATCCCTGCTAATCTATTCAATATACTCTTGAATTTTTTCTTATATTTGCAATACAACCACTTGAATTTTAAATAAGTGAAACGAACATTATCCTTTGTATTTTCTCTTTTATTTATTGTGGCCGGAACGTTAAAACTCGCTGCCCAAATTGATGGATTAATGTTTAGCATGACTTATGGCGGAGGCAATCCTACCTCTCCATTTGGTGTTATTAACCAGTTTGACCCTATTGCTTATAAGGATACCGCCACGTTTGAGTTTACAGGCCTTAATGGCGCTGAGCCTTATGGAAATTTTATTCAGCTTAATAATGGTTTGCTATATGGCATGACCGCATATAATTGTGTCGATCCACACCACAATCCTTTAAGCGGAAGTATTATTCAATACAATATACAAACCGGGAAAGACAGTATACTTTACACCTTACCTCCAACGGGTGGCACTTATGATTCCGGTGAATACTTTTTCGGCAACCTTTACCATGCAACAAACGATTTATTGTATGGCATGACATATCAAGGAGGCACTCCTGCCAATTCCGGTGTTATCTTCTCTTATAACTACCATACTGGGTCTTACAGGGTTTTATCGCAATTAAGAGGAAAATATACAGGTAGTTACCCGGCAGGAAGCCTCATACAAGTATCGCCTACTTTACTTTATGGGCTAACAACTTATAATTTTAATGATGGCTATACAGGAACAATTTTTACATACAACATACATACTGGAGATACAAACAGGGTTTATACATTTACCGGGGGGACTGATGGAGGTGATCCTACAGGGAATTTGTTACAGGCAAGCAATGGACTGCTCTATGGACTTACTGAAAATGGAGGCACGGGACTCAAAGGCGTTTTGTTTAGTTTTGATACTGGCACA
>Ga0302277_1003436_pt1 | contig 10803 bp, 10 predicted proteins | sample III_Bog_N3_1_FD_198759 | JGI IMG/M metagenome (GOLD analysis project Ga0302277, IMG submission 198759) | Peat permafrost microbial communities from Stordalen Mire near Abisko, Sweden - III_Bog_N3_1 | ecosystem: Environmental > Terrestrial > Soil > Wetlands > Peat | place: Sweden: Abisko... | reverse complement strand
AGTTAGCTGTTTGGCAACTGTGGGTTCAACATCAAACCCCGACCATAACCAACAGCAAATGGGTAAAGCCGGCCGTAACAGGTGGAAAGGTATTCGCCCAAGAAACCGTGGTGTAGCGATGAACCCGGTAGATCATCCGATGGGCGGTGGTGAAGGTAAGGCATCAGGCGGTCACCCACGTTCAAGAAAAGGATTGTTGGCTAAGGGCTTGAAAACACGCAACAAGAAAAAAACAACAAGTAAGTTGATCATTAGCAGAAGAAAGAAATAATATTTAACTAATAACTATTAACTAATACCATGAGTAGGTCGATAAAAAAAGGTCCATACGTAGATCACAATCTTACAGAAAAGATAACTGACATGAATGCTTCTAACAAGAAGACAGTTGTGAAAACATGGTCGCGCCGCAGCACAATTACTCCTGAGTTTGTAGGAATAACACTGGCTGTTCATAATGGCAACAAGTTTATCCCTATTTATGTAAGTGAAAATATGGTGGGACATAAATTGGGCGAATTTGCACCAACACGCAATTTCAAAGCTCACTCATCCAAGAAAATTGACGCAGAATAATAAAAGTATTGAATCATGAAAGAAGCTAAAGCCATACTAAGAAACTGTCCTACATCGCCTCGCAAGATGCGTTATGTGGTAGATATGATTCGTGGCCTCGATGTAGAAAGAGCCCTTAACCTGGTCAAGTTCAGCAGCAAACATGCTTCTGACGACGTTGAAAAATTATTACTATCTGCCATGGCTAACTGGCAGGCTGCTAATGATGGCGCACGTATTGAAGACAGCCAGGTATATATAAAAATTATGCACGTAGATGGCGGCAGAATGTTAAAACGCTGGTTACCTGCCCCACAAGGTAGGGCTTACCGCAAGCGTAAACGCTCTAACCACGTTACTTTAATATTAGACAGTAAATTAAATACAGGCGCACAACCAACTGCAGAATTAGAAACAGCAGAAGTAATTGAAGCATCACCGGCAGTAGAAGCAGCATCACCTGTAGAAAAAAAGCCAAGAAAAAAAACGACCACTAAAAAAGCTACAAAAGAAAAAGAATAAGCATGGGACAAAAAACGAATCCGATAGTTAACCGATTAGGCATCATCAGGGGATGGGAATCCAACTGGTATGGCGGAAAAGAGTTTGCCGAAAAATTAGTGGGCGATGAAAAGATCCGCAAATATCTAAGAGCCCGTATCTCTAAAGGGGGTATTGCGCAAATTGTTATTGAGCGCACACTTAATCGCATTACTATTACCATACATACTTCACGTCCCGGAATTATTATTGGTAAAGGTGGTGGCGAGGTAGACCGTATAAAAGAAGAGTTAAAGAAAATTACAGATAAAGAAGTACAGATAAATATTGTTGAAATTCGCCGTCCGGAGTTAGACGCCGCTATTGTTGGCGATACGATTGCCCGCCAGTTAGAGGCACGTATCAGCTACAAAAGGGCTGTTAAAATGGCAATTGCATCAGCCATGCGTATGGGGGCAGAAGGAATTAAAGTGAGAGTATCGGGCCGTATAGGTGGCGCTGAAATTGCACGTAGCGAAGAAATTAAACAGGGACGTGTGCCATTGCATACATTTCGTGCAGATATTGATTATGCCTTAGGCGAAGCCTTAACGGTTTATGGATTGATAGGTGTGAAAGTATGGATATGTAAAGGCGAGGTTTATGGTAAACGCGATCTATCACCAAACATCAGCCACGAACAGCCTGGTGCACCAAAGCATGGTGGCGGCGACAGAGGAGACAGACGCGGCGGCGGTGACAGGCAGAGAGGTGACAGGCGCGAAGGCGGCGGACGTGATGGCGGACACCGTAAAGAAAGAACAAGTAAGTAATTACAATTAAATAATATACATTTTTTGAGCAATGTTACAGCCGAAAAAAACAAAATACAGAAAGACGCAGAAAGGACGGATGCACGGTAATGATTACCGTGGTACTGAGATCTCTTTTGGCTCATTTGCCTTAAAGGCATTGGAACGCTGCTGGTTAACCGATAAGCAGTTAGAAGCAGCACGTGTGGCGCTAACCCGCCATATGAAACGTGAAGGTATGGTATGGATACGCGTATTCCCCGATAAGCCACGTACAGCCAAGCCTGCAGAAGTGCGTATGGGTAAAGGTAAAGGTGCGCCTGAAGGATGGGTAGCAGTTATTAAGCCCGGCCGCATATTGTTTGAAGCAGAAGGTGTACCATTGGCAACAGCTAAAGAAGCCCTATCATTAGCCGCACAAAAATTACCGATAGCAACAAAGTTTTTGATACGCCACGATTACGCTGGGTAGAAGTAACTTTAATTGATATTGAATAGCCGGACAGATATGTTCGGCTTTTTTTTTAAAAAATATCCATATTTTGCTTATGGTTAATGATAGTTCCAGCGGTATAATGGAATGTAATATCTATTGACCACTTTGTCCCTTAGGGACAATATATCGGTAGAAAAAATAATCATGCAATAAAGAGTTCCGTAGGAACGAAATAATAAATCATAAGTATGGCAAATACCTATACGCAAATTCACATTCACGCTGTTTTTGCTGTTCAAAATCGGGAATGTATAATTGAAAACAAATGGAAAGACGAATTGTATAAATACATTTCGGGTATAATTACAGCTAACGAACACAAGATGCTTGCTATTAACGGAATGCCTAATCACGTGCATGTTTTGTTCGGAATGAGACCTATACAATCATTATCAGATTTGATGCAGGATATTAAGGGAGGGTCTTCCAAATGGATTAACGATAAGAAATTTATAAAGGCAAAATTTTCATGGCAGGAAGGATATGAGGCATTTTCGTACGGTAAGTCGCAGTTATCTCAGGTTATTAGATATATAGAAAATCAGGAAGTACATCATAAACAAAAAACCTTTATTGAGGAGTATGTTGATTTTTTAAAACTTTTTCAGATTGAATATGATGAGCGGTATATTTTTAAGCCGATTGATTATTGATGATTATATGGCTATTATGTCGTGCCTACGGCACTTTTTAATGAGTATGTTTAATTTTCTACCGATATTTCGCTCCTAAAGGAGCTACACATCCGACTGAGCAGTAATTGTGGTCGGTAATATTCACAACAAAAAAACAGATGAAGTATAACTTCAGGTGCAGTTTTTTTATACAGATAGCTGTTATAATTTTGAATTACAAATTGTATGAATTTAAGTAATACTAGTATAAAGCTCTATTTAAGTATTTTATTTTTTGGTTTACTATTGCCACTGCTTGCTTTTTATGCATCACAACCGGGTGATTTTAAAGTGTGGCTTGAAGCGGCAACACTGCTGAAAAGGCATCAGCAATTATATAATATATGGCTGGGAGGCCGGCTATATTTTTACAGCCCGCTTTTTGCGCTCATATTAATTCCGTTCACTTATGTGCCGCAGTATATTCCAAATTTTTTATTTCTGTGCGCTGATATTTATTTTCTTTTCAAAATATGGAAATTTTTTACGGTAAGAATTGATTTCGGCCAGTTGAATAGAAAAGAAAAGATAATCTTCTCTTTTGCAGTGGCATTGCTCACTTTACGGTTTTTGCTTTACAATTTTGATTATATACAAATGACAATTTTTTTGTTGTGGGCATTACTTGAAAGCTGGAGCCTGTTCGAGAAGAATAAAAATTTAAGCGGCGCTTTTTTGCTGGCGCTTGCCATTAATATAAAATTGATGCCTGTTATTTTTGTGCCCTACCTGATTTATCGTGGTAAAATAATACCGGCTGTTTTAACGGCTGTGTTTTTTATTATTTTTCTGTATCTGCCAGCTTGTTTTATAGGTATAGATTATAATAATGCACTGCTATCGGGCTGGTGGAGTGCTATTAATCCGGCTAATACTGCACATTTGATTGAAACAGGACCCCAATCACAAAGCCTTACCTCGTTTATTCCAACATTGTTGATGCCCACCAGCGGACAATTACCATTTAAAAGAAATATTGCGAACCTGAATGTAAAAACAGTTATACTTATTCTTAATCTATGCAGAGCATTTTTCATTCTTTTGACATTGTATTTTACAGGATTTACAATTTTTAAAAATGCAAAAACAAAGATTTATGAATATTGGGAAATAGGCTATATCGTTATGATAGTACCACTAATTTTTCCACACCAGCAGAAGTATGATTTCTTTTTAATTGTTCCTGCAGTAATGTATTCTGTTTATTTTTTGATTTACCAATGGAAAGAGCATTTTGTAAATTTTAGCAAAACGAAATGGATAGTTGTTATGTCGTTATTGATTTTATCGTTTATGTTAAATACACTTACCAGCGACCTTTTTATAGGAATGTACCGGAGTATTGTAACCCAGCATTATAGAGCCATCACTTACGGAACAATTTTATTGATTTTTGTTTTAGCGCTATGCCATCCGAAATATTTAAAACCGGGTAAATCTGGTATGCCATTGTAATTGGTGGTGGCACATTTTTATCTTCTCGGAATTTTACAAGATAATTTTTAATATACATAGTAAAAAAAATAGTAAACTATAAGCATGCTTAACATCCTGACATAGTATATATAAACCTAATTTATATTAAATTAATATACAAGTAATAATGTTTTTTAAGCCCTAATTCTTGTCAGGATATTAAGTTACGGTTTACATGCTTTCTTATGCTTTTATTTAAGGGTTAAAAAAATACTGTCCCAACTTCTTACAACCCTTTGCCCCCGGCTTTAACTTTGCAATAAAGCAATTTATAGGATAATGAAAATGGAGTTGGTGTTATTAAGCGCCGGTTAATTTTACTAATTTTAGTGTTCTTTGAAAAAATTATAATTCTTCAGGTTTAATTGTCAATGCACATTTAAAATGCCCTTTTGGACAAGCTTGGTAGCCATGCAAACCGCAAGGACGGCAATCCAAGCGCGCACTGGTTTCCACTACCTTAGAATGGTCACTAAGTGGCCCGAAGCCAAAATCGGGCACAGTGCTGCAAAACACAACAGTAACCGGCGCATTCATAGCTGATGCCATGTGTAAAGGAGCAGAATCGTTTACAAAATTCATTGTTGCATCTTTTATTAATGCAGCAGATTGTAAGTAGGAGAGTTTACCTGATAAGTTTTCTACCGTTGCACCATATTTGTGAGAAGCAAGGGCATTTTTTATATCCTCACAAATTGAAAAATCAGTTGGGCCACCTATAAGATAAATTTTATTTGGGCTAAGAGTTGGAATCAATTCTATCCACTTTTCTTTTGGCCATTGTTTGGTAAACCAAACTGAGGTGGGTGCAATGCAGATATAGGGTTTGTCTTTAAATTCTTTGACACTGGCATAATCGCTTGATGATGGGTATAGCTTGGGTAATTGGAAACTGTCATCAGTAAGTGATGTGATGAGATTTAGATTGCGCTGTACTTCATGTGTGCCATCGCCAATTTTATGTATAATGCGTTTTGAAAAGAGAAATGAGAGAGGGTTTTTAGTAAAGCCAATAGTGGTTTTAGCGCCGGACAATGCCGTTATTAACCCGGATGATGCAAAGCGGTGGGCATTAATCACCACATCATATTTTTTACTTCTTACTTTAGAAATAAGGGAGAATAGATTTTTTTGTTTGTTGGTTTTTTTATCCCAAATTATTACCTCATTTAAAAACGGGTGGCCTGCTAAAAGCCCTTCATTGCCTTTTCGCAATAAAAAATCGATAGATGCAGATGGGTAGAAGCGATGCATTTTTTCAATAAGTGGTGTAGCCAATATTACATCGCCGGTAAATGCAGTTTGTATGATTAAGGTGTTCAAGAGTAGCTCGTGTTAATACAAAGGTATCTAATTTTAATAATTGAAATTACAACTGTAACTTTTACATTTACACTAACGTTTAAGCCAAAACCCTTATAAATGAAAATTTTTTTACATGCACTCGCCGCTATGCTAATTGTTATGATTACTTCACAAACCTTATTTGCACAAAAAGGTGTGACAGTAACGACTACAAAAACAGTAAAAGACAGTTTAATGTATGATAAAGCGGATAGTGTGCCGCCACCTGTGGTAACACATCACCAAATAACTATTGATGGCAAAAGTATTACTTATACTGCTACCACAGGTTATATGCCTATGAAGGATTCTATGGGTAAGCTAATGGCTAAAATATTTTATGTGGCGTATACAAAAGATGGCGTAAGTAAAGATGAAAAGCGGCCTGTTACGTTTACATTTAATGGCGGCCCCGGCTCGGCCTCTATATGGCTGCACATGGGTTCTTATAGCCCTGTAAGGGTTAATTTTGCCGATGACAAGGGAGATGCACCGGCCCCGCCATATACGTATAGCGATAATCCCAATTCTTGGTTAGGTTTTACTGACCTTGTGTTTATTGACCCTGTTTCAACAGGGTATAGCCAGGCAAATAAGGGAGTTAATCCTAAAAAATATCATGGTTATAATCAAGATGTTGCTTCTGTAGGCAATTTTATAAGAATGTATATAACAAGAAATGAGCGTTGGAACAGCCCTAAGTTTATTGCAGGTGAGAGCTATGGTACTACCAGGGCGGCGGGCTTATCAGGCTATTTGCAGGATAGTTATGGTATGTATATGAATGGCATTGTACTTATTTCTTCATGCCTTAATTACCAGCTTTTAGATTTTGACCATGGTAATGAAATACCTTATGTGTTATTTTTACCTACCTATGCCACCACGGCGCAGTATCATAAAAAATTATCTCCTGAATTAGAGAGTTTACCGGTTGATCAATTAGCAAAAAGAGTAGAAACATTTGCGCAAGGCACATATTCTTATTTCCTTTTTCAGGGTGATAAAGCTTCGGAGGACTTGACCAATAAGGTTATCGATTCCATTAATTTATTTACTGGCATACCCAAAGACTATATCAGGCAATCGAAGGAAAGAATACAGGATTATCGTTTCTTTAAAGAAGTATTAAGAGGCGATAGTAAAATAGTTGGTCGTTTTGATAGCCGTTTTACAGGTGAAGATGAAGACGATGCAGGAGAGGGGCCTTCATATGACCCCAGTGATGCAAATATTAACGGGTCGTTCAATTCAGTATTTAACGAATATGTAAGAAAAGATTTGGGGTATAAAAGCGACCAGCCTTATAATTCATTTGGCAATGTGTGGCCCTGGGATTTTCAACCTTTTGAGAATGCCTACCTGGATGTATCGGGTACTTTACGTAATGCTATGACTCAAAACTCGCATTTAAAAGTGATGGTGGTTTGTGGTTATTATGACCTGGCAACTCCATTTTTTAATGCTGAATATGCTGTTGACCATTTAGGGTTAAGGCCTGATGTTAGAAATAATATCAGTTTATCGTATTACACCGCAGGGCACATGGTTTATGTAAATAAAGATGATGATGTTAAGCTAAAAAATGATGCGCAGAATTTTTATATGAATGCGGTAAAATAGGAGAGTAGCTTTAAAGCTATATTATGAAATAACAGGTTCAACAAAAATGTTTTCAGCAAATTGTTTGGAAACATTTAGTTTTTCCGTTTTACCTATAACAATGCTCATTGAGTGGTCGAAATTAATTTTCTCGCTAATTTTTATTTTTGTGCCGATACCTATATTAAGTTTTTGCAGGTATTGCAAAAATGAAGTTGAAGAATCTTTAACACCTACTACCTGGCATAATTTACCCGTTTCTATTTCTGAAAGAGTACGGCGGGGTTTGGTAGCAATACGTCCGTTCGATTCAGGAATGGGGTCGCCATGTGGGTCATACTTAGGGAAGCCAAGAAATTTATCTAACCGGTCGGCCAGTTGTGGATGATGAGCGTGTTCCAACTGCTCAGCAATGTCATGTACTTCATCCCAGCTATAGCCGAGGAATTCTAATAAAAAAACTTCCCATAGGCGGTGCCTTCTAAGCACCTCTAACGCTAATTTTGTGCCCTTATCAGTAAGGTTGGCCCCTTTGGTTTTATTATAGCTAATTAATTTCTTATCGCTCAGTTTTTTCAGCATATCTATTACCGATGCCGGGTTATTACCCAGTGCTTCAGCAATGGCAGTAGGGGTCACTTTTACGTTGCTCTCCCTGTCAATTCGGTATATGGCCTTAAGATAATTTTCTTCTGAAAGAGTTTGCATAGCAAAAGATTAATCACAAAGTTAATAAATAGAACTATATAATAAAATTAGGAATGCCTAATAAAATTAATTAGCTTGTTAAAATAATAATATTATATTTGCCAAATAATTTAATGTTATGCCGGCCATAGAACAAAAGAAGGTGGTTAAGAAAGCCTGGCGACAGGAAAGTACCCGTAGGTCGCTGGCTGAGGTATTTGCTTCTATACAGGTGCCTAAGAATGGAAAATTCTGGAAAACACTTTTGGCTTTTTCAGGACCGGGACTAATCGTAGCTGTAGGCTATATGGACCCGGGTAACTGGGCTACCGATATTGCCGGAGGTTCACAGTTCGGATATACACTCTTATCCGTCATTTTTTTCTCAAATATTTTTGCCATTGTTTTACAATATCTGGCCTTAAAACTGGGGATTGTGGTAGAAAGGGACCTTGCACAGTCCTGTCACGATCATTACTCCCCTGCAGTTAGTTTCACACTATGGATATTATGTGAAGTTGCCATCGCCGCTTGCGATTTGGCAGAGGTGATTGGTTCTGCGATTGCACTGAATTTATTATTTCATATACCATTGACATGGGGAGTATTAATAACCTCTTTAGATGTTTTGGTAATATTGTTTTTTCAATACAAAGGATTCCGCATAATTGAAAGTATTGTGGCGAGTATGATCTTTGTTATAACAGCAAGCTTTATTTTTGAGATTATCGCTTCTCACCCCGCAGTGCTTCCTATGTTAAGCGGATTAATCCCCAAAGCACAAATTGTAACCAATCCTTCTATGCTGTATATAGCCATTGGCATTTTGGGGGCAACTGTAATGCCACATAATTTGTACCTGCATTCCAGCATTGTTCAAACCCGCAATTATCCCCGTAATATTGAGGGAAAGAAAATGGCTATTAAATACGCGGCTATTGATAGTACTACTGCTTTAATGGCAGCATTTTTTATTAATGCAGCAATTTTAATTGTAGCCGCTGCAACTTTTCATACATCAGGACATCAGGATGTTGCAGACATAGGCAGCGCTTATAAATTATTAAGCCCTTTGTTAGGTACTACATTGGCAAGCACCTTTTTCGCAATAGCATTACTGGCATCGGGGCAAAATTCTACATTAACAGGCACATTAGCCGGGCAAATAGTAATGGAAGGTTTTTTAAATATCAGTTTAAAACCTTGGCTTCGCAGGTTGATTACCAGGCTTATTGCCATCGTCCCCGCTTTTATTGTAACGCTTATTTACGGTGAAAAGGGAACTATGAATTTATTGGTGTTGAGCCAGGTCATTCTTTCCATGCAATTAAGCTTTGCAGTAATTCCATTGGTTTTATTTACCAATAACAAAAACAAGATGGGTGAATTTGCGAATAAACGAAGCCTGAAAATACTTGTATGGATAATAACATTTGCCGTATTGGGATTAAATATTTACCTGTTATTGGATATGATATTTTAATTGTTTTTCCCGTTTTGTTTTTTATTATCATTAATTAATTATTTTTTTTACAATATTTGCCACGATTTTATGAATACTAAATTACTTATACTGTTTTTTTTGCTTTTATCTGTTTTGGCACAAGCTCAAACCAAATCCACCGATTCCTCTGAAAACTGGAGTTACCATTTTCAGCTTACTACAATTGCGCAGGGATATTACTCTTTTAAAGCTGCTTACTCCGGCAATAACAGTTTAAATGATACCGGGCAACACGCTATTTCTGTAACCTCAACTTTGTTTTTGGGAAGGCGATTATGGAAAGGCGCAGCATTTTATTTTGATCCAGAGTTATCGGGCGGAGCTGGAGTGAGCCAAACTCTTGGTGTAGCTGGGTTTCCCAATGGTGAAACGTTTCGCATTGGCAGTGCAGAGCCTGTTATTTATGTTGGACGTGCCTATTTACAGCAGCAAATAGCCTTAGGCGGTGTAACTTATAAACATATTGATGGAGATGAGAATCAACTGGAAGGTTCAGCCCCTGACCGGTCACTTACTATTATTGCCGGTAAATTTGATATGGCCGATTTTTTTGATAACAATGCCTATGCCCACGACCCTCGCTCACAATTTATGAACTGGGCACTTATGAATAACGGAGCTTGGGATTATCCCGCTAACACCCGAGGATATACAGAGGGCTTAGTGCTGCAATATGATGCTCCTGAATGGGCCATACGTGCAGCCGAAGCACTGGAGCCGGAGCAAGCCAATCACTCTGCTATGGAAACTAATTTATCAGAGTATCATTCTGAAACATTAGAAGTTGAAAAGAAGGTTGCAATTAAAAAGCTAACCGGTTCGTGGCGTTTGCTGTTTTATCATAATGTTTCGGGGGCGCCATCGTATCAAACGACGATAAATGAAATGAAAAAGGGTGACAGCACCTTGCTGCCAATTATAGAAGGTTTGGCACCAGGTACCACCACAACCGGCACTAAGAACGGGGTGTGTTTAAGTGCCGACCAACAGTTGAGCAGCACCATTGGATTGTTTTTACGCGCCGGATGGAATGATGGGTTAACTGCCACATGGGCTTTTACTGAAATAGATAATACCGCTGAACTGGGTGCCACTATAAAAGGAAATTGTTGGAAACGCCCTAACGATTTAATTGGCATAGCCGGGGTATCGAATGGTATTTCCGATGAGCAC
>Ga0302277_1003423_pt1 | contig 10825 bp, 10 predicted proteins | sample III_Bog_N3_1_FD_198759 | JGI IMG/M metagenome (GOLD analysis project Ga0302277, IMG submission 198759) | Peat permafrost microbial communities from Stordalen Mire near Abisko, Sweden - III_Bog_N3_1 | ecosystem: Environmental > Terrestrial > Soil > Wetlands > Peat | place: Sweden: Abisko... | reverse complement strand
AAGCTAATCGGATTATGCCCACAGATCGTAAAGTGGTAGCGTTAGCTCCAACGGCCAACTGGCCCCCCAAACAATGGCCTCTTGATCGCTTTATCGCCCTGGCTCAAAAAATAGCGGCGCCTGATGGCCTTTTACCAGGAGCAACTTTTCTCGTCTTTGCTGCCGAACATGAGCGCGACTATATCAAACCTCTCATCGACAGCCTCCCAAAGAACCAATGTATTGAACTTATCGGCCACCATCTTTTAACGGTTGCGGCATGTATGAGCCACTGCCAGCTTTTCGTTGGTAATGATTCAGGGCTCATGCATCTTGCCTCCGCCATAGGAACCCCTACGATCGGACTATTTGGGCCAGGTCAGGATAAAATTTACGCTCCCTGGGGGGAGCATTGCCGTTCTGTACGAACCCTCGAAAGTTGTGAGGAATTACTTAGTCGCATCCCCAATCGACATGCCCGCTCACCAAATCTTATGCATGGTCTCGAGATTGGAAAAGTCTATGAGGCTGCTATTTCTCTCCTGAATAAGGAAAGCTAAGGCGTCGAATCATGCCCAACAATATCATTCACAAAGTCACTAAACGACTTTGAAATTTCATGACTAAGAGCTCCGACAAATCCGCCACGTGAGAAAAGATCATGGTCTGGTAAATTTTTCTCAGCGTCCGTCATATAATCATGCCATAATTGGGCTGGTAAACTGCCCCCAACAATTTTGTGCATAGGATGACCATCGTCATTTCCTAGCCAAATACCAGTGGTGTAATCCGCAGTAAATCCAACAAACCAGGCGTCCCTATAATCCGAACTTGTCCCGGTTTTGCCAGCAACAGGATGACCTTCGAGCGCGGCACGCTTGCCTGTTCCTGTCTTTACAACCTGCTCCATCATAGTAACAAGTGTATCAACGGCACTTGTGCTGACCATAACAGGTGGTGTTACATCCTGGTGAGTATAGAGAACCTGCCCTTGACGATTGCGTATATCTTTGATGGCATATGGCGTAATAGCACGTCCCCCTGCAGCCAACGACGCATAAGCCCCTGTAAGCTCGAGCGGGGTTACTTCACTCGCACCCAAAGCTAAAGCAGGATCATGCTCCAAGGGCGAGCTGATACCCAACGCATGCGCGGTATCGATCACGTGATCAACCCCTGCACGCAAAAACACCCTTACAGCCACTGTATTAATGGATTCAGCCAAGGCCTCTGTTGCAGTAACTGAACCTCGAAATTTTCCATCAAAGTTCTCTGGTGACCAATGTCCCAATGTTATCGGTTCATCCTGCAATATGTCATCCGGTTTTAACCCTTGATCTATTGCCGCTAAATAAACAATCGGCTTAAAAGCAGATCCTGGTTGCCGCATTGCTTGCGTCGCCCGGTTAAACTGACTTTGGCGATAATCACGGCCACCGATAAGGGCCCGCACAGCGCCATCCGGCGCCAGAGTAATTAATGCGACTTGAGAAACATCATGGACATTTTGTCCTGTAAGTACAGCTTCAATATGCTTCTCAGCGGCTTGCTCTAAAGCAACATCAAGCGTTGTCCGCACGATAATATCTTGGGCTGTATCTTCGACAAGTGGGGCGATTTGATCTGTTACCCAATCTCCGAAATACCGACCAACACTAATAACGGCACTAGTCTTATATTTTTCGGATGCCAGACTGAGAACTGCTTGTTTTTTTTGCTCCCCATTTATATATCCCGATTCAAGCATAGCTTCTAAAACAGTTTTTGCCCGCCGCGTCGCTTGAATGGCGTCATGCGAAGGGGCTAGACGTGAAGGAGCGCGCAATAGGCCGGCTAAGATCGCCGCTTCTCCAAGACTAATCTCCCGCACAGGCTTATCAAAATAAGTACGTGCCGCAGCATCGACACCATAACTCCCGCTTCCAAGGTAAACGCGATTAAGATATGCGGTCATAATTTGGTCTTTGGTGTATGTATGTTCAAGCCACAAAGCGAGGAGCATCTCCTGAACTTTCCGCTTGATTGTGCGGTCCGGTGAGAGAAAAAGATTTTTAGCCAATTGTTGAGTAAGGGTTGACCCTCCTTGAACTAAATGACCGGCTACGACATTACGTAGTGCAGCACGCATAATGCCTAGAACATCAATGCCAAAATGAGAATAGAACCGACGATCTTCAATCGCCATAATAGCTTCAGGTAAATAGACAGGCACTTCTTTAAGCGTAATATGTTCACCAACAAGATCCCCATAATGCTCGAACACAGTCCCGTCATTTGCTTCAAGCACAATCGAAGGACGTCGTTGAGGTTGTGTAATTTGATGAATGTCCGGCAATCCTAGCGCGCAATAGCTGACAAAACAGACGATAACGACAGCACTCCAGATAACTGTAAGTATGAATATACGCATCAACGATTTCCACAAACCTTGCGGTGCAGAATTCGGCTGACGTGATGTTGAAGAGCGCCGCTTTTTTGGCATTGATCCCCGAGCCCCAATGAAACTGCCCGAAGATTAACAGAAATTGTGATAAAAGAATGACAAAAACGAAAAAGTTTCTAAAAAAAGCCCCCTTTCGTCTAAAAAAGGGGGCCCTACGTTCTTAGTTGGCTTTAATTTGTATTTTACGTGCTGCTGTTTGTTCAACAGGGAGTTTTGGTAAGAGGAGTTGAAGGACACCTTTTTCAAATTTCGCTTCAATTTTATCGGCATCAATATTGACCGGTAACGTCAGTTGACGTGCAAAACTACCATATGACCGCTCAACGACATGCCATGTCTCTTTTTTACCATTGTCTTTCTTTTCATCACGTTCAGCTTTCTTTTCTCCGCGAATGGTCAGCAAACCGTCATCAAAAGTAATTTCAATATCTTTTTCGGAAAGACCTGGCAGATCCGCAGATACATGATATGCCGTTTCCGTTTCTTTCACATCTAGGTTGACAGACAAAGCCGCGGCTTGGGTCGTCGAGTTGTTTGCAAGACCACTCCACACATCATCCAATGTGCGCTGTAAGGCGCGATGAACAGAAGCCAAAGGATAATCTTGAAAAGCGTTAGCATAACGCAAAGGTGAGCGATAGGATGTTAAGAGCATTTGTGACCTCCCGTACATTGTTTTCAACATAAATTTTAAAGAGTTAGCCGTTTATTTAGCCTCCTCATAAGAGCAGATATGGGTGATCTTCCTTACAAATAAAGAGGAAGAAAAAATATAGTTATTCATCCCTTGAAATATAAAAATTACGAACCATCTGGGCAAACGTTGCCTGGGAATAGTTTTTCTTCAATAGCCTTATAGAGAGAGATCCTTGCGCTCGTCTTTCGCCAATATAGACCAATGACACGTGAAGGCACTGGCTGTTTAAAAGGTATATATCGTAGATGAGGATTGTCTGTTTGAATAGCAAGCCGAGGCATGAGAGTAACCGCATTTCCGGCCGCGACCATATGTCGTAAAGTTTCTAAGCTGGTCGCACGAAAATTTTTAGCTTCCCCAAGACCTATCGACTGACAAACCATTAAAGCTTGGTCTCTTAAACAATGGCCTTCATCAAGAAGAAGCATCGTCGTCCCCTTCAAATCTTCGATCGATAATAACTTACGTTTTGCCAAAGGGTGATGAATGCCAACCGCGAGCATAAAAGGTTCTTCAAATAATCGAATTCCTTCTAAGTGATCGTTGACCACAGGCATCGCCAATAAAGCGCAATCCATCTGACCTTCTACCAAACCAAGGACAAGAGCTGATGTTTTTTCTTCAATGAGCAAGAGATTGAGACCAGGAAAGTTGGTCTTCATATCAGGAACAAGAGATGGCAATAAATAAGGAGCCAATGTTGGGAAAACTCCCATACGTAGATCTCCAGTCATAGGATTTCCTGCAGACTTCGCGATCTGTCGAATTTGGTCGGCCTCTTCAAGAGTGCGTCGAGCATGGGCAACCACTTGTTTCCCGATGGGGGTTAAAAAAACAGCTTTATTGTTACGCTCAAAAAATTGAACAGAGAGATTAGATTCTAATTTTTTAAGCTGCATAGAAAGGGTGGGTTGACTAACATGGCATTGGCGTGCGGCCCTTCCAAAATGGAGATTATCGGCAACGGCCACAAGATATTGCAAATCGCGCAAATTCATAATGATAGTTATAATCTATCGTTACATTAAAAACAATAGATTATACATTAAATAGAAATACTCTATATTAACTTCGTATGAAGAAGGAAGAGGAGGAAAAAATGAGTGATATCGACGGCTTTATTAGCCATTGTTATGATCTTTTACTGCAGTCTTCTTCCCGTGAAAAAGAAGTCGAACCGGAGGTTAATGACGAGTTTTGCGTTTGCGCCAAACTACTCGAGCGTAGCGAGACCGCGTCTTTGACAAAACATAACCAATAACAACAAGGAGACAAGACCCATGTTAGGCGTAGGACAAAAATTTCCAGAATTCAATCTCAAAGCAACAGTGTCATCCGACATTAAAACAGCCTTTAAAGATGTGTCGAACATAAGCTATAAAGGTAAATGGTTGGTGGTATTTTTCTGGCCGAAAGATTTTACATTCGTCTGCCCTACTGAAATTGCAGAATTTGGGAAATTGAATAAAGATTTTGCTGACCGGGAAGCTCAAGTTTTAGGCGCCAGCACAGATAGTGAATTTGTCCATTTGGCTTGGCGTCAACATAAAGAAGAACTTGCTCACCTTCCTTTTCCAATGCTTGCTGATATTAAGCGCGAACTCACAACATCTCTTGGGATTCTTGATCCTCAAGAAGGCGTTGCTCAACGGGCGACTTATATTGTGGATCCTGAAGGCGTCATCCGCTTTGCTATGATTACGGATCTAAGCGTTGGACGGAATGTCAAAGAAGTACTCCGTGTTCTTGATGCTCTTCAGACAGACGAGCTCTGCCCTTGCAATTGGCAAAAAGGTCAAGACACACTTAAAGTTGCCTAAACTAAGAGCTCTTGTTGGGATCACTTCAAGGATGTTGTTCTGTGAAGTGATCCTAATAAAGCCCCCCATGAAAAAAAAGACGAGGTGCATTATGTCTATTGATAATCTGAAAGAACAATTAGGCGACTTTGCCAAAGATATCCGCCTGAATCTGAGTTCCATTATGACCAGCGAAGGTGCTCCTGACCTCACCCTTAATCAAATTTATGGCATCGCCCTTGCCTCCGCTTATAGTACTCGTAGCAATACCGTTATTGAAGCCCTCCAAAATGAAACATTGTCTCCATTATCTGAGATAGAAATAAACGCAGCAAAAGCTGCAGCGACTATTATGGCGATGAATAATGTTTACTATCGCTTCGTTCACCTCGTGAGTGACAAAGAGTACGGTAAATTACCTGCCAAATTACGCATGAATGTCATTGGCAACCCTGGAATCGCGAAAGTCGACTTTGAACTTTATTGTTTGGCCGTCTCCTCCATCAATGGATGTGGTATGTGTATGGACGCGCATGTTAATGAAGTTACCCGTTCGGGCATTAGTAAAGTGGGGATACAATCAGCTATTCGTATCGCCGCCATCATCAATGCGACAGCTCAGGGTGTTTTCTTAAATGAGGCGCATTCTGTATCGCAGGCCGCTTAATCCGAAGGGTTTGGAAAGAATTCATCTTTATTGATGGACTTTATTAATCAGGGTTGGGGTGGATCCTAAACGGGTGCAATGGAATCCCTTCCAGGAGTAAGGTTGACAACGGCGCGGGCTTTCTTCTCGGGTAATTTGTATGCAGCAAAGTTGCCCCAAAGCTTACAATGTAGCCAAACGGGCCCCTGCTTCTACAATTCATGAATGTTGACTAGAGAAGATAAGCCTTCTAGCAACAATTGTTTACTTACCCCCGTAGACCCCTAAATTACCAGCTGCCGCACTCTTAATGCATGTAAGATATTGTAAATTTGATGTATTTTGCCCATCAAAACCAGCTCTTACGACTGTACTATTGTAGTCATATAGTAAATATCCTGACGGACAAGCGACAGCATAACTGGCTTGCGCAAGTTCGGTGTAGAGCGTCACCCCCTCACAGGTTGCTGTCTGCTCGGGCATAGAAGAAGTTGTGGCACTCGAGTAAAAATTTCCCAAACCAATATTAGATTTTTGACCTCCTAATGTTGCATCATTCACAACCCCTATAAGGTTCCCACACCAAGCTCCATCTGTAATGCCCCCGCCAAGGGTGGTAGCCCATACGTTGCTCTGATTACAATAAACAGGATTATGGTTTGTTATATCGTAAGCCAGAGCTCCCTCAGGTGAACATGCTGTCCCGGTAAGCACGGCCCCAGTACTCAGAGTGCCCGCCGCGGTAATATTTCCGCCCGTGACACTTAGATTTCCAGACGTTATTGTTACGGGAGAACAATTGATCGCACTTCCTTTGTTACTCGATGCATTATATGACAAAACTTGATTTGCTGTGCAATCGATTGTTCTGTTTGAATTAGGAGGTGTTGGAGGGAGCAGCTGCACAGAACTTTGTTGTGCATATGAAGAGGAGGCAAAAAAGAACATCGCGCCCAGAAAAATAACAATATATTTATAAAAATGAGAATAGGCCATGTTGCCCCCCTATTTATGCGACACAAAAGTTATAATCGCGCCTTACGAATTGTAACAAATAACTTTTAAATAAAGCTTAAATACGTTCAATCCCCAATTCATTCTTCATTAACCATAGAATAGGTTTTTCTGAGTAAAATGGTGGAAGAACACGAAGCATGATGTGTGGTTTTGTAAATCAGATAGAACAAATTGGTATACAAAACTTTATTTAATAGATGAAACAAGCATGCTTTATCAGCTTTTTATAAGACAGCAGCACAAACATATTTGTTTACAACAACCTTCTTATCATTTCATCGGCCTTATTCTGATCGTATCCGAATGGCCTTAAAATTTCTGAGCAACCTCGAGAAAGACACCACGACGCGCGCCCCACTGAGGTGCTCCAACACCTATGCCCGTGCCATTTCGCAATTGATAGGCACTATTCATTATATTTGTAACACTTAAACGTAGCGCCGTTTCATCTTGAGGTACCAGATATAATTTCTGCTCAAGACTAGCATCGAGTGTCGCGTAAGGCGGCAAATGACTTGTATTGGCGAACCCATCACGCAGTCCACTTCCTGCATGGCCATCAAGCCCCAACGTCGTCGTATCAAGTATAGGTCTGATCATGATCAAGATGGACATAATGATCACTGATATAAGCCAACTCTTCAGGATCCGAGAAATTGAACTGTGAGGACACCACATTTTCACCCATGGCACGTGAAAAGGCAAAATTGCCATACGCCTTCAATTTATCTTCCGTATAAGTTACTGTTACTTCATCACCGTAAATATAACCATGTTCATAATTAAAGGGGGTCAAAATAAGGGCCGCACCAAACTGCCCCTCATCGAGCAGATCGTGGACTAATTTGTAATAAGCATCATTGCCGATTTCCCAGTGGTCTCCTAATTTTTGCGTCGCGCCCACATCAAAATTGTGAGATCTCTCCGGCTTTACGGAAGCGTCTGTTGTGATGGGTAAAGCCCCCGTTGTGTTTGAAAATCCCGCAATATCAGCACCGGATATCAATTCCATCGGGGGCGGTGTAAAATAGCGCGCATACCCCGCGTGCAACGTCGTGGTATCGCTCACTTTATAAACGAGCCCCAGGCGTGGGCTCAACTGGTTAGCACTTACATATTGTTCCATATCATCAAATCGAGCCCCATAATTTATGGTCAACGTATTCGTTAGCTTCCATTCATCCTGCAGATAGGTTCCATAGAGCTGTCCGTCTTTTGTATGATTATTAACAATAGGGCCCGACATCATATCATTGCCATTAACATCAGTCTGCGGCATGCCACTCGCATCAGTCTGAAAAGCATAAGAGGTCGAGTTTGTTTGAACATGATCGTTCTGAATTGTAAATCCAGCTCGCAGTGTGTGCTCGCCGTTAACACGCCAGCTGTTATCATTCTGTAAGCCGGTAGCAAGATCCTTATACTGCACATCAGACGCAATCCCATTGTAGAGAAGGTCGCCATCGATGTCTGGACGGAAGTGCGTTTCCGAATTGCGAATATATGGTGCAATTTGTACAACAACATTGTCAGCTGCTCCCTGCCATGCTGCTGTCATAAATTGGTTGCTTTCAAATTGACGTTCATTAAGATTTGATGAGCTCGGCGTGGTTACACCGCTGATTTGATATTGGGCTATTTGATTTGGATTATTGGGAATCTGAAAATAGCTTAGAGCATCTCCAGCGACCATCTCTACCCGTTGCATCGAATTAAGCATATAAGATGCATAACCAAATTGCTTGTTTTGCTCAGAATGATCATGAATGGCGTCGGTCGAAGGCCTCGTGTTTTCAATACCAAGATCCGAGGATGAGTGACTCGCCATTACATAATAGTCAACATCGTTATTATTGCCGGCATAACTGACCGTCGATTGCAAAGTACCGTTACTTCCTCCCATAATGCTAGCCGTTCCTTCGTTATCAAATCCCGTTTTAGTGCTTATATCAATGACACCGGCTGTGCGTAGGCCATATTGAGCAGGCAGAACACCATCGAGCAACGTAGCACTCTCAATCATGTGTGAATCCAACGTATCGCCAAGTCCAAGAATGCCGTCAGGTAACAAAATGCCATTGAGCCGATATTGCACGTTGGCATGTTCTCCTCGAATATGTAACAAACCACTCGCAGCTGAATCCTCTGCCACGCCTGGCATCTGCAATATCACTTTATCAAGGGGCGTATCGGCACCCTGAGGTAGAGCTTCTATCGCCTGTTGATTGATCGTATAGGCACTCGTGCCTGTCGTTAGCGATAAATCATTCCTCATCTCACGATGTTTTGAAATAACAATATTCATAACTTGTTCATCAGCAAGATTTAGATCTAGCTGGATACTGCCTTCTCCGCGAACCGACACATGGGTTGATCCTAAAACAGTGTCATTTGTCGTCGCTAATAATACATAACTACCATCATGAATATTTTTGAATTGATAACGCCCATGAGTATCACTTCTTGTCGTCTGAACAATCTTTCCTTGGCCGTTTTGCAGTTTAACGTCAGTATTTATCAAAACTTTACCAGAAGCATCATACACCGCACCTTCGACAACAGTATCAGCAGCCAAGGCCACATGCGTTATGAGAAGCATTCCCAGGAAAACAGCTTTGAAAAGAAATTTCATGAAAGTGGATCCATCTCTTATGATACAATGTAACAATAAATGACGACCTCATCCTTGAATGTCAAGACGAATTTCCCCCTTCTCTCATAGATCTCCAGATAAATGGCACTCGTCCTGCATAAAAAATTAGAAAGCACGATAAAATTGTTGGCAATGTTAAACCTGTTACGTCTCATAAACACTTACAGTCAGCACATACACCATGTAATTCAACAACATTATGCTTAAGGGTATGCCCATATTTCTGTGCAAGGCTTTGAAGTTTCATTTCTGCGGAACAATCGTCTATTTCTTGAATACCCCCACAACTATCACATATCATCATTAAATGACTGTGATCATGGTCATGACCAGCACACAATTGGTATGCGTTACGACTCTCAACTTTAACAACGACGCCGAGCTCAATAAGAAAATCAAGGATTCGATAAAGACTCATTGCCGAGAGTTTCGGCTTACGCTGTTTATTCATCTCGGCCAAAATTTGATAGGCCCCTAAGGGTGTTTTTAATGAAGACAGAAAAGCAATAACGTCGCGGCGTACCCCTGTCACGCGCGCGCTACGGTCTTTTAACATTTTGCAAACGGAATCAATGACGTGATCGACATCCATTCTCCGATGAGAACTCAACTGGCTATGTTTGGACAAATCTATTTCCTTTCAAACATAAAGTAACAACTTTCTCTTCTGTTATCTAGTCGCTGGGTTGTCCTCAAAATTCACTTCCTTCAAGAGAACAACACAAAGGATACCAAACTATAAGTGCCTCTAAATGGCTTGTATAAACTTTGAATGACTTGCCTCAATCAAGAATGGGTCTAGCCTTTAATTGAAAAACATTTCGTCCTTAAAATCATTGACGACCGCTTCCGAGAGGAAAGTTTTTATGCTTGTCAGAATTATGTATACCCTATTGGCTGGCTCCCTCCGGGGATTAGTTTTCTTGTTTCGGACAACTTAATCAATTACACAGCCGCGGATATTGCCTTAAGTAAGTCGCTACGCCTTGCAATCTACGCGGCCTTTCTAAGATGTCTGTCTTCTAGCACCTATTATTTTGTTTTGGCTGCTTCCGTTCAATATAGTGGCGTTGCTCCCGCCTCGCTCATCATTGGACCTTATGGGAAATGGTGCCGTTGGAGGGAATTGAACCCCCGACCTTGGCTTTACGAAAGCCCTGCTCTACCCCTGAGCTACAACGGCAATTTGGACGGCGGGGTCATGCTTTAAAGGCTTCAGAGACTGGCGTCAACGGATTACTTCTTTCTTTTAACGCCATACAGTTCCAGCCTGTCGCCAATAATGTCATAGCCCAGTTCGCGAGCAATTTTGGCTTTGATGCGCTCCAATTCATCGTTTTTAAATTCTATAACTGCGCCACTTTTAATATCGATCAGATGATGGTGATGTTCGTCACGGTTTTCTTCGTACCGTGCCCTGCCATCGCGCAGATCAAGTCTTTCAATAACATGAATGTCTTCAAGCAGTCGCATCGTCCGGTAAACCGTAGCGATACTGATTTTGGGGTCTATAGCCGAAGAACGGCGAAATATTTCCTCGACATCCGGGTGGTCAGAAGCATCGGATAAGACGCGACTGATCACGCGGCGT